>ERZ779643.224-NODE-224-length-54158-cov-5.670647_pt1 | contig 54158 bp, 32 predicted proteins | sample MGYA00511564_ERZ779643 | MGnify/ENA primary metagenome ERZ779643 (study PRJEB29588, sample SAMEA2147114) | human gut metagenome | biome: human gut; feature: human-associated habitat; material: faeces | place: Denmark | collected 2008/2010 ...
GGAAGCCGCAGCCTGCGTGGGCGCGGATATGGCACGGAGAAGGTGGAAGACTACGTGATGGAGCTGTTTCCCGATGCCCGCGTGGCACGCATGGACCTCGACACCACCCGCACGCGCAACGCCTATGAGAGGCTGATAAGCGACTTCTCGGCGCATAAGACCGACATTCTGATAGGCACGCAGATGGTGAGCAAGGGCCTCGACTTCGACAAGGTGAGCGTGGTAGGCATATTGAATGCCGACAGCATGCTCAACTATCCCGACTTCCGTGCCTACGAGCATGCCTTCATGATGATGGCGCAGGTGGCCGGACGCGCCGGGCGCAAGGGCAAGCAGGGCCTCGTGATACTGCAGACCAAGAGTCCGCAGCTGCCTGTCATAACGCAGGTGGTGCGCAACGACTGCGAAGGACTGTTTGCCGACCAGCTCGAGGAGCGCCAGGCGTTCTGCTATCCGCCGTTCTGCCATCTGATATATGTCTTTCTGAAGCATCGCGACGACGCCGTGGTGGCCTCCGCTTCCATGCGTCTCGGCGACATACTGCGAGGCTGGTTCGGCAGCCGTGTGCTCGGTCCCGACAAGCCTTCGGTGTCGAAGGTTAAGACGCTCAACATACGCAAGATTATGCTGAAGCTCGAAAACGGCATCGATCTTGCTAAGGTGCGCCTCTATCTGCGCAAGGCACAGGCCATGATGGGGCAGGACGCCAAGTATCGTTCTGTTCAGATTTACTTCGATGTCGACCCCCTTTAATCCCGATCAGGACATCAGACCGCACATCGTGTTGTCTGTTTTGTGTATTCCGGCTCTCTGCCGTCTTTCCGTTTTCTGTTGTCGTTTTTCCGTCCGCTTTTCTTGACATGGCGTACTATGCCTGCTAAATAACAGATGGAAATACGCTCTGAATAAAGCAAAACAACAGGCAGAATAATGATGCCGGTTTAGGCTTAACCACGTCATTCTTAACCGGCTGCAGAGCCTCATGTTGCCGCTGAAAAAATGGTTGATTATATATGTATTTCCAATATGTGGTCTTTTGCCTTCCAAAAGGCCACATATTGCAACGTAAAAGGCCACCTTTTAGACGATAAAAGGCGGCCTTTTGCAAAAGTAAGATTATGATGCTCGTAACGCACTGATAATCAGCTGCATTACATTGCGTAGGAATTAAAAGTCTATGTCAAGTCCGATACCGAACACACGGTTAGTGCGTGTGAACGTGTCGGCGCCGTAAAGCATGCTCTTTCCTGTCGACGGGGCAGGCGTGGTCAGCAGTGCCGTGGTCTTGTCTACGGCCACCTGTGCAGCCTCTGGGCCCAGCAGCTCGTTGGCCACGTTGCCGATAACCTTTCCGGCCAGTCCGGAGATGTTGTAGTAGTCGTTGGTCTCGCGCTTGTAGTCCTTGTAGAATGTCTGGAAGTAAGCCAGGTTGAGCTTCATCTTCTCGGTCAGCTTAATGCCCACGCCCAGGCCTACAGAGCAAGAACTTACGTTGAAGCTGATGTCCTCCATGTAGCTGTCGGTGAAGTCATACTCCGTAAACTGCGCTCCTGCGCTCACCTGCACTCTCTTGTTGATGTCATATTCTGCACCGAAGATATACTCGTTGGTGTTGCCTCCGAGCTTGTCCTGGTGGTTGTCAAACTGCTTTGCGTCAGTGTCAAAGTAGTGGTGCCATCCGGCAGAGATGCGCAGCTGCTGCAGCGGCGACCACTGTGCGCCAAGCGTCAGCAGAGCCGGCGAGTCTTCAGCCACCTCAATTCCGTCGGTATAGCGGTTGAGCTGCTCAAGGTTCTTGGCGCTCTCGCTGTTGGCAGAGCGGTTCTTCAGGCGCATGCGTGTCTTGAATTCATACTTAGCTGCAAAGTTAAAGTCGCCCGTCTTATAGTCAACACCGATTATCGGCGCGATGCCCCATCCGGTCTGGTCGCAGTTAAGCGTTACGTCCTCTGTGGCAGAGCCGAGCGCACCCAGCATCACGGCCTTCACCTTATAGTCCTTTGCCAGCTGTGCATATTTGGCTGCGTTGGCCATGTCGCCTGCCTGCTGATACATGTTGGCCATCTCTGTGTATGTGCCCACAGCCACGGCAGCCTGTGCCGAAAGGTTCTTGAACGTCTCGGGCGCGCTTACCATCTCGCCGTTTATGTTGGCCTTGATGTTCTTCACGTAGCCGTAATAGTTAGAGTTGCCGTATAGCACACGTGCGCCCAGATACACCGACCAGTTGTCGTTCAGCTTGCGTGCTGCTCCGAGCGTAAAGCCGTAATAGTATTGGCGTCCGCGCATGTATGTGTCCATGTCATACTGCGACACCGTGGGCAGGCCCAGCGAGCCCAGTCCGAGTTCGTTTGTCAGCACGTCGAGGTTCTGCGACAGCAGCGGCAGCAGGGCTATGTTGCCCTCAAACGACGACAGGCCGTCGTCGAACACACACTTGCCGCCTCCGCCCGTGATGGCGAAGTTAAACTGGAAGCTCCAGTTGTTCTTGTTGTATGCCGCCTGTATCGACGGTATGATTGGGGCGTTGGCCTCGCCCTTGAAAGTCTTGGTGGTGTTGCCGAAGTTCTTGGCTCCATAGGCAAACGGAGCGAACGTTGAGGTTATCTCACGTGTCTGGTGAGCGTTCTGGATGTTGAGCGACAGATGGAATCCGTTGTTCATAAACGCCACTCCGGCAGGGTTGCTGTACACACCGGCAATGCCAATCACGGCATCCTGAGCCGGATTTCGCAGGAAAGCAATGTTCTGATTGGTGTTAGTAAGAATACCGCCTGCGCTGGCCGTTGCGGCTGCTGACAGTGCAAGAGCTGCGCAGATTAATTTTGTTTTATTCATCTTTAATAACCTTAAATAAATTGGCTGCAAAGGTATCATTCTTGTTCTTTATTTCCTAAAATGCGGTCTTTTGTTTAATTTTTATTAACAAGATAGCGGCGTGTTAATGCACAAATATATAGATGTGTGCAAGTTTTTGTGTCATACACGTGCATAAATAAAAGGTCGCCTGCGCTGCATCTACAACAGCGTTGGCGACCTTTTCAGCTGTGCCGTCGGCCCTTATTGCTTTGCGGGCGGCGTGTTTTCGGTCTTGTTGTTTTTCTTTGCCAGTTCCGGATAGCTTGTGCGCGTGTGGTATATCGACTTCAGTCGCTCCGTCAGCACCTGCTTAGCCACGGCTATGTCGTGGAAGGTTATCGGGCAGTAGACAAAGTATCCCTCGCTCACCTGCTGGTCTATGAGCCTGTTCACCAGGTTGGATATGCTTTCCTCGGTGTATTCAGGCAGCGATCTCGATGCCGCCTCCACCGTGTCGGCCATCATCAGTATGGCCTGTTCGCGCGTGAACGGGTCGGGGCCGGGATATGTGAAGAGCGAGTCGTCCACGGGTTCGTCGGGGTGTTCGTTCTTGTACGATATGTAGAAATACTTTGTCTTGCCGCTTCCGTGGTGAGTGTTTATAAAGTCCTTGATTATGCTCGGCAGGTTAAACTTCTCAGCCATTTTCAGTCCTTCGGTTACGTGGCTTATCACGATCTGTGCCGCCTCTATGCGCGGCATCTTGTCGAGCGGGTTGGTGCCCACCTGGTTTTCGGTGAAGAAGGCCGGGTTCTTCATCTTTCCTATGTCGTGATACATGGCTCCTGTTCTCACGAGCTGCGCCTTTGCTCCGATCTTGTTGGCTATCTCGGCGGCAAGGTTGCTCACCATGACAGAGTGCTGGAATGTGCCCGGAGCCACCTCGCTGAGCTGGCGCAGCAGGTCCTTGCTGGTGTTTGACAGCTCAATGAGCGTAACGTTTGATATGAACCCGAACGCCTTCTCGATGATGAGCATCATCGGGTAGGCAAAGAGCAGCAGCACGCCGTTCACGATAAAGTATTTATACATGCTGTGGTCCATCGACGTGATGTTGTTGTCCTGCATCAGCTGCAGCGCGAAATACATGGCGCTGCTGCCTATCGTCACGAGCACGGCCGTCTTGAACAGCTGCGCCCTCTGCGACAGTTCGCGCAGCGAATAGATGGCCACGAGGCCCGCCACAAGCTGCACGATGATGAACTCATACTGATATTTCACGGCGGCGGCACATATCAGAATCATCGTTACGTGCGATATGAAGGCCGTTCGCGAGTCCATGAACACGCGTATGAATATCGGTGCTATGGTGAACGGCAGCACGTAGACGTTCAGTATGCTGTGGCTCATCATCACCGACACGAGTATCGGAAACAGCGTTATCATCGTGTAGAGCATGGTGATGCTGCGCGGCTTTTCAAAGTAGTCCTTGCGGAACAGGCCGAGATACGTGGTGAACAGCATTATGAGCGTGGCCACGAAGAGTATCTGTCCGGCTATTGTCGACGGTATGGCGCTCACTGTTGCGCTGCGCCTCTGTGTCTCCTTCTCAAACGAGTTGAGCACCCTGTACGTGTGGTCGTCCACAATTTCGCCTCGGTCTATTATCTTCTGTCCGCTGAGCACCATTCCGCTTGCCAGCGGTATCGTGCTGAGCAGGTCGGCCTTCTCGGTCTCGCTGCGCTCCTCGTCATAGTTGAGGTTAGGCTGTATATATTCGTTCAGGTTGCATTTCTGCAGTATCTGCCTCTGTTCGGCCAGCTTCTGGTCGGTGAACAGCTGTTCATAGGCCGTCATCGTCGAGTAGATGCACATTATTTCGGCGTTGGTGGCCTTCTTGCCGCTCACAATCCTTATGGTGCTTGTGGTGTCCTTGCTTATCTCTGAGTATTCGGGTGTGTCCATTATTCCTGCCTGATACAGGCGGTGAAGCCTGTCGGCAATGGTCGTAACATAGTTGTAGGGCAGTCCGGGTATGCCCTCCTTGTATTTGCTCAGAAACTTGCCGATCTGCTCCTTCTCTACAGCCGTGTTATAGTTGTAGTAAGGCTCAAAGGCCTTTATTATGCTGTCTTGCTCTCCCTTAATGGCCTCGTCGGTCTTGTAGATAGGAAAGTCGAACTTGGCTATCAGCGAACTGTACATCCACGGCTTGCCTATGTCGTATCTGAACTGCGGTCCGCTGTTGCGCGGAAGGAAGCCCACGATGATGATCACGGCCGTAACCACCAGCGACACTCGTGTCAGGATGTTTCTGAAATAATGTTTGTCAGTTTTGTTGAATTTGCCCATTTCTATTCGTATTAAATGCTTTACACTGCGAAAATAATAAAAAAATACGCCACTTTGCTAAAAAAGTTGTAATTTTGCACAAAATTTATCTTATCTTCATTAATAAATGGCAGAAAGAAAAGTAAGGGTGCGCTTTGCACCAAGTCCTACCGGGGCGTTGCATATAGGCGGCGTACGTACCGCATTGTATAATTATCTTTTCGCCCGTCAGCATGGCGGCGATTTCGTTTTCAGAATAGAAGATACAGACTCAAACCGTTTTGTTCCGGGCGCAGAGGAGTATATCATAGAGTCGTTCAGATGGCTTGGCATCAAGTTTGACGAGGGTGTCAGCTTCGGCGGCGAACATGGTCCTTACCGTCAGAGCGAGCGTCGTGCGATATACAGAAAATATGTCGACCAGCTGCTCGATGCCGGCAAGGCATACATTGCCTTCGACACGCCCGAGGAGCTTGAGGCAAAACGCCAGGAGATAAAGAACTTCCAGTATGATGCCCATACGCGAATGATGATGCGCAACTCGCTCACATTGCCGGCCGAAGAGGTTGAAAGACTGATAGCCGACGGCAACCAGTATGTGGTGCGCTTCAAGATTGAGCCGGGCGAGGACGTTCACGTTAACGACATGATACGCGGCGACGTTGTTATAAAGAGCGATATTCTTGACGACAAGGTTCTTTATAAGAGCGCCGACGAACTTCCTACATATCACCTTGCAAACATTGTTGACGACCACCTGATGGAGATCAGCCACGTTATGGCTGCCGAGCGCACCGCTGCACGTGCTTCTTTACAGAGCCTTCGGCTGGGAAGACACTATGCCGCGCTTTGCGCATCTGCCTCTGCTGCTCAAACCGGACGGAAAGGGCAAGCTGAGCAAGCGCGACGGCGACCGCCTGGGCTTCCCCGTGTTCCCGCTGGAGTGGCACGATCCTAAGACAGGCGAGGTGTCTAACGGCTTTCGCGAGCAGGGATATTTTCCCGAGGCTGTCATCAACTTCCTTGCACTGCTGGGCTGGAATCCGGGCACGGAGCAGGAGATGTTCACTCTCGACGAGCTTGTTGAGCAGTTCGACATAACGAAGTGCAGCAAGGCCGGAGCGCGTTTCGACTATCAGAAGGGCATCTGGTTCAATCACGAATACATCCTGCGCAAGAGCAATGAGGAAATTTCTAAGCTGTTTGCGCCTATCGTTGCAGGCAACGGTATCGACGAGTCAATGGAGCGCATAACCAAGGTCGTTTCTATGATGAAAGACCGTGTAAGCTTCGTCAAGGAGCTTTGGCCGCTCTGCTCGTTCTTCTTCATTCCTCCTACAGAGTATGACGAGAAGACCGTACGTAAGCGCTGGAAGGAAAATTCGGCTCAGGTTATGGGCGAGCTTGCCGAGGTGCTTGAGGGCATTGACGACTTCTCGCTCGAGAATCAGGAGCACATCGTCATGGCTTGGGTTGAGAGCAAGGGCTACAAGCTTGGCGACGTGATGAATGCTTTCCGTCTTACTCTTGTGGGCGAAGGCAAGGGTCCGGGCATGTTCGACATTTCTGCTTTCCTCGGCAAGGAAGAGACGCTGCGCCGTCTGCGCCGTGCAATCGAGGTGCTTAAATAGACCAAACAAACAAGCATAAGCCGTGTACGAAATTGTTATCAGCCTTTACACGCTGGGCGTGGCCGTGATGAGCCTGTTCAACGATAAGGTAAAGAAGATGTGGCGGGGCGAGCGCGAGGCCTTCAGAATGCTAAGGAACAGCGTTGACCCCGGCTCACGCTATGTGTGGTTCCATGCGGCGTCGCTCGGAGAGTTTGAGCAGGGCCGTCCCATCATGGAGCGCCTGCGCCGCGAGCATCCCGAGCTTAAGATTCTTCTTACGTTCTTTTCGCCCTCAGGATATGAGGTCAGAAAGAACTATGAGGGAGCCGACATAATATGCTACCTGCCGCTCGACACATATTTCAATGCGCGCAGATTCCTTAATCTGGTGCATCCCGAAGTGGCTTTCTTCATCAAGTATGAGTTCTGGTGGAACTATCTGCACATACTGAAGCGCCGCAATGTGCCTGTCTACAGCGTGAGCAGCATATTCAGGCCCAATCAGGTGTTCTTCCGCTGGTATGGACGCACCTACAGCAATGTGCTTAAGTGCTTCACACGTTTCTTCGTTCAGAACGAAGTCAGCAGACAGCTGTTAGCCAAGCTCGGCATCACTGAGGTTGAGATTACGGGCGACACGCGTTTCGACCGTGTGCTGCAGATAAAGAGCCAGGCCAAGAGTCTGCCTATAGTTGAGGCTTTCAGACAAGACTATAAAGTGTTTGTGGCCGGAAGCAGCTGGCCTCCCGACGAGGACATCTTCATCAAATATTTCAACGGCCGCGACGACTGGAAGCTGATTATTGCCCCGCACGTTATCGGCGAGGACCATCTTCAGCAGATATTGTCTAAGCTGAATGGCAAGGCCGTGAGGTATACCGAGGCCACTCCTGAGAGCGTTGCCGATGCAAAGATTCTCATTATCGACTGTTTCGGTCTGCTCTCCAGCATCTATGGCTACGGCCATGTGTCGTATGTTGGCGGCGGTTTCGGTGTCGGCATACACAATGTGCTCGAGGCGGCGGTTTGGAACATACCGGTGATATTCGGTCCTAACAACGAGCGTTTCCAGGAAGCGCAAGACCTGCTTGCATCGGGCGGCGGCCGTCAGATTGACGGTTATCAGCAGTTTGAGAGCCTGATGAACGGCTATATAGCCGACGACAGCCTCCGCAAGGCAGACGGCGACAAGGCTGCGCAATATGTAAGCAGCAAGGCCGGAGCAACGCGAAAGATACTCTCGGCAGTTAAATTCTGATTTTTTTGTTGGCTAATGAATATAAGGACACAGCGCGCCTGCCGTTCACACGGCGACGCGCTGTTGTCTTTTTGTGTTTTTCTTTGTATGTGATGTAAGGTCTTTTATATTTTCAGCCGCAGTCTTTCTGCTGCTTTGACCTGCACATTTTCCCGAGATATATGATGAAGTCAGGCATGCAGTATCCGTTTTTCATCTTATAGGCCTTCTGTCAAACGAGTACATGTTTCTTCTGTATTCGCTTGGCGACATGCCTGTCTGCGACTTTACAAACTTTCCGAAGAATGATATGTTAGGAAAGTTCATCGTGTCCGAAATTTCCTTTATTGTCATGTTTGAATATCTCAGTCTCTTTATTATCGCGTCAATGGTAAACTGGTGAATCCAGCTCAGCGCAGTTCTTCCACTGACCTTTTTCGACAGCGACGAAAGATATTTGGGCGTTATGCACAGCTTTTCGGCATACGCACTCACCGATCGCTCCATGCCTCCGTTTTCGGCCAGCAGCTCCATGAAGCGCCTGAACAGCAGGTCGCCCTGTCTTATCACCCCGTTGTATATAGTATTGTCTGTGCATGATGCTATAAGTTCGGCCAGTTCATAGAACGCAAACTGAAAGAGCGAGCGCATTATTTCCCTGTGAAACAGCCCGTCCATGCTTTCCAGCTTAAACTGCAACAGACTGTAGAATCTGTTCATCAGTATCTGTTTTTCGCTGTTGAGGCTTATCACGGGGTGATGTGATGCGTATAATACGATGTTCCAAAAGTTTTTGCTGAGGTCAAGACTTCTGAAAAGAGCCTTGCTCGAGAGTCCGAGAATCTTCAGGTCGATGTCGTCTGATGTATTTATGTCGGTTACGAGCGAGTTAGGCAGACATATCATTATATTGCCTTTTTCAAGTCTGTGGTAAGAGTCGTTGATGCAGCACTCAACTCTTCCTCTGGCACAATATATAACTATCAGCAACTCAAGCTTACAGGGGTTGTCCGTGGGGATGTTCTTCAGGCTTTCCATTACCACGATGTCTCCGTCGTAATAGTCGGTCTGGGCTTCGTTGATTATTGATTCGATGTCTACTTTAAGTTCGTTATCTGTCATAAGTTGCGTCAAAATTTGTTCTTCGGGTGCAAAGATAGATATTAACTGAAACAGTGCAACTATCTAAAAGTAGATAATAGTGTTCCTAAATTCTTTGCAGTGTTCATATTCTCCACTTTTGGATTTTTTGTTTAGGAAATAAGAACACAAGAGTAAAAGCCTTTATCCGTAATTTTGCAAAAAAATTTTTGAACAAATACAAAGGAAATGAACAAAGCAAGTTATTTAGCAATCCTTGCGCTGTCGGTGGTGCTTCTTGCATCATGCTCAGGTAAGGAAAAGGCGAGAGAGGTGATGCCGGTTAAGGTGAAGACAGAGAAGGCAGAGCCGGTACCCGTAAGTGGAAGTCAGGAATTTTCGGGCACGGTAGAGGCCTCAGACGATGCCGCTCTAAGTTTTGCTTCGGGCGGAACCGTAACAAAGGTATATGTGTCTGTGGGCGATATGGTAAAGAAAGGTGCCCTCATAGCCGAGGTTGATCCTGTCAGCGTGCGCAATGCCTACAATGCTGCCAAGGCCGTGAGAGAGCAGGCTGAGGATGCCTTCAGGCGCATGAAGCAGCTGCACGACGAAGGAAGCCTCACCGAGATGCAGTGGATAGAAGTGCAGAGCAAGCTGCGCCAGGCTGTGTCAACCGAGAACATTGCCCGCAAGAGTCTGACCGACTGCCGTCTTTATGCCCCATACAGCGGATACGTGGCCGAGAAACTTGTCGAGGCAGGACAGAACGCCGCCCCCGGCATGCCCGTGATAAAGCTGGTAAGTATTAATAAGGTGAAGATAAAGATTGCCGTGCCCGAAGACGAGATGTCTGGCATAAAGGTTGGTCAGAGCTCCCTCGTGCGTGTGCCGGCACTGCAGAACATGAGCTGCAGCGGCCGCGTGGCCGAGAAGGGTGTGGCTGCTGACCCGCTGTCGCGCTCTTACGAGGTGAAGATAGAAGTGTCTAACTCTGGCCATAAACTGCTGCCGGGCATGGTGTGCGAGGCCTATGTGGGCGACAATCTTTCAGCCACGGCTGTGGCCCTGCCTGCCAATGTGATACTGATAGACACCGACAACCGCACCTTTGTGTGGACTGCCGTAGGCGGAAAGGCTCACAAGACTTATGTGGAGGTGGGCGAGAGCGTAGGCAGCGGCGTGGTGATTAACAGCGGAATAAGCGCCGGCGACAAGGTTATTGTCAGCGGACAGCAGAAGGTCAGCGAGGGAACTAAAATAGCAGAACTATGACAAAGAAGAAAAGAAACATCGTAGAGTGGGCCATGCACTATCGCCAGATAGTGATAATGGTGGCATGCTGTCTCGTGGCCTTCGGCGTCTACGGTCTGGCTGACATGAACAAGAACGAGTTTCCCGACTTCACGGTGCGCCAGGGTGTGGTTGTAGCCGTCTATCCGGGCGTGTCGGCACAGGACGTTGAGGAACAGCTCACAAAGCCGCTCGAAAACTACATATTCTCATATAAGGAAGTAAAGAAAGAGAAGACCAAGTCGTACAGCCGCAACGGCATGGCCATAATCCAGATAGAGCTTAACGACGATGTGTCGGGCACCGACAAGGACAACTTCTGGAGCAAGTTCAAGCACGGCATCAACACGTTCAAGGCTCAGCTGCCTTCAGGTGTGCTTGCGCTCATGGTACAGGACGACTTCGGCGACACGTCGGCCCTGCTCATAACCATGGAGAGCAAGGACAAGACCTACCGCGAGCTCAACGACTATATGGACGACCTGAAAGACAGGCTGCGCCGCATTGAGAGCATCGGCCGCATGAACGTATTGGGAATGCAGAAGGAGCAGATATCAATATATCTCGACAGCGACAAGATGTCCCACTACGGCATAGGCACCAACACCATTGCCGCCAGCCTCTTTGCCAAGGGCTTCGTTACCACTGCCGGCACGCAGAAGGGCAACGGCTACGACAGTCCGATACAGGTGGAGCGCTCGCTCAACGTGGTGGGCGATGTTGAGCAACTCGTTGTCTACTCCGATCCGTCAGGCAACGTGGTACGTCTGAAGGACGTTGCCAAGATAAGGCGCGAGTATCCCCAGCCGTCGTCGTATGTAACCAACAACGGACAGAAGTGTCTTGTGCTGAGTGTGGAGATGAAGAAGGGCCGCAGCATAACGGCCATGGGAGCTGACATCGAAAAGGTGATGGACGAGTTTAAGTCGACATTGCCTTCAGACGTAACCATCTTCACCATAACGGACCAGACCAAAGTGGTAAACGACAGCGTCGTAAACTTTCTCCGTGAGCTTCTCATTGCCATAGCAGCCGTCGTAATAGTGATAATGCTGTTCTTGCCGATGCGTGTCGCTCTTGTGGCGGCGTCCACCATCCCTATCTCTATTTTCATCTCATTAGGTTTGTTCTATGCGTTCGGCATAGAGCTCAACACGGTTACGCTGGCTGCTCTTATTGTTACGCTTGGCATGATTGTCGACAACTCCATCGTGATAATCGACAGCTACATGGAGATGCTTGCCGAGGGCAAATCGCGCTGGACGGCATCTATCAGCAGTGCCACCCATTTCTTCAAGTCGATATTTTCGGCCACGCTTGCCATAAGCATCACGTTCTTCCCGTTTCTGCTTACTACGAAGGGAATGTATCACGACTTCCTGCTTTATTTCCCGTGGTCCATCACCATCGTGCTGCTCATATCGCTTCTGGTGGCAGAGCTTATAGTGCCGTTCCTGCAGTTCTACTTCATACGCAAGCCTGTTGGCACAGGGGGTAAGAAGAAGTTCTCGTTCCTCGACCTCGTTCAGCGCTATTACGACTGGCTCATAGGCCGCTGCTTTGCCCATCCTTACATCACCGTTTCTGTCGGCGTGGCAAGCATAGTGATTGGTTCAGTCATGGTGTCACAGCTGCCGCAGAAGATGATGCCCACGGCCGAGCGCAACCAGTTTGCCGTTGAGATTTACCTTCCCGACGGCACGTCGCTCAAGCGCACCGCTGCCGTTGCCGACAGTCTGGAGCATATCCTGCGCAAAGACAGCCGCGTGGTGTCGGTGGCATCGTTCAAGGGCACTTCGTCGCCGCGCTTCCATACAGCCTATGCACCGCAGTTTGGCGGGCCTAACTATGCGCAGTTTATCGTCAACACGAAGAGCAACCACGACACCGAGGAACTGCTGAAAGACTACCGCATGAAGTATGCCTCTTATTTCCCCGACGCTTATGTGAGGTTTAAGCAGCTCACTTACTCGCAGGATGCCAATCCTGTTGAGTTGAGGCTTACGGGCGACGACTGGCAGCAGCTTAAGTCGGTTGCCGACTCCGTAACGCGCCTGTGGCGTAACAATCCTTACCTTATGCTTGTGCGCAACGACGTCAACGAGCCTCTGCTGACCACCGACATAGTGCTCGACGAGACCAAGGCCGGCCGCATGGGCGTTACCAACGCCATGGTTGAGGCCACTCTCGCCACGCGCTATAATAGCAGCGGAATAAGTCTCGGCACGATATGGGACGGCGACTACAACTACGGCGTATGCCTTAAAGGCACCAATGCCGACTCGTCTTCTATGAAGGATGTTGCCGACGAGCTTATACCCGTCAGCGGCGGACTCTCCGTGGTACCCTTGCGCCAGATTGCCGATGTTAAGCCTGTATGGACTGACAGTCAGATAGCCCACCGCAACGGCCTGCGCACCATCACCGTGATGGCAGATGTTGTCAACGATAAAAATGTAATGGAGCTGACCACCGAACTGCAGAAAAACTTCGACACGTCGCGCCTTCCTTCTGGCGTTACGGCCGAGTGGGGCGGCGAGTATGCCGAGTCGCAGGAGTCGCTGCCGCAGATTCTGTCGGCTCTTGCCGTGGCTGTGGTCATCATCTTCTTCATTCTTGTATGGCACTTCCACCGCATCAACACCGCCGTCCTGCTGCTCGTGTCGCTTGCCATGACAATATTTGGTACGAGCTTGGGTGTTGTTATTTCAGGCGTAACGTTCAGTCTTACGTGCTTCCTCGGCATAATCAGCCTGATGGGTATATTGGTGCGTAACGCCATAATAATGTATGACTATGCCGAAGAGCTGCGCGAAAAGGCGAAACTGACCGCCCACGAGGCCATCTTCCTTTCGGCCAAGCGTCGTATGCGTCCCATCTTCCTTACCTCGGCGGCTGCCTCAATGGGCGTTATCCCGATGATTCTAGGCGGCAGCGGTCTGTGGATGCCCATGGGTTCTGTTATATGTTACGGCACGCTGGTTACGATGCTGCTCATACTCACCGTGCTGCCCGTGGCCTACTGGCTGATGATGAGCGGATCGACAAAACGTCGTGAGGCAGGACTGAAACTTGAAAATGAATGATAAAAGTAAAAATAAGAAAGCGTTATGAACAATGATATAAAACTAATCGGGTGCGCCCTCTGCGGTCTGCTTGCCGTTCTTAGTCCGGCAGCTGTGCAGGCTCAGACGGGCCTCACGCCCGAGATGTGCCGCAGCATGGCCGTGAGCCATAATGCCAAGATGGTCAACGCCAAGAACGCAGTGGCTGAGGCAGAGCAGACAAAGAAAGAGGCCTTCACCAACTATTTTCCCATTGTCAGTGCCACCGGCATGGGCTTCAATGCCGACAAGGGCATGGCCAAGATGCAGCTTCAGCCCGACATGGCCATGGAGATGTGCAAAAACGGACTCATGGGAGGCGTTACGGCAGTTCAGCCCCTGTTTGCCGGCGGACAGATTGTCAACGGCAACAAGCTTGCCGGACTTGGCGTTGATGTTAGCAAGCTGCAGCTCGAAAAGTCGGAAAACGACGTGGAACTTACCGCCGAACAGTATTTCTGGCAGCTCGTGGCTCTTAACGAGAAACTCAACACGCTGCACGTGGCCGACACTATGCTTACGCGCATTTATCGCGATGTGAACAACTCGGTCAATGCCGGCGTGGCGCTGAAGAACGACCTGCTGCAGGTGCAGCTCGAGAAGAACGACAACATGAGCAACCGCGTAAGCCTTGAGGGCAACATCGCTGTGGCAAGAATGCTGCTCGCGCAATATCTCGGACTCGAGGACAGCAGCTTTGTGCTCGTGTCAGACATCAGGGTGGGCGAGATGCCCGAGTCGCCCGCCTCGCTGAAGAGCGACCACCGGTCGGCACTGCAGCTTACGCCCGAATACCGCCTGCTCGAAAAGAACGTTGAGGCTACGAGGCTGAAGCAGAAGCTCGACGTGGGCAAGAACATGCCTACGGTGAGCGTAGGCGCCGGATATATGTATCACGACCTGCTCGACTGCAGCCGCTCGTTCGGCGTAGTGTTTGCCACGGTCAACGTGCCGCTGTCGGCATGGTGGGGCGGAAGCCACGCCATAAAGCGCCGTAAGATGGAGGTTGCCGACGCGCAGACCGAGCTTACAGACAAGTCGCAGCTGCTCGTCATCGGCATGCAGAAGGCATGGAACGACCTCAATACGGCATACACCCAGCTGGGCATAGCCTGCAAGTCGATAGAGCAGGCTGCCGAAAACCTGAGGCTCAACAACAGCTACTATCGCGCCGGAACCGCCACCATGACCGACCTGCTGAAGGCTCAGACGCAATACACGCAGAGCCGCGACCGCTTCGTTGAAACTTATTGCAATTATAAAATACTGACTCTTCAATATCTTCAGTTAACAGGTAGATAGTATTGTTTTGACTTGCGCCCGGAGAGAAATCTTCGGGCGTGTTTTTTTTGCCTGTCTGTTGTGCATGTTTTACCGAAAATATTACCATTATCCCGTTTTTCGTGTTGCTGCCGTGCCGTAAGTGCGGCGAAAGATGTAACTTTGCAGCCATACTTAAAACAATGAAAACAATGTGGTTTGTTCTTTTCTTCGTGCTGCCGTTCGTCGGCCTTGCCTATGTTCTGTGGCATGTGTGGTGCCTCCTGCCGCTGTCGGTGGGCTGGCGCTGGACCGTGGTGGGCTTATGCTTTGCGGCATTTCTCACCCTGTTTCTTAACTTTTCGCACGCCATCGACGGCCTTCCCCTCAATCTGGCTTCGGCGTGTTATGAGGTGGGCAACTCCTCCATATTCATCCTTCTTTATCTCGTCATCGCCTTTCTGCTGCTCGACCTCGGGCGGCTTTTGCACATGGTGCCGCGCTCATGGCTCTATTCCAACTGCATAGTGTCCACGGTGCTGTTTGCCGTCGTAGCGCTTGTGTTCATTGCCGGCAACATTCACTATAACAACAAGGTGCGACATACCATACAACTCACCACCGACAAGCATCTCGGACGCCCCGTCAAGGTGGTCATGATGAGCGACCTTCATCTCGGTTATCACAACCGCCGCAAGGAGCTGGCGCGCTGGGTGGACATGATTAACGCCGAGCATGCCGACCTGATACTTATTGCCGGCGACATGATAGACATCAGCATGCGTCCGCTCATCGAGGAGAACATGGCGTCAGAGCTGCGCCGTCTTAACGCTCCGGTGTATGCCTGTCTTGGCAATCATGAGTATTACAGCGGCGAGCCGCAGGCGCAGAAGTTCTTTGCCGACGCCGGCATAACGCTGCTGCGCGACAGCATGGCATGCGTGGGACAGCTGTGCATCATAGGCCGCGACGACCGCACCAATCCGCGCCGCCGCAGCGTGGCGGAGCTTATGCGCCGTGCCGACAAGAGCAGATACACCATTCTGCTCGACCATCAGCCCTATCATCTCGACCGCTCCGAGCGTGCCGGCGTTGACTTTCAGCTTAGCGGCCACACCCATCGCGGGCAGCTATGGCCCATATCGTGGATAACCGACCGCATCTACGAGTGCTCTTACGGACCGTGGCAGCGCGGCAACACGCAATATTATGTAAGTTCGGGCCTTGGCATCTGGGGCGGCAAGTTCCGCATAGGCACCTGTTCAGAGTATGTTGTGGCTACGATAACGGGGCGCAAATAGCCGTCGGCAGAAAAAGTCCCTGAAAATTGTAACATTTTATATTACTTTTCCTTTCAGATTAGATATTTAATTCCTAAAATAAGCCTATCCATTAAGGAATGTTTATCGATTTACTTTCGAACTGTTAGTGGCCGAGTTACGCATCGTAACTCGGCCACTTTTTATGCAAAAGTGGCCCACTTTTCAAGCCTAACTCATAGCCTTTTTTCGTGGATTCTGATGGAATAGGAGAGACGGACCATGATATAAAGGATAAAGGGACGACGCTTTTGTGTTATTGAAGAGGAAAGCAACATGGTAAATCATTAGAAGCTATACTCATGTTGGCATATATCCGTCAATACAGAGAATATTTTTCTTGTAATACATCACGCTTATTAGTCAATAATTATTTATCTTTGCATACGTAACGGAATATGAACATTGCATTGTAAATAATCTAAGCAATAAACATTTGAACAACTTGAAATTGCTATGAAGTAAACATCTTTTTATACAAATTTCTGACAGAATGCAATTGTTTATTATTGTAGCATTATAATTAAAATAGACACAATGGCAAAAAAGACAAAGTCGTTTTCACATATAGAGGCGCAGGATGCGCTTGAGAAGTTAAATGAAAGCAAACCTTCAGGCGAAGAGCTGATATACAGTCTTCTCCGTATATTTTGTGGTTACGGAGATGGCAATATAAAACGCATCCGTGACGGAGTGGGCAATAAGGCAAAAGACGGACGTACTGTACTTATACCAAATCTGATGGCATATCGCCCGAAAGGTGAGCTTGACTTCTATGATGAGATAAAGGATATGCAGGCAGACAAAAAGCTAATAAAGCATACGCCTCGTCTTTTTGTAGTAAGCGACGGAAGTAAAATTGTGGCTCTCGACCCTAAAGAGCAGGATATATATGAAAACGAAGTAGGGTTGTTATGGAAAGATTTTGAGTTCTTTTGCCCGCTTGCCGGTATAGAGAAAATAAGAAATTATCAAGAAGCCGAAGCTGATATAAAGTCAGCCGAACTTATGGCTAAGATCTTTGATGAGATAAGGCGTCATAATGATATTAAGGATAAAGAAGAGATGCACAAACTTAATATTTTTATGTCGCGCCTCTTGTTCTGCTATTTTGCCGAAGACACGAACCTGTTTCCTGAACAGAATCTTTTTACAAATGCCATAATACAGTTTACTGCTGACGACGGACACGACCTTGCAGAGTTTATCGACAGGGCTTTTTTCGCAATGTCTACCGACAATCCTGCCGTACGTAATACTTTACCTAAGCAGTTTTCTGTTTTCCCATACGTCAACGGCGGACTGTTTAAAGAACGTATACCCATACCAGTGTTGAGCCGTCGTACACGTGTACTTATGATTAAGTGTGGTGATTTTGATTGGAAAGACATTAATCCCGACATATTCGGCTCTATGATTCAGGCTGTCGTAACGCCTGAAATGCGTGCCGGGCTGGGTATGCATTATACGTCGGTGACAAACATTGAAAAACTTATCTATCCGTTGTTTCTCGATGATTTGCGTGGTGAATTTAATGTGGCGAAAGACACAAAAGACGTAAAGCGTTTGCGCAGACTGTTGGCAAGGCTTGGAAAAATAAAGTTTTTCGATCCGGCTTGTGGTAGTGGCAACTTCCTTATCGTTACATATAAGCGCATTCGTGAACTTGAAATCGAGATATGGGGAGTTTTGCGCAAACTTGGAGAATCAGAACTGCCGATGTCTAATATAAGTCTGCAACAATTTTATGGCATCGAGATTGACGATTTTGCATGCGATACGGCTACGCTTTCTCTTTGGTTAGCTGAACATCAGATGAATAATAAGTTTTATTCTGCATTTAATGTCCATGTTGACGCTTTACCTCTTCGTCCGAGCGGACATATCGTCTGTGGTAATGCTTGTCGTGTTGATTGGAATACTGTTTGTCCGCACACATCGGACGAGGAAGTTTATGTTATGGGTAATCCTCCATATTTGGGGAGTAGACTTCAAAGTAAAAATCATAAGGAAGATGTAAAATATTTATTGGGGATTAAAGGGAAAAGTTTAGATTATATTTCTTGTTGGTTTATTAATGCACAAAAATATATTAGTGGGACTAAAAGCTGTTGTGCATTTGTCTCAACGAATTCAATATGTCAAGGTGAGCAAGTTTCTTTATTGTGGAAAGGAATTTTAACGGCTTTGGAGATAAGTTTTGCTTATAATTCATTTAAATGGACAAATAATGCCAAACAAAATGCTGCAGTTATTTGTGTTATAGTTGGTTTACGTGTAAAAAGTAACAAAAAGAAATTTCTTTTCAGAAATAATATAAAAATAGAAACAGACTATATAACTCCTTATCTTACACAAGGAAAATCAAACTTTACTTTTATAGAAAGGCGCTCATCGCCTATTTCAAAAGATTTTCCTTTGTTAAGATATGGCAGTATGCCCAATGATAATGGGAATCTAATTTTAAGTACTTATGATAAAGATTTATTAATTAATGAAACGCCAAAGCTGAAAGATGTAATTAAAAGGTTTATAGGTTCTTATGAATTTATCAATTCACAAGAACGATGGTGTTTATTTATACCAGATTCACTCCTTAGTGAATTCTTAAAGTTTGAACAAGTAAGAACAAGGTTAGATAAAGTCAGAATACATAGAGAAAATAGTACTGAAATATCTACACGAAAATTAGCAAATTATCCAAATAGATTTTATTTTTCTGCATATAAGCCTACAGATGCTATAATAATTCCACGTGTATCATCAGAACGTCGCCAATACATTCCAATAGGATATTTGGATGCGGATACAATAGTTTCTGATTCTGCTCATGTTATATACGATGCGCCAAAATGGCTTTTTGCTGTTCTTACCAGTAAGATGCACATGGCATGGGTTAAGACTGTAGGGGGAAGATTAAAGACTGATTACCGTTATTCTGCACAGCTTTGTTATAATACTTTTCCTTTTCCTGCTATCAGCGAATTGCAGAAAGCGGATTTGGAAAAATTGGCACAAGAGGTTTTGGATATTCGTGACGAACATTTTGACATGACACTTGGCGAAATGTATAATCCGGAAACAATGCCTGACGATTTGAAAGATGTACACCGTCGGCTTGACCTCGCCGTTGAACGTTGCTATCGCCTCGAACCTTTTACCTCAGACGAAGAACGCCTTGAATGTTTGTTTAATTTGTATGTTAAAATGACGAAGAAATGAAAGAGGAGATTAATACAAATTGTAGATTGAATTGGAGCTTCTGGCTTTCTTTATTGGCTTTTGTTATATCATTAGTAGCATTAGCTGTGTTTATATGTAAAGTAGAGCCATATAGTGTTGTGACTATCGATACCTACATAGGTGTTATTGCTGGATTTATAGGACTTGCTGTTACATTATTAATTGGTTATCAAATATACAATGCATTCGATTTAAGACAGAGAATAGCTGCAGCAGAAACTTTAAAGATTTCTTTGGAAAATCAACAACAGCAATTAGAAATGTTAAATTACGAACAATCCGAGGGCTTTGAAATCATACAAGCAAGGTTATTTTATAAAACACCAGGTATGATTCTTGATGCTTTTCTACATTTTCATTCTGCTATAAAATATGCTTTGTCTGTAGACCATAAACATGAAGGATATGACTGGTTATTAGATGAATTGGAATTGTACATGACGAAAATCACAAATGGAACTTTTGTAGATTGTATGCATTCGGAAGATTTTCAAAATAAAATTGAGAAATTGAGGAACTTGTATAAAGAAAATGATTCGAATATTCGAAATCATCCAAATTATTTTTATATTAGAAATAAGTATGAAGAATTGATGCTTAAATTTGAAAAACGCCTTGATAATATTGCTAATTTAAAGAACGTATCAGTAGACGTTTTAGATGGATTGGCTTAGGACCGCTAAATTATGGCATGCGGACCTTTAGCCCTCTTACAAATGAACTGAAACAGAAAGGAAACGAGTATGGCAATAAATAATCTTGTAAATATTCAATATGCCCAAACAGGGAAATCGAGCGCAACTAACGAAATGGGAATGCGTGAGATGCAGGCAATGGTTTATGAACAACGTCAGCGTCAATATCTGTTGGTGAAAGCTCCGCCGGCATCAGGCAAGAGCCGCGCCATGATGTTTGTAGCGCTTGACAAGTTGGCTAATCAGGGAATAAGGAAAGTGATAGTGTCGGTACCTGAAAAGTCTATTGGACGTTCGTTTAAAGACACTAAACTGAAAGACTATGGATTCTTTGAAGATTGGAAGGTCGCACCTTATTATAATTTGTGCGATTCGCTTGGCTCGGAAACTTCAAAGCGTAAGAAGGTGCATGAGTTCTTGTTGCCAACAACATCGACAAAGATTCTTGTCTGCACGCACAGTACATTGCGTAACGCAATGAAAGATGTGCCTAACGAGCGGCTTAATGACGTATTCTTCGGTATAGACGAATTTCATCATACTTCGGCGGATGCGAACAATAATCTTGGAGAACTTATACGCAGACTGCTTAATGAAACGTCTGCACATGTATTGGCAATGACAGGAAGCTACTTCCGTGGCGACGCCATACCTGTAATGCGTCCTGAAGATGAAGAGAAATTCCAGCCCTCTATCAACTATAATTATTACCAACAGTTGAGCGGATATAAGTATCTGAAGAGCCTCGGCATTGGTTATCAGTTCTTTACAGGTAAATATATTACGGCTATTCCTGAAACACTTGATACGACAAAGAAGACACTGATACATATACCAAATGTGAATTCTAGATCTGCGTATGCACCCAAATATGATCAGGCTGCAGATATATTAAAATGTATTGGTGAAATAGTTGAAGTTGATTACGAACATTATATTTATCATGTGCGAACTTCAGACGGACGTATTCTTAAAGTTGGTGACCTAATTGAAGATGAACCTTCACGAAGAAATGTTTTACAGGCTTATCTGCAGCGTATGAATTCGCGCGATGCTCTTGACATCCTTATGGCTCTTGATACAGCAAAAGAAGGTTTCGATTGGGCATGGTGCGAGTGTTGTATTACTATCGGAGTTCGTTCATCTTTAACGGAAATAGTTCAGATTATTGGACGTTGCACCCGCGACTGTGAAGGAAAGACGCATGCACAGTTTATTAATCTGATACCTTGTCCGGACGCTGCACAGGATGATGTTTCTATGGCAGTAAACGATTTTCTTAAAGCTATTTCTGCTTCATTGCTTATGGAACAGGTTATGGCTCCACGCTGGACATTCAAGACGAAACGTGACGACGAGGATGAAGATAAAGAGAATAACAAAAAAAGCGGTAAAAACAACAAACACACGATTGAAGTAGAAGGTCTGCCCGTTCTTTCGGAAAGGGCACAAGCAATATTGGACAACGACCTTGACACTTTGATTGCATCAGCACTTTCAGATAAAAAAATCCGTGACGCTATAATCGGTACTGAAAAGAATGAAATGATAACACAGGTGTATTTCCCTAAATTAATATCCGAGAAATACAAGTTTCTGAATCAAGAGGAAGCTGAAGACCTGTCTAAATATGCAGTTTTGACGATTGCGACACAGGGAGAGGGTGTAAAGACTGATGACAGTGGAAATAAGTTTATAAGACTTGCTAACCGTTTTGTTAATCTGGATGATTTGTCTATAAATCTTATTGATTCGATAAATCCGTTCCAGCGTGCATACGAAATTTTGTCAAGGTCATTGACTCCTGAGGTTCTTCGCACGATACAATATGAGATTGAATCAACCCGTGAAGATATGACAAAAGAAGAAGCTGTTATTCTGTTTAAAAAGTATCTGCCTAAATGGCGTGAAGAACATGACGGAAAAGTGCCGACAATAAATGAAGCAGACGCTAACGGCAGAAGAATTGCTTTGGCCATTGAATACATACGTAAACTTAAACAGCAGTCACTTGCAAATAAAAGATGATAAACTGGGACGAAGAACTTGAACAAATATTTGAAGATCCACTTTTTGCTGATGTTACGGCTCCAAGAAAGAAAGTGACTTCAAGCGACCGGCTTATTGCCGGGTTTCAGAAAATATTAGAGTTTGTTGAAACAAATAACCGATTACCGCAGAATTGCGATAATCGTGAGGAAAGAACGCTTTATAATCAGCTTAAAGGTATTCTTAAAGACCCTAAGAAGGTAGAGAAATGTAAGCCTTACGATACAGCCAATATATTAAGCGAACGGAAAGAAGATGAAATCCCTGACTCGGAAAAGAACTGTAAAAGTGAAACGGAACTTCTTGACGAAATTTTTAATGACCCAATATTTGATGGCGTAAATTCTGATGATAATTCATTGTTTGAACTTCCGGATTATATGAAAAAGCGTCTTGAAGAGCGTAAGGAAGCTGACTATGTTGCTCAAAGGGTGAAATGTGAAGATTTTGATAAGTTTGAGGCTGGATTTAAAGAAGTTCATGCTGGTCTGAAATCAGGTAAATATAGATTGATTAAATTCAAGGAAGCTCATATTGCACAAGGGAGATACTTCTTGGAAGATGGAATATTGGTTTATATTGCAGGGCTTGATCAGATAGAAAAGAATAGACACGGAAGGAAAGATAGCCGTACCCGATGCATTTATGAAAATGGAATGGAGTCGGGAATCTATATGCAGACATTATGTAAAAATCTTTATAGTACGGGATATACTGTACAAGATATGTCTGGTGTTGAGGAAAATTATTTGGAAAAGAAATTTTCGATAAATTCTAATGATATAGAAAGTGGCATAATCTATGTGTTGCGTTCTTTGTCAAAAGATCCAGAAATAGCCTCAATAAAGAATCTTTATAAGATTGGTTTTACTACGACGACAGTAGATGCACGCATAGCCAATGCAAAGAATGAACCGACATATCTTTGTGCAGACGTTGAAGTTGTTGAGATATGGAGAGTTTATAATGTAAAAAGTTCAGTCTTTGAAGCACTTATACATAAACTCTTTGATAATGTTCAGTTGCAGGTCGTTGTTGATGGGAAAGAGCCTAAAGAATGGTTTGTCGTTCCGTTCAATGTTATTGAACAAGCGGTTAAATATATTATTAGTGGAGTCCCTATTGCATACGATGAAACTGTGCAGCAAATAGTTGTTTTAAAAGAATAAAGAAAAGTGATATAATAATAAAGACTAAAACTTTCTTGTTGACCATAATCCATTGCCGTTACGCAATATGCGGTGCGCACGACATTCTTATTGTTGTCAACAAAAAAGTTTTAGTCTTGTTGTTTTGTTCGATATGCCTTTCGGCTGTATCTTCTTACAGCTTACTCATAAACTTCTCGCGGTCAACGATGAAGCGCAGGTGAGTGCCTTCGCCTATCACGGCGTCGCCCTGCATGGCTTTGACGGTGAAATACAGTTTGCGGCCGTCTACCTTTGTCAGCGTGGCTTCTGCCTTGACCTCAGCTCCTAACGGCGTGGGCTTCAGGTGTGATGACTCTATGTGTCCGCCTACGGTGGTGCTTCCTTCGGGCAGTTCGGGGGCAACTGCCAACATTGCGGCGTTCTCCATCAGCGCCATCATGGCCGGCGTAGCCAACACGGGCATGTCGCCCGAACCCATGGCCTTGGCGGTGAGAGCTTCGGTCACCGTCAGGCTGCTTGTGTGTGTAAGTCCTGTTTCCAGCATAATATTTATAGATGATTTTATTTTCAATGTTCAAAAATACATAATCTTTACTTTACGTGCAAGCTATTAAGTGCCGATTTTTTGTTTTGCAATATAAAATAAACTAACTTTGCATCGTGAACATAAAAAAGATAATAACATTATGGCATTAATAAAATCAATAAAAGGTCTGACACCCAAATGGGGCAAGGACTGCTATTTCAGCGAGAACGCCACTGTTGTTGGCGAGGTTAACATGGGCGACGAATGCTCAATATGGTTCAACGCCGTTGTGCGCGGCGACGTGGCTCCCGTAACCATAGGCAACCGTGTAAACGTGCAGGACGGTGCCTGCGTGCATGTTACCAACACCACCGGTCCGGTTGTCATTGAAGACGACGTGAGCATAGGCCACAACGCCACCGTGCATGCCTGCACGATACGCCGCGGAGCGCTGATAGGCATGGGCGCAACGGTGCTCGACAATGCCGAAGTGGGCGAGGGCGCAATAGTAGCTGCCGGCGCACTGGTGCTGCAGGGCACAAAGATTGGTCAGCACGAGATATGGGGCGGAGTGCCTGCCAAGTTTATCAAGAAGACACGTCCCGACCAGGCAGAGAGCTTTGCCAAGCATTATGTTGAATACTCTAAGTGGTATCTTGAGGAAGAATAATTAAGTTGTGGCCGACGGCAGACAGCCGTGTGCCGGACGATATTTTTTCGACATAGAGTCAGCGCGGCATGCCGATAAGGTCATAATTGCTATAACGCACAAAAAAAAGTGACGCCCCGCAGAAATCATTCCTGCGGGGCGTCGTTGTCTTATAGGGGTCTTTAAATCTAGGAATTAATAGTCTGTGTTCTGAGGATCAAAGTTTGTCCATCCGTCGAGCCATGTGTCGCCTGCTGCGAAAGCTCCGATGTAAGAAACCTGGTCGAAACCGCTCAGCAGAGAGTTTGTGAATGCTGCAGCGCTGAGCAGCGGGCTGCCTGATGTCGGGATATATCCTGTTGTGTCGAACCAGCCTGTAGCAGCCTCATAGAACTTGTTGCCGCTCTGAGCCTTGAAGAATGTGCTTGAGAATGAAGGCTGAGATTCGTCAACCTGTTTTGTCTCGTAGTTGTAGAGACCGTCTACATAAATCTTGTTGAAGTCAGTACCAACGGCGTTGACATTAGCCAGCCAGATGTTCTCGAGCTTCAGGTTGCCTGCTGTTGCTGCGCCCTGTGTGTCGCCCTTCTCGTTGTCGATGATGATACCGACAGGCCAGCCTATTGCAACAGAGTTGAAGCAGTTGAGGTGAGTGTCGCGGCGTATGTGCATTGCAGCCTGGAACTTGCCGAGGCTTGAGCCGTTGTTGGGATAGTAGTTGCCGCCGTTGATGTAAGAAGCGTCGTTTACGAACGAAGCGTCTGTAGCCATCGGGCCTACGAGTGTCATGTTAGAGAATACGGCAGATGTGTGAGGCTCGCTGTTAGAACCGTCGGCGTTGTTGTCGCTCTCAAAGCTGTTGCTCTGTGATACGTCGGCAATCTTAGAGTCGCGTACAGACAGACCGAACTGAACTTTTCCGCTGAATCCGTTGTCTGTATCGAAGTCGTCGTCCCAGCCTTTGTATGCTACAAGATATTTGCAGTTTACTGTTCCGCCGAACCATTCATAAGAGTCGTCGTTGGTATATGACACCTGTACGTGGTCGATCTTTGTGCCGCTTCCTACAGAACCGAGTGTAAGACCGTTGATCTCCTGGTCGGTCTGGAAAGGATAGCCTGCAAACTCGATGCGCACGTAGCTCAGCACGCCAGAGTTGTCGGCGTCGTCGTTGCCTCCGTGCTTGGTGCGCGGTCCGCCCTCAATCTGTATTTCGCTCTTGTTGTTCTTAGCCTTACCGCAGAGGATGATGCCACCCCAGTCGCCAGGACGGCGGTTGCCTTTAGCCTCTTCTGATGTAAACACGATAGGTTCTGTTGCTGTTCCCTGTGCGATGAGCTTACCGCCGCGCTCAGCTATGAGCGAAGCCTTTGTCTGCTTGTCGCCCTTGATTACGGTTCCCGGCTCTATTGTAAGCTCGGCTCCGTCGGCTATGTAAACCCATCCTTTCAGGATATATGTGCCTTTCTTGATAGTCTGCTTTCCTGTGAAAACAAACTCCTGGTCACCGTTTCCGATCTGTGTACCGTTGTCGTTTACGTTGGCGTCGCCGTCTGCCGTGAACAGCAGGTGGTCGCAGGCCTTGATACCGCCGTTGGTGGTCCAGTTGACACCGCTCTGTGTAGTGCCTGAATTGTCGTCGTCGCTGCAAGAGCTCATTGTGAGCGCCATTGCCATGATGCCTAAGCATCCGTAAAGTTTAAACTTGTCCATTTTCATCTTTTTGTTAAACATCTTATAGTGAATAATTTTTTTATTTTTTCTTTTATGGGAGTAATATGACTGATGGGAGTAATGGGGGCAGATGTTCCGCCTTATCCCTTTATCAGAACTTATACACGGCGCTTACTCCTATGTTGCGGCCGGGCTTGTATACTCTTGTTATTTGCTCTACCTCGCGGCTTGTTCCGTTTGAGTAGTGAACGTCGGCAAACTGCTTGTAGTAGACTTTCTGTGCCAGCAGGTCGCGTATGCTTAGCTTCACTTCCCAGTGCTTGCCGAATTTCTTCGATGCCGAGAGGTCTATCACGTCGCGGGGCATCTCGTAGCTGTCGGGCACTCTCAGAGTCTCGTTGCCGCTTGTTGTTCCTTCGCTGCGTCCTACTCCGATTATTCGTTTGCCTATGCGGTTGTAGAGCAGTGCTATGTCGAGCTGCATCTTGTCGTTCTTGTAGAATATTCCGGTGTTCACGAGGTAAGGCGACTGGCCCTGCATGGGGCGGTTCTCCTCCTTTGAGCCTTCTTCAAACTTCACGCGGCTCTTAATCAGCGCTCCGTTGAACGACCAGCTGAAGCCGGGCAGGCCTATGAACGAGAGGTCTTTGCGTATGTCGAGCTCTATACCGTAGTTGTTGGCGCGCTTAGCGTTCATGTAAGAATACACAAGACTTGTTCCGCCCGTAACGGTGTAGGTCCACTCGATAGGTGAGTCGAAGTATTTGTAGAATGCCGCTATTGAGATAAGCTCGCCCTTAGAGGGATAGAACTCGTAGCGGAAGTCGACGTTCTGTATGTAGCATGGCTTCAGGTCGGTGTTACCCTGCACGTCTGATGCCAGGTCGAAGTCGTAGAACACTGAGGGCGACACCTCGCGGAACTCAGGACGGTTGACCGTCTTGCCGTATGACAGGCGCAGCTGGTGCTTGTCGTTAATCTTGTAGGTGGTGTTCACCGAGGGGAACAGGTCGCTGTACTCATAGTTGTGGCTGAAGGGGCTTTCGGCGTTGTCGCGTGTGTTTGTTATCAGCTCCATGTGGTCATATTCGTAGCGCAGTCCGGCGTAGATGTTCAGCTTGCCGAGCGGAATGTTGGCTGCGAAATATCCGGCTCCGAGATAGTTGTTGCCCTTATAGTTGTTGCGCATGTGCTGTTCCTCGAGCAGATACAGGCGGTCGGCACCGAAGTAGCTCTCGTCGCTGAGCATCTCCGACAGGTCGTTCTGGCGGAATCCGTCGGGCAGCGTGTTGCTGGCAGCGTTCCAGTTGTAGATAAAGTCGCGGGTGGTGTACTTACGTGTGCGGTATTCGCCGTAGGCTCCAAACTTGAGCGACGGTGTGAACGATCCGAACTTGAATTCGTGCTTGTCGTTCACTGCTGCCGAAACGATGTGCTCGTCGAGCTTTGTCCATTCGCGCGATATGTCGTTGGGGCTTGTCAGCTGCATCACTCCCGGTTCCAGTGCGTCGTTGATGAGATAGCGGCGGCGGTCGGGCACGTTGCGGTTGGCGTAAGAGTAGCTTGCGCTCCAGTCGAGCTCATCCAGCGTAAAGGTGTGCTTTCCGGTTATCTGTCCGTTGTATGTGGTGCGGCTGCGGTAGTAATATTCAGCCGAGTTCTCGTTGTCCGACTGTGCGCTCAGTCCCTCGCGCCATGTGTAGCGGTCGTTGCCAATCTGGTTGAAGATGTTCTTCAGCTGATACTTGCTGTTGCCGTCGGCAGAAAGTAGGGTGAAGTTGAGCATGGCTCCCAGTCGCACGTTGTGGTTATACTGGTCGTCTACAGAGTAGCGCAGATAGTTCGACTGGTCTTTGTCGGCATCATACACGCCGTAGAGGTTGTTCTGCATGTCTTCATACTTGCGGTATTCGTTGCTGTAGTTGAAGGCAGCAATCATTCCGAGCTGGCGGTCGCCCAGTTTCCAGCGGCGTCCCAGCGAGCCCGACAGCTTCAGGTCGCCCAGCGGACTCATCGTCCTTACGCGCCAGTCGTTGTTAAGACCGTTGTTCTGCAGGTCGACACCGTTGCCGGCAATGCTGTTCATCGTGGCGTTTATGCCGCCGTTGAGTCCGCGCATGCCGCTGTCGAAACCGAGGAAGTCGGTGCCCGAACCCTTGGCATACTTGAAGTCGGAGAATGAAGAAATGTCGTTCCAGTTGCCGCCGACAGACAGTTCGGCTGTGTTTTCCGCCGGAATGTCCTTTGTCGTTATGGTGATGAATCCGCCGGTGTAGTCAGCCGGATATTCGGGCGACGGCGTCTTCACAATCTGCATGTTGTCTATCTGTGAACTTGGAATAAGGTCGAACGAGAAAGCCCTTGAGTCGGCTTCCGAGCTAGGCACGGCTCCGCCGTTGATCCAAACGTTGTTGTAGCGCTGCGATAGTCCGCGCACCATGACAAACTTGTCGTCGATGAGGCTCACGCCCGGCACTCGGCGTATCACCTCTCCTGCGTTAGTGTCCTGTGTCTTTGTTATTTCCTGTGCCGATACGTTGCTCACTATGACGGGACTGCTCTTGGTCATCTGTATTACCGCGATCTCCGTATTCTTCCTAGCCACGCCGGTAACCGTAACCTCCTTCAGCGTCTGTTCGTCGGGTGTGAGCTTTATCTCTAACACCTGTGGCTGAGCTTCAGCCCGAACCCCGTCAATTTTTTTAGTCTTGTAAGAGATGTATTTTATGGTTAAAGTATAATTTGCGTTTTCGTCGAGTCCGCTGAACGTGAACAGTCCGTCGATGTCTGTTGCAGCCGCTTTGGCCGTTCCTTCAATCTGCACGGTTGCTCCGATGAGCGCCTCGCCTGTCGTACTGTCTGTAACTTTTCCCTTAATGTCTGCCGCGTATGCTCTGAATGCTGTCAGGATGAATATCAGCGCCACGGCTAATCTTAACCTTTTAATCATACTTTGAAATGCTTTCTATCGTTTACGGCTGCAAAGTTATATGCGGCATGTTGCAATAAGGTTAACGCCATGTTATGAAAGACTGACAAACGTGTTGCAATGGCGTAACGTTTATTTTCATTGTATGACAGCTTCTACGCGGGCATAAATCATTGGCGCAGGAATGAAATAAAAACGCCCTGCCGCCGTTCTTATAATATATATGATAACACTACTGCTGGCGGTCGCACTGACGGCCGCGCCATACGACAGCACCTCGGTTGCCGCAGACGACACGATAGCGGCTAAAGACAGACTTAAGGCCGAGGCTTACCGGGCTAAGCGCGAGATAGACAAGATACTCGACATGCGCGACAGCCGGGCGCGGAGCCGTGTTGACACAAGCTATATTGAGCGCACGCCGCAGCGGCTGCGCTTCAGGCTCACGCTCAACGCCTCTGGCTCTGACATACGCACGCGGGGTGTCAATGCCGACGGCAACTTCAATACGGAGATGAAGGCGCAGAACAAATACACCGTAAGTCTCAGCGCCGCTTACCGCGGACTGTCGCTCAGCGTGGCCATGAACCCGGCACATCTTGCGGGCGAGAAGAAAGACTATGAGCTGAACATGAACGCCTACGGCAACAAGTTGGGCGCCGACGTGATATTCCATTCGGCAAAGACCTTTGAGGGCAGCGTGCATACTCCTCACGGCGACACCGGCATACCTGCCGGAATGATAAGTCAGAACATGCTTACGCTCAACGCCTATTATGCCTTCAGCGGCCGCCGCTTCTCTTATCCGGCAGCCTTCAGCCAGTCGTGGCTTCAGAAGCGCAGCTGCGGAAGCTTTATGCTGGGTGCCTCGTTCATGGGCGGAGTGCTCAAGGTGCGTCACGACGACGTGATAGGCAATCCTGAGTCGAGACTGAGCATAGCCTGCGCAGGCATAGGCGTGGGTTATGGCTACAACCTCGTTTTGCGCCACGGATGGCTCATCCATCTTTCGGCTCTGCCCGAGCTTGTGGTCTACAGCCGTTGCCGCATAACTTCAGCCGGCCGCCGCACAAAGATGCCTTACAGGTTTCCCAACATAATAGCCGTGGGGCGCATGGCTGTTGTAAGGCATTTCGGCCGTTATTTTGCCGGCTTTACTGCCGTTGTGAACACGTCGCAGCTTGGCGACCGTGACATCTTGCTGCTTAACAACACCAAATGGCGCGCCCGCATGTTTTTTGGTATAAAGATTTAGGGTTGAGCCTGTTTGTGTTCCGTTGCCGTGCGTTTCGCCGTGTGTATTGTTCCTTTTTCTTGTGCATTCATGCTTTCAGCCGTCTTTTTGTTTGTTCAATATAAAGCAAAAATCCGGACCGAATCCTAATACTATATAGGTTGGGGCTTAACTAAAAAAGTTTTCGTAGAAACTCATCACTCGTCACAACGGTGTTTAAGACTCTGTGCATCAGCGACTTGCAGTGTGATGAGTTGTCGCCGCAACTCATCACGCCACAATCGGCAAAGGCATCTGTGATGAGTTCAAAAAGTAACTCATCACACTTTAACAGCCTGTGTTTCAACTTATTACACCGAAATGTGACGAGTGATGAGTTTCTACGAAAACTTTTTTAGTTTTAAGTATGATAATGCAGTTTGCGTAATTATCCGATAAGGTTAATTAAGCAAACAGCTTTTCTGTTGTGTCATGCCGCTGTAAAAGCATGCCTTTTACATTCTGAAAGGCCACGTTTTATGATGCAAAAGCATACCTTTCACAATGCAAAATGCCGTGTTTTGTATTGTTTGTCATCAGTCATACATAAAACTATATATGGGCTGTTGGCTATTTAGTCTTGTTTGGCATAATGTAGGCAGGCATAAAAAACAGAGGGGCAAGCGCCTTGACGCATGTCCCTCTGTATATAGTCGAATTATAAAACATTTTTTTAGTCTTCTTCGCCCCAAATGCTTTTTCTTTCAGGAGTGAGCATCTGACCGTCGCTGTATTCGTCGTTAAAGCCCAGGTCGTTATCTGATACCGCATGAGTAGAACCGGCCATTAAATTGTGTTCAAACTTTACTTCTATTATGTCACATTCAGGTTTAATATACTTTTTCATAATTTGTTCTCCTTATTATTTATTTTATTATTTGTATTTCTTTATTTAACAGCTACTTTCTTTCCGCCTACAATATATATGCCTTTGGGCAGGTTGTTGAGGCTCTTGCCTGCATAAACGCCGGTTACGGTGTAAATCTTCTGGCTATCTCCGTTGCCGTTCATAATGCCGTTAATGGCTGTTGTGCTGCCGTCGCCGTCGAGTGAGAAGCTTGTCGGAGCCTGTGATGCGTCTGTTATGTCGATGGCAAGGAATGCACGGTTGGCTGTATATTCAAATGCTGCGCCGTCGGTTGCGCCCCAGTAGAATCCGCATTTGCCGTCGTTGCCAAGTGCAAGCTTGTAGTATTTAACGTTGGTTCCCTCAACAAATGTCTTTCCTTCAGCGTCAACGTTTTCTGCGCCATAGAGCATGTTGCCTGCAGGGGCAGTTTCTTCAGATGTAGTGTAGTTTACGGTGTAGTCGCCTTTCTCGCCTTTAAGCACGATAGGAGTCTTTGCAGGAACAACAGTGCCCGGCTGATAGTTGTAGCTTATGGTGAGCTGGTTTGTCTCCTTGTTGGCTTTGGTTACAATTCCGCCCTGCACATTCTCCGGCATTACGAACGCCTTGTCGGTGTAGTATGTGGCGAAGCCGGCGTCGGTGATATTAAATGCAACTTTTTTATAAAGTTGTACTTTTAAAGTTCCAGAGTCAGATGTATATAATCTAAAATCATTTGTATTACTATTATAACGAATTTCACGATTACCATTAATGTTGGTAATTGAGGCATTTCCGTCTCTTGTAAATGATATATTCCAATTTGTATTTTTATTAATTGCGAATGAGGTGCTGCTTTCGTATCCAATCTGACCTTGGATAGTTTCTAAGATATAGTTGCCGTCTGTTCCTTCTGATAAAACTATTTCATATGGATTTTCATTGTTGTTTTCCGTATCAAATCTTGCAAAACCATCCTGCAAATATGTATTAGTAATGTTACCATGTCCATCTTCATCAATAAATCCAAGAGCAGTATTATTGCTTTCATTTATTATAACATACGTAGCCCCTATGCTTATTTCGTCAATTGATGTTATCTTTTTATATACAGATTTTGTAAGATTAAGTTTTGTATATGTGGCTGATACCTCACTGCTATTTTCCAATACTCCGTTAGGATCAACTGTTATGGCGCGTATTGTTGTTGTAGCATCTATAGTAAGTCCTTCGCTCGGAAATTCAGTTGAGTTGGCGTCGAGTGTAGCCTCAGGGTCTGTAGTATAAACAATCTTTCCGCCTTCAGTGGCTGTTGAGGCTGTAACGGTCAATGTGTTTGCGAACGATGTGCCTGAAGCAGGACTGAATGTCGGGGCTATGCATTGAGTTGTTGAAGAGGCCTTTGTGAAAATCTTAACGTTGTCAATAAAAGCACGTCCTTTAGAAGTTGCAATTGTGATTGTTGAATTTGATGTTCCACCTGAGATTTCAACTGTTTTAGTCTCAAAAGCATCATTTATGGTTGCAGTATATTCAACTGTTTCTTTTTTCGTTTCGTCAAGTGAAATTGTAATGTCACTTTCATGTTTTGACCAACCTTTGACATCAAAGGTAACGTAGAAAACTCCATTATTGGCAGATAAATCTAAAACTTTGGACGTTATGCTGCCAGATTTTCCGCTACTTCCTAATCTTACAGCCCCGCCTGCTTGATAAACCTTGACAAGTGTTGATTGAGGGAAGTTGTCATTTCCATTCCAACCGTTGTTTGAGCCACTAGTGGTGTTGTTATTTCCTGTTGTTATACTTGAAAAATCTTCTTCAAGATAAACAGTCTCTTGTCCCCATACATTTACTGAGGCCAAGCACATAAGGGTTAGCAGCCAAAGTGCCAATCCTCTTCTTTGTGTGTGTAAAAGTTTTTTCATAAAATTAGTGTTATAAATTAGTCGATTTTTTAATAGTTAATATCTTGTATTATATCTTATGCAGGTGAGGTTTTGTGTGCCTCAAGAGATAATTCAGAATCGTAATATATCCAAGATGCAAATATATGGATATAATTCCAATAAATATAAAAAATGTGAATAAATTATTGCTTTGAAACTAATTTATAATGAAAACGTAAAACTGTATATGTTACGTGCTTGTTTGTCGATTTATTTTCGTGTCTTAATCTTATTCGTTATATGAGCTTTGCGGCATGTCGTGGCTTTATACTTTTGTAGGTAATAAAGCTAAAATGACGTTAAAGACTTTGTGTTTTGGCGTGCGGCAGGATGACATAAATGCATATTTTATTATTTTTGTGGAAACATTAAACACCGGCGCTGTAGGGGCTATATTCGCTGCGACACGCCAAATATAATACGAGGATATGATGAAACATAGTGTTTTGCTGACATTCTTTATGGCGCTGACCGGTCTTTCGGCACACGCCGCCGGCTATGACGACAAGGCCATGCAGGTGAAGGAGATAAGGCTGAGTAACGGACTGACCGTGTGGATAAACGAAGACCACTCGCTGCCTAAGGTGTTCGGCGCAGTGGTGGTGAAGGCAGGAGCTGCCGACTGTCCCAATACAGGCATTGCACACTATTTTGAGCATATGATGTTCAAGGGCACCGACAAGATTGGTACGGTGGACTATGAGAAGGAACGGCCGTGGCTCGACTCGATATCTGCCAAATACGACCAGCTGGCGCAGACCGCCGACGAGACAACGCGCCGGCAGATACAGGCCGATATAAACCGGCTTGGGGCAAAGGCTGCCGAGTATGCCATACCCAACGAGTTCAGCAATCTTGTGTCGCGCTACGGAGGTTCGGGGCTTAACGCCGCAACGAGTCTTGACTATACAGTATATTACAACACGTTTCTGCCGCAGTATGTAGATCAGTGGGCGTCGCTCAACAGCGAACGCCTTGTCAGTCCCGTGTTCCGCCTGTTTCAGAGCGAACTCGAAACCGTGTACGAAGAGAAAAACATGTATGCCGACAATGTGCTTATGAGCGCATACGAACGTGTGATGGAAAACTTCTTCGGCGGAACGCCTTACGCCTATCCGATAGTGGGCAGCACCGAAAGTCTGAAGAATCCGCGGCTGAGCGAGATGCAAGGCTTCTACGACCGTTATTATGTTGCAGGAAACATGGCACTGATACTTGCCGGCGATGTGTGCGCCGACTCCATAATGCCGCTGCTTGAGCGCACTTTCGGGCGTATAAGGGCAGGCGAGGCTCCGGCGCGCAGCGAGTTTACGCCCGTGTCGCTCGCATCGCAGCCTGAAGTAAGGCTGCGCATACCTTATCCCATAGTCAAGGGCGAGCTTATGGCATTTCGCACTCCGCCGCACGGACATGCCGACGAGGCTGCGCTCGATATAGCCGTAAGACTGCTGACAAACAACTTCGGTTCGGGCAAGCTCGACTCTATAAGCAACAACGGCGGCGCGCTTATAGCCACGGCCATGACAGCCTCGCTTAAGGATGCCGGCATAACGTTTGTGGCAGGAGTGCCGAGTCTGCCGTTCGGTTCGCGCAAGAAACTTATGCGCAGGTGCATGGAGCAGGTGGACAAGGTGAAGAACGGCGACTTCGGCGACAGCGACCTGCAGGCGCTGAAGATGGAAGCCGGGCGCGAGCTTAAGCGCAAGTTGGAAGATGCCGACAAACGCGGATGGATGATGGTTGAGGCTTACGGCAACGGCGAAGACTCGTGGGCTGAATATTTAGACCGTGAACTGGCTGTTGAGAATGTGAGCCGTGACGATGTGATGCGTGTGGCGCGCAAATATTTCAACAACGAATATATGGACTTCGTCAAGAAATACGGCAGCTATCCTTCCGACAAGGTGTCGCAGCCGGGATATAAGCCCATGCCTGCAAAGAACATAACGGCACAGTCGGCTTATGCCGCCATGCTCGACTCCATGGGGCACAAGGATGTTGATCCGCGCATAATCGACTTCGACCGTGACGCATCTCGCATAAGTCTCGGCCGTATGGCAGAGCTTTATGCCGTCAAGAATAACGTCAACGACGTGTTCACCCTTCAGCTTATCTATCACAAGGGCAAGATTGCCGACCCGCGTCTGGAGGTGCTCGAATCGTATATCGACGCGCTCGGCACCGACTCGCTTACAAGTCAGCAGCTGCGCCGTGCCCTGCAGAACGTCGGTTCTACGCTCAGTTTCAGTGCCGGCAACAATTCGTTCATCATATCCATGCAGGGCTTTGAGCGCAACCTTGAGCCTTCGTTGAGGCTGTTGGGCCATTTTCTCTCGTCAGTAAAGCCTGACAAGAAACAGATGTCTGAACTGAAACGTGCGTGGCGTCTTAACGACATGGCGTTTGTGAAAGACAATTCGAGCATTGCAAAAGCTGCGCTGTCGAAGATTGTCTACGGCGACAAGTCGGCTTATCTCAACCGTGTGTCTGTCGGTGATGTCAAAAAGATGAAGCCCGAAGAGCTTGTAAGTCTGTTTGACAATCTTCAGAACGTGCAGCTGTCTGTCGTTTATTGCGGCAGCCGCGACGCTGCGTCGGTAGGGCAGGAGGTGAGCCGTCTGTTGCCTGTTGACAAAGCCTCTGATCCATATACTGACACATACAAGCCACTGATGCAGTATGACGCTCCGGCAGTGTATATATTAGACAACCCAAAGGCACGCCAGACCGTAGTGGCCACATACACGCCGCTTGCCCCACTGCCAGACCAGGACGGGCGCACTTGTCTGCAGCTGTGGAGCCGCTATTTCGGAGGCGACATGTCGTCTGTGATGTTTCAGGATTTGCGCGAACTGCGTTCGTTTGCCTATTACGCTTACGGCACGGCCGAGTTGCCATCACCCGTGCTTCATGCTGACGCTCCCGTAGGCTTCACTACAATGATGGGCACTCAGGCCGACAAGACGATGGAGGCAGTGGCAACGCTCGACAGTCTGTTTGCCTGCATGCCCGTGCGCGACAAGAACATGAGCGATGCCCGCCGCTCGATGCTCAACGGCATAAACAACAGTTATCCTTCGTTCCGCAACATAGGTCAGACCATAGCCCTGTATCGTGCGCAAGGCTATAAGGCCGATCCTGACGCCGCCCTGGCGGAGTCGTTGAAGACCGTTACAGACGAGGATGTCTACGATTATTATAATAAAAATGTGAAAGGCCGTCCCTACATCCTGATTATTGTAGGCGACAAGTCGAAACTTGACATGCAGAAACTTTCAAAATACGGAAAGATAACAGAATTGAAGTTGGAGGAAATATACAGAATGTAATTTTTTAATTCATAATTCACAATTCATAATTGGAACTGATGATTTAAACTCATTCCTAATTATAAAGTGTAATCATAATTATCCATTCTCAATTCTCCATTCTCAATTATACAAAAAAATCCCGGCTTTTGGCCGGGACTTTTTTTGTATAAATTAATTACAGGTTCGGGTTAATCTTGTTCCACTCAGAGATTTCAGGAACGATGTTCAGAGTAACCAGCTCGTCGCGCATCTTGCAGAGGTGCTCGTAGCTAGCGTCGAGTTTAGCGTTCTCCTCAGCAGTTCCCTGCGGCATCTCATAGTGAGCGCCGGTTGTGTCGAGAGTAGTCTTCATAGCCATCATGATGTGGTTGTATTTCTCGTTAGAAACATAAGTTCCAACAGGGAAACGGAAAGGCTCGCCACCCATCACGGCACGGATCATCTCAACAGAGAGATAAGCCGGGCTTTGGAATGAAGAACGTCCGCGGAGCTCGATAATCTTGGCACCACCCTTAGTAACGTCAACCTTCATCTGCTCCCACTCCTCGTTTGTGAACTCAGGTGTGCCGATGATTTCTGTCAGAGGTTTGCCGTCGATAGTTACGTGTGAGCCGAATACAGCCATCTGCTCTCCGTGACCACCGTATGTAGCGCAACCTTCGATCTCGCTCTGCATAACGTTGAACTTCTTAGCCAGTGCGCTCTGCAGACGTGTAGAGTCAAGAGCAGCAAGAGTTGTAACCTGTGAAGGTTTCAGGCCAGAGTACAGCAGAGTTACAAGACCTGTAAGGTCAGCCGGGTTGAAGATGATAACAACGTGCTTAACGTCAGGGCAATATTCCTTGATGTTCTTGCCAAGTCCTTCAGCAATCTCGCAGTTGCCTTTCAGCAGGTCCTCGCGTGTCATGCCGGCCTTACGTGGAGCACCACCAGAAGAGATGATATACTTAGCGTTTGTGAAAGCTTCTTTTACATCAGTTGTAGCTGTTATCTTCACATCGCCGAAACCGCTCTGGCGCATTTCCTCAGCAACGCCTTCCGGTGAGAAAACGTCATAAAGGCAGATGTCGTTAGTCAGACCCATTGTGAGGGCTGTTTGAACCATGTTTGAACCAATCATTCCGGCTGCGCCGACGATTGTAAGTTTTTCGTTAGTTAAGAATTTCATAATAACTTGTGTTTTATTATTGTTAAGACATTCAATTGTCCTTGTTTTTTACCGTAATCGCAGGCATGGTGTGTCATACCTCTTTTAAAATAGTCCGATATGCGGCTTTACTTTTGCAAATTTAGTAAAAAGAATGGATATAAAATATTTATTAGTATTTTAGTTTGTTATTAAATTTAAAAAGACATATCTTTGTAATGTCTATTTTGCAAAATCATATAAAATATTATGTGATTTCGTCTAAAATGGGCAAGCCTGCCCTTATATAGGGTACATACTGTGTCTCCTGGCGTCCTTAATCGTCAGGAGATGTCCGGCTGTGCCGGCTTGCAGACCATAAATCGTGCCGGGAGTTTCGGCTCATCCTATTTTAATATATATGGTGGTTCCGGATGTCATGGCTTGCAGCTGCACAGAAGTCAGTATGGCGTGTGTTGTATTCATATTGTATGTTTTGCTTTTCTTGTCAGTAATATTATGAAAAGATTTTGCTTTTTGCTGGTGTTGTTGCTTCATGTTGTCTGCATGCATGCCTTGTATCGGGAGTTTGAAGGCAGGACTCACTATGAGGACTCTCTGCTTGAAACTGCCAAGAGACTGTCGGACAAGCGTAATTATAAAGAGTCTTTTGAGGTGCTGACAAAGCTGCGTGAGATGGCAGAACGCAAGAACGATTACGAGATGGTGTTCCATTGTCATATCAACTGGGCGTTCAATCTTGCCGAGATGCTCAATTATGACGACGCTTTAGACTATCTGTCGAAGGCATATAAGATTTCGGTGGAGAAACTCAGCAAGCGCGAGGAAATGTCAACCCTGAACAACATGGCATATCTTTACCTGAAAAGCAACAAGTATTTGCAGGCAAACGAATATTTCAAGCGCAACTATAATTATGCAAAAGAGATAAAGGATACAACCTTTCTGCGGGGATCTGCGCTCAACGTGGCCATTTCGGCGATAGATATGGGCAATCTTGAGGAGTGTAGGGTATATATGAATATAACCGAGCAGCTGGTTAAGCCCAATACAGAGGAATGGATGTCCCTGCAAGCCCTGAAGACCGACTATTTGTTTGAGACGCATCAGTATAAGGCTCTCATATCTTTTGCAAAACGTGTCATAAAGATGAACCTGTATCCGGATATAAGGCAGGACATAAGAATAAATATGTGTAAGGCCTATATCGAGATGAGAGACTATGACAGTGCAGTGGCAATGGCTAATGAAGGCATCGCTAACGAGACAGACCTTGTCAGAAAACAGCCTTTCTATGAAATTCTCAGTGAGGCATATCTCTGTATGAAACAATATAATCTTGCGTTTGCATACAAAGACTCGTTCATCGTAGCCAAAGACTCCATGCAGGTGCGTATCGACAGGGTGGCTTTCGAAAACAGCAGTATTCAGTTTGAACTGCTTAGGAAGGAGAAGGAGATAAGTGAATATCATGCCCGGGAAACCCGCACGCAGATTCTGATTGTCTTTATCGTGGTGCTGGTTGTCGTGCTGATATGGGCCTTGTCTAACCACATGGTTAAGGTGAAGCAGCGTCAGAAGATTGTGGAGCTTCAGCTCGAACAGGAAAAGAAAAATCAGGAGCTGCTGGCGAAGAAACTTGAAGAGCAGGAGGCACAGAGCATGCTTGACCAGAAAGATTTTCAGCTTCAGCTCGAGAAGAAGAACCGCGAACTGATGTCTAAGGCTCTGTTCATGGCAAACAGAAACGAGGCCGTGCTGAATATTATAGAATCTTTGTCGAAGGATGTGAACATCGAAAAGAACTCACAGCTCGATTTAAATATCCGTGAACTCAAGTCGCATCTTTCTGAAAATAAAGAATGGAGCTATTTTACAACTTATTTTGAAGAATCTAACAAAGAATTTGTCCTTCGGCTTAAAGAAAAGCATCCTAATCTTACCGCAAATGAGATAAGATTTATTTCTTTGGTATATATCGGCCTGAATAATAAGGAAATATCCTCCCTTTTGAACATAACATCGGAGTATTGCAAAAAGAAAAAACAGAAAATTGCAAGAAAAATAGGACTTGAAGATACACATTCTATGTATCAATATCTTTTTTCTTTTAATGTGTAACCTCCTGTTTTAGGGCAAAAAAGCGATATATCCCCATAAAAACACTACCAGGGTCCCCTTTTTATCCCCCTAATAAGCTTGAAGTTTAATCGAAATGTGCCTATCTTTGGAGCGAATTAAATTTTTTAATGCTTATGAAGAATTTGTTTACAAGCAGGGGAACTGATAACAGGTTGTTGTCTACCCTTTTGATGTTGTTGGTGGCGTTGTGGACTGTTCCACATTATAGTAATGCCATGAACGTTCAGGCTCCTGACGGAGAGGACGAGTGCGTGTTGGAATTGAAAACTGCAGGGTCTGCAATTTCATTCTATGTGGGTACATCTGATGCAGAGAGTGGTTCTATCAAGGTTGACTTCGGTGGTGGAACAGTGAAGGATTATGAGATAGGCAAGAAGGATACCATACAAATAGAGGGAAACGCAAGTGAAGGTAGCGTTAAGGTTTATGGCAGCAGGACGCTTATAAGATTCCTTTACTGTCCTATGATTAGCCTGACAGGAATAAATGTGTCAAACTGCGAAAATCTTGAGGTACTTAATTGTAATGGTAATGGTTTGTCTGTATTGGATTTGACAAAGAACAGCAAACTTTATTATCTTGATTGTGGTCATAATGTATTGTCTGAATTAGATGTAACACATAATCCTGCACTTTATTATATTGACTGTCAGGATAACCAATTAAAGACTTTGGATATAACGAAAAATGAAGGCCTTATTTGGCTTTATGCTCAGACTAATTTAGAACTTGGTAATATAGATTTCTCTAAAAATAAGGAGATACGAGAAATCGTTGTATATGGAGCAAGCAATATGACAACTCTAGATGTTACAAATAATCCGCATCTGATTCGTCTTTCTGCAGAACAGACAAATTTGTCTACTATTGATGTGAGCAAGAACCCAGAATTGTCAATTCTAAGTATTGGCTATTCAAGAATAACAACTCTTGATTTAAGCAAAAACACAAAATTAAGAGAACTTTATTTTACTCAAAAAGATACTAGTCCATATAAATTTAAGTCAATAGACTTAAGCAACAACCCTGAACTTATATATCTTTTTGGTCAGGGAAACGACTTGACGGAACTTGATATTTCAAAGAACAATAAACTCTTCTCAATATATCTGTCTGATAACTATATTAAGAATTTGGATGTGTCTAACTGCAAGAATCTTGGTGAGTTGATTATTCGTGGTAACTGCTTTACATTCAATACTTTGCCACTCCCTCATGATGGCGTAGGCTTTTATGACTATTCGTTGCAGAAAAATATAAAGATTGAAAGAGAACGTTCTGTTGCAGAACCATTGGATTTGTCTAAAGATATTTATAGTCCGGATTATGAGACAACTGTAGATGTATATCTTTTTGATTCTAACAGCCTGTATGGTGGAGGTAAACGTCTCGTTGCTGGTGAGGACTATACTTACGACAAGGGTGTAATTAATTTCCTTAAAGCTCAGACGGACAGCGTTTATTGTACTTTCAGATGCGATGCCTATCCGAAACTGTCATTGTCTACTACACGTTTTATGGTTCTTAACCCCGAGGATATGGGTAAGTCAACGCTTGCTGCTGACATGACAACGGGTATGGCTGTTGGTGAGACATTTGCAATGAATGTGGCTACATTCAGTAAGGATGAAAAAGTAGAAGTTGACTTTGGTGACGGTGAACTTAAAGAGTTTACTCTGTCTGACACACCACAAGAAATCAGTGGTGAGGTTAAGGGCGCAAACATTAAGGTTTATACGGCTTCAGGAGTCCAGCTGAAAGACTTCGATGCTTCAGGAATGAAACTTACTAATGTGAACATATTTAAGTCTAAGGCTCTGAAGAACCTTAATCTTAATGATAACGAATTGTCAGAAATCGATTTGTCTGGTAATTTGAGTTTTAATTCTATCCAGCTTGACAACAATAAACTTACAACTTTGAGCTTAAGAGGAATTAATAACACCACAATGCTTAGCTGCGACAATAACCAGCTTGAAAGTATTGTATTTGAGGCTTCAGCTCCGGTTTTGTCTAATATCAGCTGTTCTGGCAATAAACTTAAGAACCTGTCTTTCTTAAGCAGAGCATCGTCAGTAGAGGTTCTGGACATCTCACACAACGAGGTTTCAGACTATATGTTTACAACTATGTATAACATCCGTGACCTGAATATGTCATACAATAAGTTTAAGTCAGCAGATTTGGCATATAACACCAAACTCGAGAAGCTTAACATTGAGGGCAACTACTTTACATACAGCACATTGCCTCAGACTACGGCACAGGAGTTTGTTTACGGTAACCAGAATCCTGTAACTATTGCAGAAAAATCATTCATGGTAGATTTGTCTTCTGAAGTGACATTTAAGGGCAAGAATACCAAGTTTACATGGAAGACTGAAAGCGGAAATGTAATGGAAGAAGGTGTAGATTACAGCATTGAAAATGGTATTACTACATTCTTGAAAGTACAGGAAGAGAAAGTATATGCTGAGCTGACAAACGAGGCTTATCCTGATCTGACTCTTACAACAACTCTCGTTGAAACTTCTGAAAAACCGGAATTTGTGTTGGCTAATTTGGTTAGTACCGCAGAAGTGGGCTCTGAAGTAAGGATGATATTGGCTGCCAAGACTCCTAAGACTGTTTATGTAGATTTCGGTGACGGTAAATTGGCTGAATGTATGTTGGGTGGTGGAAATACAACATTGACATCACAGCTTGGTGCCAACAAGAATATAACAATTTACGGCTATGATGAGTCTTATTGTGACCTTACAATTCTGAGTATGTCCAACGTTGCATTGGAAAAGGCTGACATATCTAAGTTGAAAGATTTGACTACGCTTACATTAGCTAATGCAGGCTTGACAGAGATTGATTTGAGTAACAACACTCTCCTTGGATTCCTGACATTGTCAGATTGTAACCTGGAGCAGATTGACTTGTCTAAACTTACCAATCTTACAAACGTGTCGCTGAATAATAACAAGCTTTCGGCAATAGACCTTAGCAACAATACAAAGTTGGCAACACTGCAACTTAGTGACAATAATTTTGAAACTTTGGTTCTTCCTGAGCTTCCCGCCTTGTATCAGCTGAGCGTTTCACGTAATAAGCTGAAGACTCTTGATGTTACTAATTGCCCGATATTACGCGAACTTTATTGTGACGGCAATAACCTTTCATCGCTCGATATGTCAGGCCAGGCAGATAAATATAGCATGGTATACGCTTACGACAATAACTTTAAGTTCAGCACTCTGCCTGTATTCGACATCTATAACCCGATGAACTATAAGTATACTCCTCAGAAGGACGTTGAGATTACTGTAGACGGTGGTAAGGTTGACCTGAGCAGCGAGTATATGGTGGCTGAGAATCCTACAGTTTACACATGGACAACAGAATCAGGCGCAACTCTCGTTGAGGGCACTGACTATACTATTGACAACGGCGTTACAACATTCATGAAGAACTTCGACGAGAATGTTTACTGCTCTATGACCAATGCGGCTTATCCTGAACTGACGCTGAAGACTATAGGCGTTAAGCCTGAGACAACAGGTATCGGCGGAATAACTTCAGGCGAAGGCATTAAGGTTGAAAACGGAAACATCGTGATCACTGTTGACGGCGAGGCTAAGGTGCTCGTATACAACACAGCCGGCATGATGGTGCGTTCATTCGACGTTGAGGGCGGAACCGTTGTAGTAGATGGCCTGGCAGGCGGCGTTTATATGATAGACGTAAGATGCGGCAGCCAGCGCATAGTTAAGAAAGTTATGCTTAAATAAGTTTTTTAGGTTCTTAATGTAGTAAATTTTTCTGAGATGTCAGCGGGCAGGGGGTATCCTTTGTCCGCTGATTCTTTTTGTCTTAATCCTAAAAATGCTAAGTGTAGATACAAACGCCTTCTAAGGTATCTGCTAAAAAATAATCAGGTTATTTCTGTTTTAGTTTGCTGTTAAGTCTAAAAAGAATTATCTTTGTTCAGACTATTCTGAAAAATCTTATTCATTATGACGAACACTATTATAGAACAAAGACTGGCAGCCCTGCGCGACGTGATGCGCCGCGAGAGCATCGATGCGTTTATATTTCCTTCTACAGACCCTCACAACGGCGAGTATGTGCCCGAACACTGGGAGGGGCGCAAGTGGATATCCGGCTTCAACGGTTCGGCGGGAACAGCCGTTGTTACTATGGACGCTGCCGCGCTGTGGACCGACTCGCGCTATTTCCTTGCCGCTGCCGAGCAGCTCGAAGGCACGGAGTTTAAGCTGATGAAAGAGCGTGTTGAGGGCACGCCGTCGATAATAAAGTGGCTCGGCCAGAAGCTCTCTTTCGTTTCGAGTCCCGTTGTGGGCATCGACGGCATGGTCAACTCCGAGGCTTCGGTGGCAGAGCTCATTGCCGGACTTCGGAATGAGGGCGGCATAACCGTAAGAACCAACTTTGACCCGCTCGGGCAGATATGGACCGACCGTCCGCCGGTGCCGCAGAACAAGATAACCGTTCATCCGCTGGAGTATGCCGGAGAGTCGTGTGCCTCGAAACTGGAGCGCATACGCGCAATGCTGAAGGACATAAACGCCTGCGGAATGCTTGCCGCTGCGCTCGACGACATAGCCTGGACGCTCAACCTGCGAGGCTCTGATGTCCACTGCAATCCTGTGTTTGTGTCTTATCTGCTCATAACGTTACGCCATGCCACGCTGTTCGTTGACGGCGCCAAGCTCGACGACGGCGTGCGTGAGTATCTGAAGGGCGAGGGCGTAGACATCGCAGATTATAATAAGGTGAAAGATGCCCTGGCTGCATATTCTGAATATAACATACTGCTCGATCCGTGCGAGATAAACCATACGCTGTTCAGTGTCGTCAGATGCGAGAAGGTGGCGCAGCCGTCGCCCATACCATATATGAAGGCCGTCAAGAACAGTGCCGAGATAGAAGGCTTCCGCAGCGCCATGCTGCGCGACGGCGTTGCGCTGGTGAAGTTTCTGCGCTGGCTTAAGCCTGCCGTTGAGGCCGGCGGCGAGACCGAGATGAGCGTCGACTGCAAGCTGACATCGCTGCGCGCGGAGCAGAAGCTGTTTAAGGACATATCGTTCGACACCATTGCCGCCTATCAGGAGCACGGAGCCATTGTTCACTATGAGGCAACGCCCGAAACCGACGTGCCGCTGCGTCCCGAAGGACTTATTCTGATAGATTCGGGCGCGCAGTATCTCGACGGAACCACCGACATAACGCGCACCATAGCCCTGGGCGATGTAACCGAGGAGCAGAAACTCGTCTATACGCTTGTGCTGAAAGGCCACATACAGCTGGAGCTTTGCAAGTTTCCGCGCGGCGCTAGCGGCACACAGCTCGATGCGCTCGCCCGCAAAGACATGTGGCGCTACGGCTTCAACTACATGCACGGCACGGGCCACGGCGTAGGCTCTTATCTCAATGTCCATGAAGGTCCTCACCAGATACGCATGGAATACAGGCCTGCACCGCTCGTTGAAGGCATGACCGTTACCGACGAGCCGGGCATATATCTTGCCGGACGCTTCGGCGTGAGGATAGAGAACACGCTGCTCACCGTGCCATATCGCGACACCGAGTTTGGCTCGTTCCTCGGCTTCGAGTCGCTTACGCTCTGTCCGATAGACCTCGCTCCGGTTAAGAAAGAGATGCTGCTGCCTGAAGAAAAAGAGTGGCTCAACGCGTACCACCGCACCGTCTACGACCGCCTTTCGCCGCATCTCGAAGGCGAAGACCGCGAGTGGCTGGCATCGGCTTGTGCCGAAATCTGATGCCGTGAATTTTGCTTTTTATTGATTTACAGTTTAAAATATGTAATATAACATCTCATCGGCAGTTGTTTTCCTATAACTTTATAAGCGGAAGTCGTCCTTTAAGGAATACCTTGGGCTACTTCCGCTTATTTTATTTTTACAAGATGTATGGCATAAGACAGACGCTCATGATCTGAAACATTGTCAGCTCATCAGGTATTTTGCCGCTCAAAGTGTCATCACAAAAATGTCATGATTTTCTGCCGAAATAGAAAACGGAGAGCGCTTTTATGGCTTGTATCGGTAAAGTATATTTACATTATCATGCAAAAGGCATGCTTTTGGAAAATTACTCGGCCACTTTTTAGTGGAAAAAGCACCGCTTTTAAGGCGAAAACCGACCTGTTTTTTTATTGAAATAATAGCTTTTTTGTCCGAAATGGGACAAAAAATGTTGCACATATTGCCGGATTTTACCGTAACACATTGTAACACATAGGATTACGTTTGCACGCGAAAACTGCCCGAATTTTCGTCCAACAGATTTTAAATTTCAAATATCTCAGTATGAGAGCGTCAAAGGAAATCAAAAAGGAAGCTAAGTCCGTTTTTATTCAGCAATGTGATTTGTTCAGGTTTTCTTCCTTCATGAAATATTATTTTCAGGTTGCTGCATGCTGATGCCGGCAAATTAAAAAATAAAGTGTTTAAAGTTTTTATGAGACAAAAAAATATTCTTATTTTTGTAAAATATTGCTAAATCTGCAGTCGGAACCTGTCTTAAAAGAATATTTGAACCCGTGAACGATACCGGAATATCGCCCCATAAGAATGTCGAATGAGCAATGCTGAAGGGGAAAAGAGTGTGAAGAGAGGTCTTTTTTATACATTTATATAAATGTCTGATTCTGTCAGACCATGTGTTCAGACTGCTGGTGTGGAATTTTAATCATTATAAAAATAGTATGAAAAAACTTTTTGCTTTAATTGCTGTCTTTCTTATGCCTCTGACGATGTTTGCGCAGCGTCAGGCAGGCGAATTTTCTTTGCAGCCAAAGATAGGACTAACTTTTTCTGATGTAAGCGGCATTGACAATACTGCGTATAAAGCCGGGATAAAGGCTGGAGTGGAGGCCGAATATATGGCTACAAAATGGCTCGGAGTAACTTTGGGGATTGATTATTCGGAGCGCGGATGCGGTTTCGACAAGTTTATCTGGGGGTATGCCTATCTTAAAGGGCCTTTGGAGGATTCCGGAACCGGACAAATAGACGATGACATGTATGATAAAGAACTTAAATTCTGGCAAGAAGATGGAGACGGGCATAAAGTGAAGCTTTCTTACCTCAGTGTGCCTGTAATGGCTAACTTTTATATATATAAAGGTCTCGCCGTTAAAGCCGGAGTGCAGGTAGACTTCATGCTGAGCGCAAAATATCCAAGGGGATACAAAGAGATATTTGACGGACAACCGTGGGACGGCAAATATACAGACATAAAAGACCGTTGCCGTAAGGTTGATGTTACCATACCTCTGGGACTCTCGTATGAATACAAACGTTTCGTACTTGATGCAAGATATGAATTTGGACTGCTCGACATAAAAGATGACGAGATTGTTGCGAAGAATCTTTCGACCGACGGAACCAGCTATTTTCTGGAGTATTACCTCCTTAACGGCAAATTAAAGCGTTCTTCGGCTTTCACCCTGACGCTCGGCTACAGACTGGGGCTTTAACACGGAGCTGTAGTCACAATTCACAATTCATAATTTATAATTGGCTACGCCGAACTACGTTTCATATGCTCAATAAAACGTTTTGCATGGGCAATTTAACCGCTGAAAGTCAGGCAGATGTGAAAAATAAATACTTTTTGCTTAAAAAGCCTCTGAATATTTGGAAGATAAAAAAATAAGATGTAATTTTGCAGCCGCTAATAATAGCATGAAATTAAAAAATAAGTTTAACATATAAAATTTTAAGACAAAAAATGATCATTGTACCAGTTAAAGATGGCGAGAACATCGAAAGAGCATTGAAGAAATTCAAGAGAAAATTTGAGAAGACAGGTGTCGTAAAGGAACTTCGTGCACGTCAGCAGTTCGATAAGCCGTCTGTCTTGAAGAGGCTCAAGATGGAACGCGCTATTTACGTACAGAAACTGAGAGCTACAGAGGAATAACCAATATTGAATGGGTATACCGCTTAGGCGTTAAAAAGTAATGATAAGGTCCTGCGAATATTTGCAGCCGATATGATGGTGCGTTCGCAGGACGATGTAATTTTGCCGATAGGCTATTGGGGGGATGTACACGGAGTGACTGTGCCACATCCTTTTTTTATATATAAAAATGTGTAGCGTCTGTGTGTCGTTGAGGCATTGCTATTTTCTTATGGCGCTTTCGTCGTATTTTTCCTGACTTCGTCAACGTGTCACCCAAAAATCATCAGTAAACAATGAAGCAATGCGTTGATGACGTTTCATCAGCATAGTTCTGTTGATAGTCTGCTTACTTTGAGGCAATGTCATCTGTATAGTCACTATAGTTTTAGCAAGTTCGAGCACCTTGTCCACACTCATATTTATGCCTGATAGTTTCAGCAGACGCTCCAATTCCTTGTAAACTTTCAAGGCCACGAAGCAGATACAGACATGTGCTTCTATCCTGCGCCTTGTAAAGTGAAACATTGGTCTTATCTCAATCTTTGATTTTGATATGCGGAAAGCTCTTTCAACATGCCACAGGTTATGGTAGGCGGCATATACGTCATTGACGGGTATATTCGTATTGGTAAGGTATCCTTTGAGACCATCCCATTTCGCATCCTTCTCCAGTTTCTCGTAATTGATGGTCACCTTTACATTTCCTTCCATTTTCAGGAATTTGTTGTATCCACGCTTGTTGATATTGTCTTTGGTAAGCGTACCTCTGTGGTATGCCTTCTCCAGACGGCGTATACCTTTCTCACGGTTATAAGCATCCTTTCGGGCACGCTCTTCTGTATATCCGACCAACAACCTCTGTCCGTTACCTTTATCGTATTCAACCATTTGGCAGTCCGTCTTAGGCTGCTCCAGTATCCATTCCTGTATCTTCCTGCTCTCGTTCTTGATTTTCGCACCGATGATATACTTGTAACCGTTTGCTTCAAGGTCGGCTATATTATCGTTGTTCATCAACCCTGAGTCAGCCACCACGACAAAATCTTCCAGCTCATATTTCCGGACAAATTCAGTCACTACCGGAAGCATCGTGTGCCCCTCGTACTTGTTGCCCTCATGGATGCAATACGCAAGCGGATAGCCGCCAATGCTGACCAACAGTCCCAATATAATCTGAGGGTTCTGATGACGCCCTTCCTTGGAGAAACCGGTTTTGCGAAGCTCGTCCTCATAGTCCGATTCAAAATAGAGTGTGGTGACATCATAAAACAGCACACCGATGTGGCCGCCTAAAATCTTCTTCGTGTGAAGGACGCTTATGTCCTGAACTATCTTATGTTGGTTATCGCTCAGTTTGTCCAAATAACGATAGATCTTCGACAGGCTGACATCTTCATCAAAATGATTCTTCAGATACTCCACTGTCGCAGCTTTGCTTGCAGGATAAGACAAGCGGGCTTTTACAAGTTGGCGGAATACCTCATCATCTATCCTGTTGAATCCCACGCTGTCAAAGACACGGTCAAGTATCAGGTCCGCTCCATTGATGGAGATGTTGGTTATGCACGAAAGCATCTGTTCGGCACTCAGAAGCTCTGCATCACATTTCTTTCGTTCCTCACCGAAAAGATCCAGCCGTGGATGGCGGTGTTCCTGTTCCTCATCTATCCATTTACGACCTTTCATTACGAGAGAATCTACCTCTTCTTGAGTGCGCGCTATACCTATAGTGGTAAGCTCATTCATCTTGCCCTTGACCTTTTCAACCACTATGACACCTACATTGCCTGATGGGTATTTCTTTTTACGTATAAACATGTTTTTTGCATCGTGTCACCCTAAAATGGGTGACACAAAATTACAAAATATTGTTTATCAACGAATTATAATGTTTAGTTTTTTTGAGTGACGAAGTCAGGTGACTGTGCCACATCCTTTTTTTATATATAAAAATATGTAACGTCTGTGTGCCGCTGAGGCATTGCTATTTTCTTATGGCGCTTTCGTCGTATTTTTTTGGAAAGCGATAATCAATCACGTTTTTTTGTTATTATTGTTGTTGTGTGTGTAGCAGCTTCGGCTGTCTGCATCGTGCTTGTAAGCATCAGCATTGGCTTTTCTCCTGTGTATGCATCCAGAGGGTAGGGCTGTGGGTGTATGTGGCTGTTGGGCTTGTTTCTGTATAGCCATTTGACATCCGGCCCTTTATATGGCGTTTAAAAATGTGTCGGCGATGTCAGATTTTGTTCAGGTAGTCTTGTGAGGCGATTTAAAAAATGTGATTTTTGTAAGATTAAGGTTAAAAAAAGTAAAACGATGAAGTTTTGAAATATAATTATTATCTTTGCATATATATGCATTTGTGTTAAAGAGTGTAGTCTGATAGGCATGGCTTACCTTTCTTGGCTATAATCTTTGCAGAGGCTTAAGCCCGAACCTCTTGCGGCAAGCAAATTCTGTATACCTTAATATAGTTGGTTTGTAGGGATTGTAAAAACACATTAAACTTTACGCTATGAAAATTAACGGAATTATCAGAGAAATAGGTGATCTGAAAGGAAAACAGCTGGCAAGAACTGGCAAGGTTTACACATAACGGATTTGCCGACAAATTGAAAAGCATTCATAATACATGACCAATTTATAAGTCGAAGTGGCAAAAAAACAGGCTGATGCCGCTTGCTTGTGTTTTCCGCAAATATCTGATACAAATAAAAAATTAAACTATGAAACACTTTTTAGCCTTTATAATAGCACTGTTTGCATACACTGCTAATGCCCAGACTGGCAGCACTGTTACCGGACGCGTGACAGACGATGCCGGCAACGCCATAGAACGCGCCACTGTGACGATGACGCGGCTTGACGACGGAACAAAGCTGGCGCCTGTAATTACCGGCAACGACGGCACGTTCATGATAGACAGCATATCCGAAGGACGCTACGCTCTCGGCATAACGTGCGTAGGCTATGACAAATACAATAAAAAACTGCGCGTAAGCGGCCCTCTCGATTTGGGCGCGGTCGTTATGGGCGGTTCTGCAAAAATGCTCGACGAAGTGATGGTCATGGCGGATTACTCGAGCGTGAAGTCAAACGGCACCATAACGGTCAGGGTAAAAGGCAATCCGCTGGCTAAAGGCCTGACTCTGCTGGATTTTATGAAATTTATGCGCGGCGTCAGCGTGAGGGGTGAGGATGTGAGCGTCTACGGACGGCAAAACACCTTGATATATCTTGAGGAGCAAGAAATAACACAGGAGCAGATGAAGACCATCGACCCCTCGATGATTTCACACATAGATGTGATAACCAACCCTGATGCCTCTTATGGTTTGGGTATTGGCGGCGTGATAAAAATTTATCTGCGTGACGACGGCGGTGTGCTCGGCACGCTGACATTCAATGGCAGAGCCAGTCAGGATGGTCTTCTGCGTGCCTTGCCGGGACTGAATCTTCTATATGCGCGAGGCAAGGTGAGAGTAAGCAACCTGCTGACAGGCAGCCTGCACGACAAGTCGGTGCGGTCGCAGGTGCAGAACGACGTGGCGGATAATGTGGAAACACAAACCGAAACAAACAGTGTAACCAGAGGCAATGGCTATCTTATGGATAATCTCGCGCTGAGATATTCGCCTACTGATCTTGACAGAATCTATGTGTACGGAGGCGTGAGAATGAGTAACGGCGAAACGTCGACCAACAGCCATGACGGCACGGATTTCTTGAATATTAACAGTCTGTCGAAACCACGGTATTATAGTGCCGGACTGCAATACAAACACTTTTTCCGTAAAGACAGTGTCAGCTATTTCTTTTTCAGAGGAAGTTATTCAGGGCAGGATTACAGCGAAGGCTTAAGCTATGTCTTGAACTCCACTGCCGACAATGCCAGACTTGGCTATAATACGAATAACGTATGGATAGACCCGGTGTTGCATGTGGTGCTAAACAAAAAATCGAATTTAAATGCCGGCTTGGTTTACTGTTATATGTACGACAAGCACGACGACACGGGGACAACGCAGCTTGGATACATTCGTGACGGGCGCTATGTAAGCTCCGGCACCGACTATGGCGTATGGGTGGACTATAGCACGAAGATAGGCAAGTTCCTGTATGTGCAGGGAACGCTTAACTATCACGGGACGAAAACCGTATTTCGTGACCGTATTGACAGTAAAAACAATGTAGATTTATGGGAAGACGGAATATATCCGAGTATCTTTGCGCAATGGAATCTCAGCAAGGAGGAAAATCCGTCGCCGGCAAAAGAATTTTATATTAACTTTAACTACCAGTATTATTACTCTTTGCCGAATTATAACTATACGCTGCCTACCGTTACATGGCAGGGGCAAAATCAATACAGCATAGGTAACCCTGACTTGACAAAAGAAAATCGTCACGACTTTTATGTGTGGCTGGCATATCACAGAAAGTGGACCGTGTACTACGACTTCAACTATGGCGACAACTTGGTGAAGGTGATTATGCATGCTGACCCTGACCGTAAGGATACCTATTTTACAAGGCCGGAAAACGCCGGATGGCAGATACAGCACAAACTGTCGGTGGCATATCAGACTAAAGTCTTTGACTTCTGGTACACCAACACCGAGATGATAGTCAGAAACAGGCGCGAGAGCATGCCGGGAAAGTCTGTCAGTCAGACTTCTTTATATTTTTCAACCAGTAACAATTTTAAAATAGCCAAAAACTATGGCATAACACTCGACTTTGCAGCTTCGACCAAGACAAAGACGCTGTCGTATGAATATGACGGCTGGTTCAACCTCAATGCCCAGGCATATATGTCGCTGTTGAAAAACAAGCTGAACGTAAACCTCAGCTACAATGGCGTGTTCTATAACAGGCCGAAAATGACTGTGTATGGCGACGGATGGATGCTGACGCGCAAGTATTTCAGCCACAACACATCTGTAAGTCTGAACGTGTCGTGGAATTTCAGTATTGGCAAGAAGATAAAAGATAACCGTGACATGCCGTCGATAGGCTCCGCAGGAAGAGCAATTCCTACTTTCTGATTTTAAACACTATGGATTTATTCTGGTCCGGCTCTGATGAAATGTTGACGTATAAGGTTTCCTCAGTGCCGGATTTTTCTTTTTCCTGCTCATGATAGTTATTCCCTGTAAAGCGGAAAAGAATTTGGCGGAAAAATTTGGCGGTTCGGTTTTATTTTTGTAAATTCGTTGCCGAATAACATGGTTTGAGCAACTGTATTTATGATGATAAGAGAATTTTTGAACTACCTCCAGTTTGAGCGGAACTACTCCGCGAGAACCGTGAAGGAATACGGAGCAGACTTGAAAGAGTTTGAACTGTACTTCAAAAATTTGGATGCTCATCTCTCATGGGAGTCGGTCGACTCTGATGTCATCCGCGACTGGATGGAGAGTATGATGGATAAGGGAAACAGTGCGTCGTCGGTCAACAGGCGATTGAGCGCATTGCGTTCCTTTTTTCGTTTTGCCCTTTCCCGAAATCTTGTTAGCTCAGATCCGGCCCACGGTCTGACAGGCCCGAAGAAAAACAAACCATTGCCACAATTCGTCAAGGAAAGCGAGATGGACGAGCTGCTCAACGGCAGCATGTGGAATCTCTCTGACTATAAAGATGTGTGCGCGCGTACTATTATAATGGCTTTTTATGAGACAGGAATGCGCGCTGCCGAACTTATAGGGCTTGACGATGCCATGGTTGACCTCGAAGCCTGCCAGCTGAAGGTTACTGGCAAAAGAAACAAACAGCGCGTCATTCCGTTTGGCCAAGGGCTGCGCGACGCGCTGTCGGCATATATGGAACTAAGAGACAAAGTCGTGACGAGGCTTGAGCCGGCGCTGTTTGTGTCGGCAAAGGGCCGCAGGCTCACTTATCCGCAAGTGAGAGTCTGCGTGTCGGACAATCTTGCGCGGGTGAGCTCGCTTAAAAAACGCAGCCCGCACGTGCTGCGCCATACGTTTGCTACAGCCATGCTTAATCATGGCGCCGGACTTGAGAGCGTTAAGAAGCTGTTGGGGCATCAGGAGCTGACAACTACTGAGATATATACTCATACCACGTTTGAACAGCTTAAGAAAGTTTACAAATTCGCCCATCCAAGGGCTTAACCCTTAAAATTACAAGGAGGTAACTATGGAAGTTAAAATTCAGTCAATCCATTTTGACGCTACTGAACAATTGAAGGCATTTATCGAAAAGAAAACTGCCAAGTTGGAAAAATCTTATGAGGATATTCAAACTGTAGAGGTTCAACTTAAAGTTGTTAAGCCTGCCACTGCCATGAATAAGGAAACAAGTATCACTGTAATGGTTCCCGGCTCACGTCTTTTTGTTGAAAAAGTGTGCGATACTTTTGAAGAGGGAATTGACCTCTGTGTGGACTCTTTGAAGGTTCAATTGGCGAAATTTAAAGAAAAATTGCGCAATAGATAAAAAAAATCGCGAAAAGTTTTGGAGATTAAAAAATAATGCCTATCTTTGCAGCCGTTTTAGGACACGTCCTTACAACAAGCGCCTAACGGCTGCTTAACGTTGCCTCTTTAGCTCAGTTGGCCAGAGCACGTGATTTGTAATCTCGGGGTCGTTGG
>ERZ779643.225-NODE-225-length-53196-cov-8.946971_pt1 | contig 53196 bp, 93 predicted proteins | sample MGYA00511564_ERZ779643 | MGnify/ENA primary metagenome ERZ779643 (study PRJEB29588, sample SAMEA2147114) | human gut metagenome | biome: human gut; feature: human-associated habitat; material: faeces | place: Denmark | collected 2008/2010 ...
CTACACGGATGAAAGCGGGCAGCAGTGGGTGTGCGATGAGGTGGATTTGGCGCGCTGGGTGTATTTGCACCGCGTCACCAAATTCAAGCTGACATCTTCGATGAATTGGACGAAGGCTGGAAACAATGTTGACCGCTATTTTTGCACGTTCGACGGCATCGATGCAGCAGGAACATTCTGCACGCATTTCAGTGCTGCCATCAACGGTGAAACCGTAGGCGGCATTGCTACCAGCAACAGCAATATCATCGGTTTCGCTTACGCGGAAAGGGGTACGACGACCGTTTCCGACTTCAAAGCATTCCTCGATGCGAACGAGGTATATATCTATGTACCGCTTGCAATACCCGTCAAAACCGCCCTTTCCGCCGCTGAACTCGCCGCGTACAAGGCGCTGACCACCTACGCCCCGACGACCAGCATCAGCGTTACTGATGGCGCTGGCGCAGAAATGAAGTATCAGCGTGACGTAAACATTGTAATCAAAAATCTTGAGGATGCGATTGCATCCATGACGCAAAATTAAGGGGGTATCTTTATGGCAATTAACAGTAAGGCACGGCACGATTTGACGCTGCGCGCGATTAAGCGCGAGATTTCCGCTGGACGCGATGTGGCATTTTGGCTCGATAAGGCATATACGCACCTTGACAACGGGCTGTTTGTCGAGGACGACATCGCGGAAATTGAGAAGCTGGCGCAGGCGTACTATGATTCGCTGGACGCGGCGGAAAATGGTGGAGAAAACACAATCTAAGTTGCAATTAAGTTGCAATTAAGTTGCAATTAAGTTGCAATCTTGCTGCTCAGCGTTTCGCAAATGCCGATTTTTCGGCATTTTTTAAGTTGCACGCAAGTTGCACGCAAGTTGCACGTTAGTACCAAGTTAGTACAAAGTTAGTACAAAGTTAGTACCAAGTTTGAGGAGGTGTCATCATGCCCAAAATCGCAGTATCCGCCATTCTGGGCGACTTCCAGCGGATGCTTGACGAGCACTGGAAGTATACGGCTGGTGCAGCGGAGGCGGGGAACGTTGACTGCTCCGGCGCGTTTGTGTGGTCGTACCGTCAGCACGGGCAGAGCATCTACCATGGCAGCAACCGCATCGCGCGGACGGAAATTGTTGAGCTTGTCCCGATTTCTGCCGCAAAGCCCGGAATGGCTGTTTTCAAGTGCCGGAATCCGGGTGATTCGCGGTATGCCTTGCCGTCTGGCTACAAACAGGGCGGTAAGTACTACAACGGCGATTTGCGGGATTTTTACCACATCGGGCTGATGGGTGAGGACGGAAAGGTTCTCAATGCGCAGAGCAGCGCAACAGGCTTCGTCGCTTCACCCGTCAAATCGTGGACGTGTGCAGGATACCTCAAAAAGGTCGAATACAAGGAGGATACACCAATGGTGGATGATAGCAACGATGTTATTTGCGTCGGACGCGTGACAGCGCAGAGCGGCAGCACGGTCAATCTTCGCGCAGAGCCGAGCAAATCCGCAAAGGTGCTGGAAAAAGTTAAAATCGGCACTTCCGTCAACGTCATCGGGAATAGTGGCGGTTGGCTGCACATCGAGACGGAGACGAATCAAGGCTACATGATGGAGAAGTTTGTCGATGTGGGTATTTCCAAAACGGAAACACCCACGCTTGACGAGCTTGCGGAACGCATCGAAAAGTTGGAGGAACGCGTCACCGCACTGGAAGGCGGGGTAGGTTGAGATGGAGAACATCACCGCCGATAAACTGATTCTGGCGCTGGGCGTGATTCTCGTTCTGCTGGGAGCATACAATACATTTTATACCGCGCGAAAAAATGCTCGTGATGAACGCAAGAGACAGGAGCAGCCAACAAACGCGCTGGCATCCAGCGTATCAGACATCAATCGCAAGCTGGACACAGACAAGCGCCGCCTTGATGGGCACGAAGAGCGCATCGGCAGCTTGCGTGACGGACTGATGGTAACGTGCGCCGGAGTACAGGCACTTTTGGAGCATGAGTTACACAACGGCAACGCCGACGAAATGACGGCGGCAAGCAGGGAAATTGATAATTGGTTGAGGGGCAATGCCCTAAAGGGAGGAAATGCAAAATGAGTGAGAATTTGAAGCGCAAACTGACAAGCCGCAAGTTCTGGGCGGCGGTTGTATCCTTTGTAACCATGCTGATTATGGCATTCGGCGTGGCGGATGAAACCGCAACACAGGTCGGCAGCATCATCATGGCGGGTGCTACGGTCATCGCCTACATCATCGGCGAGGGCATGACGGACGCGGCTGCGGTCGCAGATGGCAAGGATAAAACGAAGGAGTAACGCATGAGCCGCGAAGTCGTATGGACAAAAGCGGTTGTAGATGCTTTTGTGGATGAAGCCTGTTTGTCCGAGGAAGAAGAACTGATTATCAGGTCGCGGGCGAAGGGCTGGACACGCACAAAGCAATCAATACAGTACAATATGAGCATTCGCAAGATTGACTATATTATACACACGCTTAAAAACAAGTACGACGAGGCGCAGAAATACTCCGAGATTTTACCCAAAAGGAATATAAAGAAAGCCGGGACGTAATGTCCCGGTCTTTTTTTTGTTGTACACTATTCTTGCGCCTGACGCTTGCACTCAACGTCAAGTTCCGGATACACCCCCGCGATTTTCGCAAGGGTTTCGGTTTTTAGGCGATGGTACAGCTCTTCCTTGCCGACAAGCCCGAAAAGGTTAATTAATTTGTCATCATATTCGCAGAGGTTATGGCGGATGAAATTAACCATCCAGCGTTCCAGCGTCTCGGTGTTCGGGGACGCCATATCCACATTGCCGTGTTCGAGAAACCATTCTTTCTTTGCGTTCAGCGTCGCCTCTTCCAGCACGGGAATATCCCAGCGCGTAACGTGGATGGAAGCAATGAGGTCATCGGCAATGCCTTCGGCGTTCTTGCGTTTCGTTTCGACGGCTTTTGCGGATGCCGCTTTCCGTGCGGCTGCTTTTGCCGCCATCGTCTGGAACTCCTGCGTCCCCATGACGGAACGCACATCATCCTCGCGCCACAGCTTCATGGGCGCGGAGGAAGCATAATGTGGATTCCGTTTAAGGATAGGTGGCGGCAGCAGCTTATCTATCATGGACTTTGTGAAGCCCATGGACAGAACTGCCGATTGCGAAATAAGCTGTTCCTTTTGCTTTTCCGGCATGGTGTTCTCCTTGTATTAACTTTATTGCAGGATGCTATTTTTTGTTTATTTTTAATACCTCGTCTATTACCGCACGACTTTCGTCAGAAACCTTCTTCCCATTTTCGTAATTTCGTATTGTTCTTTCGGATAAATGCACAATTTTCGATAGCCGTGCAACGGTAAATCCTGCTGCAATTCGCGCCTTGCTTGCTTCTGTTTTCTCTTTTCGATACTTTCTCGGCTTTTCAAGCGAACCGTGTTGCTTCTTTGCTGGCAGATTAGAGGCTTTAAGCGCCTTTGCATCCGCACAAGCATCGGAACAATATACTCGGTGCGCTTTATTTGGTGTAAATGTCTTTCCGCAAGTTGGGCATAAACGAACGCGTATTTCCACCATCTTCTTTTGCGTCTCACCACGCGATTCTTTCCGCCTCTGATTTGTCTTCTCCGCGTTTTTTTTATAGTAATCCAGCGCACGCTTGCGCGTTTGTTCTGCCGCACAATTTGTACACATCACCTGCCGCCCGCTGTTTATAATGTACGCTTTCCCGCAAATCTCGCAGTAGGCAGTTCCACCAATAACACGGCTTTTTCCATTCTTCTTTCGTTCTGCATACTCTTTTTTTATTTTCTTCTTTGCCGCTATGTTGCAAGTCGGGCAACGCTTTGAGCGCGGATAACCCATGTACTTAGCGCCGCAATCCTCGCAGATTTTTTCTTTCACTGTTTCATGAACGTTAAAATGCCCTTTTCCTAATAAGGCATTTGCTTCTTTTGATTCCTTCTTTTTCATCTCAATAGCGCATTGCGGGCAGCAGAAGTACTCCTGCTGCCCGGACAATGGTTTTCCGCAGTTTTCGCAAAGCCTCATTCTTTAAGCCCCCACATTTCCAGCGTATCATCGATATATTCGATGTCGCTCCCTTCGCATTCTTTCCAAGGGGTTCTGGGGTCGCCGATAATCGCTTCGATTTTAGCGATTGTCTCTTCTGACCCTTTGCTACCCTCCTCTTCAAGGTCATTCAGCGCGACAGGATTCCCTTCCGTCGTGAGAATCCACTCGCCGTAGACGGGTTCGACACCCACATACAGCGTGTAGGTGCGACCTTCTTCCGAGCCACAGAACTCGTAGATTTCGGTGTTCTCGTTAACAATAACCTTTTTCATAATGCTTACCTCTTTCTGTCCGGGGCTTTATTTTTTTTGCACCGCCCCTTGACACTATGTATTATATCACAGGTTGCGCAACTTGTCAACACATTTTCAAGATTTTTCGCAAGTTTTTTGCGTTCTGTCAGCAAGCCACTGTGATAGGGCAAGGCGGACAACCGCAGAATCACTCAGCCCGATTTTTTGCCCAATCTCTTTAATCTGCGCGTTCTGCTCGTGCGTCACAATGACGTTCTTAACGATTCTATTCCCATCTTTTTTTAACATTTTTTGTTCCTCTCAGTTTTATTTTTTTTATCCGCGTCGTCCAGCACCAAAACCCCGGTAATGCACGCGGAGAAGTTGCGGGTTTCCTCCCATGCCGCCATCTGCTCAACGGAATCAGATGTTGTACGTCTCGCCGCGGACGTTGAAGGTTTCGCCAATCTTGAAGGGCTGCACGGTATCTTCCGGCTTTTCTTCCTCTGTGCGGACGATTTCCGTGATCTCTGCGTAGGGATATTTCAAAGCCAGCCCATCCCCAGCCATGCCCGTGAAGTTCTTCGGGCCGCAGGAAAGCACCTTCATCGGGTGGTTCTTGTACCGTCCGATGCGGACGATGTAACCCGGCTTCACGTTCTCCCGGCTGTACTGTACGCCGCCCAGCGCGTCCATTGCGTCCTGATAGTAGCCCAGTTTGTCCAGTGTCAGCTCAATGCGTTCCGCCCAGTAGTCGATTTGCTTGGCGTACCCTTCCGCCTTTTCGGGAGAAGTCTTTGAGTACAGTTCGCACAGGTCGATGTTGCTCTTGAACTTGCGGATCGACGCTTCGCATTCTTCGATGCGGCGATTCAGGAACGCACGGTCTTTGAGTTCCACGCGATCCGCAGTCCGCTGTGCAGCCTGTGCGCGCTGGCGGTAATAGTCGGACTTGTTGAACGCGTCAAAGCCCTTTCGGAACGCCTCCCACATCTTTTCGCGCTGGCGCGTGAATGCGCGGCCTGCGGTGGTGTTGATATTGGGTTGCGTGAAGAATGCAATGTCCCCGTGAACGCGGTTGATAGGCGCTTGCAGCGCTTCACCGCGCTTTTCTTCGGCATCCGCCTTGATTTCAAAACGTTCGGCGCGATGTTCGGCGCGCTCCGCCTTGCGTTCCTGCTGTTCGGCAAAGCTCAGGCGTTCGCCCTCCGCGCCGCCGTCCTCCAGACCGAGCGCCTTTGCCACATGCTCCGCGCGCCACAGATTCGGTTCTTTCGCACGGCTGATCCAGCACCCGGAACGGCGACCCCAGAGGAACGTACTCTTGATTTCAGAACGCTGTTCGTCCGTCAGAGCGTCGTATTCCGGCTTGTCGAAGTGCAGCTCCAGCTTGCCGGTTTCGCGATTGTGAATGTAATAGCTATCCACGTCCTACATCCTTTCTTGATTTGAAAACGTAGTATTATCCCCAGACGTGCTGCTGGACGTACTGCCCGCTGTCACGGTCAAAGTGCATCAGGGTTAAATCTACCCCGGTGCGCGCGCACTCCGCCACAAGCGCCGCCGTGCAGGCGGTCAGCCCGGTTACATACACTACCAGTTTCCGTAGCCCAACGAACGCCTGAAGCCGGAGGAACGCCTGAATGTCGCTATGGCGGTTGGCGACGTTTGGCGCTGGTCCATCGCAGGACGTGCCGATTCCGACACGTTCCAGAAGGAACGTGCGGATTGTTTCCCTCATCGCCTCGAAGTCGAGAGGATTGACATCCCCCTCGAAGATGTACTCCGCACAGGGCATCTCGTGACGCCCCTTAATAAGACCGACAGTAATAGTTTCCATATATACCTTCTTTCTGCCGGGCGTGTGCCCGACGGAGCATCAAAGCTCTGCAAGCCAGCGGGTTGCACCGAAGCCGAAGTCATGTTCCAACTCTTCACGCAGGCAGTACTGCTCTGCGTCCTCATCTGCCTCCAACCACTCCGTGTCATTCAGCCGTTCCGCTGGGACATTGCGGTCGTCGGTTAGGTACTGCTCCAGCCACATTTCTTGCCCCAGAATAGCCTCCTCCATGCCATTGTCGGGCTCCAGCATTTCATCCCAACTATCGAAGAATAAGGGGTCGCCGTTCGTCTCGACGCACACGCTTCCCGTCGCCGTGTCGAGGAGGATGTGCCCTCCTTCTTCCCAATTCCCATCGTAGTCCTCGTAGTGGTACGCAGTCACGCGCACCCTCCGATTCAAAATCGTCTTATTCATACGTTACCTCTTTCTGTCCGGAGCTTTTATTTTGCACCGCCCCTTGACACTATGTATTATAGCACAAGTTGCCCAACTTGTCAACACTTTTTCAGGATTTTTCGCAAGTTTTTTTGCATCTTTCCAGCGCTTTGTCTGCATTTCCCAACCGTCCGAATCGCCTATACTATAATCAGTAGGAGGTGGTGCGGTGTATATCCACTACAACCCTAATCCGCGCGGCTTGCGCGTCGGAGATTGCGCTGTCCGTGCAGCATCAAAAGCGGCAGGGGAGACGTGGGGCAGCACCTATGCAGCGCTCTGTGCGCTGGGCTATGACTGCGGAGATATGCCAAGCGCCAACCACGTTTGGGGGCGCTACTTGCATGAGCGCGGATTCACGCGCCACGCCCTGCCGGATACTTGCCCAATCTGCTACACCGTCGCGGACTTCTGCCGTGAGCATCCGCGCGGGGTGTACGTCCTCGGCATCGGCGACCACGTTGTGTGTGCCGTAGATGGTGACTGGTATGACGCATGGGATAGCGGCGCGGAAATACCAGCGTATTATTGGGAGATGGAGGATTGATGTATGGCGTATGGTTATCCACAATATTATCCACAGATTCCGTATTATAACGCGCAGCAGACAGCAATGCCTGACCAACTGGCGCAGCTTCGAGCTGCACAGCAGCCGATGATGCAGCAGCCAGCGCAGCCATCAAGCAACGGACTGATTTGGGTGCAGGGTGAAGCCGGGGCGAAGAGCTACCTTGTCGCAAATGGTGCGAGCGTGCTGCTGATGGACAGCGAGAAGCAGACGTTTTACATCAAGTCAGCGGACGCGGCGGGAATGCCGTCTATGCGCACGTTTGACTACACGGAGCGCAACGCATCCGTAAAGCCATCCAGCAGCGCGCAGGACGCGCCGGAGTATGTGACGCGGGACGAACTCAACACGCTTACAAAGCGCCTTGAAGCGCTGGAAGGGCGCAAGAAGAATGGGGTAACGCAGGATGAATCCACTGTTTAACGCATTCGGCGGCGGGCAGATGCCCGGAGCTATTGGCGACTTCCAGCGGATGATGCAACAGTTTCAGCAGTTTCGCGCGACGTTTCAAGGCGACCCGGAACAGGAGGTGCGCAAGCTGATTGCATCCGGCAAAATCTCGCAAAACCAGCTTAACCAGCTTCAACAGGCGGCGCAGATGTTTCAATCGTTCCTCGGTTCTTAACTTTGGCTATCATTGTTGCGCAACAATTTAGCATATACTTTAAAATTCCGAAAGGAGAAAAAACATGAGCATGACTTCGGAACTCTCCGCTTCTGACGTGGCTCTGCTTTCCGGCAGAAACAGCAACCAGAACGGCGACGGCTTCTTCGGTGGCAATGGCGCATACTGGATTATCATCCTTTTCCTCTTCGTTTTCTGCGGCTGGGGCAATAACGGATGGGGCGGCTTTGGCAATCGCAACGGTGGACAGGGTTCTGCCGTAGACGGTTACGTTCTCACCTCCGACTTCGCCAATATCGAGCGAAAAATCGACAACGTGAACAACGGCTTGTGCGACGGATTCTATGCACAGGCGCAGCTCACCAATGGCGTACAGATGCAGATGGCAAACGGCTTTGCGCAGGCGGAACTCGCGCGCGCCAATCAGCAGACCGCGCTGATGCAGCAGCTTAACGCGATGCAGGCACAGGCGGCGGATTGCTGCTGCAAGACGCAGACGGCGATTCAGGGCGTTAACTACAACCTTGCCACTCAGGCTTGCGATACTCGCAACACCATCCAGAGCGGCGTTCGCGACATTTTGGACAACGCCAACGCTAACGCCAGAGCGGTGATTGACGCACTGACGGCACAGCGCATCGAGGCGAAGGACGAGAAGATTGCAGCGCAGAATCAGCAGATTTTCGGCTTGCAGCTTGCCGCGTCTCAGGCGGCACAAAACCAGTACCTCGTGAATACGATTCGTCCTTGCCCTGTTCCGGCGTACACGGTAGCCAATCCGTTCTGTTGCAATCAGGCGCAGTATTGCGCCGGGTAAGCTCCAGACAGCTTCCTGCCTGTGCAGGATGAGCCGATAAACGGCAACTGAAAAAGCGGCGGGGCGTTGATTGATTCGCGCCCTGCCGCTGAAAGGAGAAAAATCATGGCTGAATATACTGCGGCGGCGGCTCAAACCGTCGCCAATGGCAACAACGTCCTTTTTACTGCCACGCCCGTCTGCGCCACGCGGTGCATCGTCCATCGTGAGGGTTCTGGCATCGTAACGCTACGGGGAATTACCAACGGACAGTGCCGCGCGCGTTTTCGCGTAAACTTTGGCGGCAATATCGCCATTCCGACGGGCGGCACTGCTGGTGCTATCTCTGTTGCGCTTGCAATCGCGGGTGAGGCGCTTCCGGCTTCTACCGCCATCGTCACCCCTGCTGCGGCGGCGCAGTACCAGAACGTCAGCATTGATACCTTTGTTGATGTTCCGGCGGGGTGCTGCACAACCATCAGCGTCAAAAATACCGCTGGCGTGGATATTGACGTGCAGAACGCTAACCTGATTGTCACGCGGGTTGCGTGAGGAAAGGAGAAACGCAATGAAATATCTTCACGAACTTAAAGAAAAACTCTGCGAAGAGCTGCAAGAGATTGCGGAGAAGCAGGATATGTCCGCGGGCGACCTCGAAGCTGTCCACAAACTGACGGACACCATCAAAAACATCGACAAGATTGAGATGCTGGAAGCGGACGGGTACAGCAATCACGGCGGCGACTGGGAAGCGCGGGGCAACTACGATGGTATGTACCGCGATGACCGATACAGCCGCCGTGGGCGCGATATGCGCGGACGGTACAGCCGCCACGACGGCACGGACAAGCGCCTGATGGACGAGTTGGAAGAGCTGATGCGTACCATCGAGCCGGGGAAGCGTGACGTGATTCGGCGGGCGCTGGAAGAACTGAAAGAAGCATAACGGAAAGGGGCTGGCTGCGTGGTTACGCTGACGTGGATTGATGGGCAGATTGAGAAGGCAATCGAGGAGGGCAACAATCCGCAGAACATCCGCGATTTGGCAGCGCTGATTACAGTGCGTGAGTACCTCGCCGCGCGGTCAGCCCCAAAAGCCGATGCACAGAGTGTGCAGGAATCCGCCGATGACAAGAAGCGCCGGGATGCGGTTGTCCTCATGACGCACAGCGCGGACTTGGACACAGTGCCAACCATCCAGCAGGTGGAGACGGCGCTGCATTCCATCAGCGTCAACACGCCGGAGGAACGAAAGCGTGTACAGGATGCAAAGAAGTGGGCGCAGATTATCTCGCAGAAAAACGCTTGACAAGATGCACAGAAACGTTTATAATAATAGTAAGAATCTCGCCGGAGTACACGAGGGTGATTCACCAGCACGCATAGCGTGCGGTAGTCGTGCCGGGTGATTCTTTTTTTTTACAAGTATATACCGGTATCTTCCTTTCTTTCATCCCCTCATGCACAGCACTGCATGGAGGGGCTTTTTTTGACCCCCGTTTTGACTACTTCGTGCGACGGAAAGAGAGTCAAAATTGCGAATCTGGGGATTGCGCAAAAAGAGAAAAAAACAGCAAAGTCTTGAGACATCAGGATTCCAACAGCCATTTAAGGAAAGGGGAAACGCGGCACATGTCCCATAAGAGGAACTATGCATAAGTCCTGAAAGGCTTGCAATATCCGGCATTCACGGCTTCACCGCTTTCGGCTGACTACCGTTTTGACCACTTGGCGCGTTTGTAAGCATCTTGTTCATCCTCGCGATTGCGCTTTCTTCTTTCTTTTGGGTGAGGTGCGCGTAAATACGCAGAATCATCTGCTCGTTTGCGTGTCCCATCCATTTTACCGCCGTTTTTATATCAACGTCCGCGTCGTACAGCATCGTGGCAAAAGTATGCCGTAAGTCATGCTGCCGAATCTTCACCGTTCGCCCAGCTTTTTTGGAGAGATGTTCCACATAAGCATGCCAGCGCAAGTTCTCAGTTTCTTCTCTTATATATGTGCCAGTTCTCGTTTTCATTAACGCGCCGTGCTTTCCTTCAAGTGCTTTCCTCAAAGGCGGGAAAAGTGGAACATCGCGAACGCCAGCTTTCGTCTTTGTTTTTGATAGTACAGATTTCCCAGCTTCATTTCTAATTGCTTTACGAATGTGAATATATCCGTTCTCAAAATCAATGTCTCGGTCAATGTCAATTGCCAAAGCCTCGCCCTTGCGCATTCCGGAATACAGCATCGCCATTGCAAGCAAGCCCATTGATTCTTCTTGATATGTTTCTTCAATCAGACGGATTTCCCACGCTTCGAGATTCCTGTGTGTTCCATTTTCTCCTTTATCGCGATGGACATTTTCGCAAGGGTCGATTACTATCAGCCCGTCATTCCTCGCAGTTCGGAAAACGGCGCGGGTAATGGATTCAACTTTTTTTCGCGTCGAATCCATTAGATGATTGTAATTGTTATACATTTTTTTTATATCGGATGACGTTATTTCGGCAAGCGGCACTTGCGGAAGTTGACGCGAAATTCTTGTTAGATACATTGCACATTTGTTATATGTGTTTATTGCAACGTTGCTCTTGTACGTCGGCAGCCACTCCGCCGCGTACTCCGCGAACGTATACTTTTCCCGTGGTTTCCTGCCGTATTTTTCCTGTTTCTTGTACTCCTCACGGGCTGCAAGGGCTTCGGACTGCGTTCGCCCGTAGAACGAGAATCCTTTATATTTGCAAACGTAGCGCCCGTCGGGGCGCTTTTTTAGTGTCTGGCGTGGCAAGTGTATCACTCCTTTTTTCTCATTGTGCCGCAAATCGCAGCAAAGTGCCATCACGAATTGTGAACAAATTGAAAACATTTTGCAAACGCACGGAAAATTTTTAGTCATATTCCGCGGCGCATCAGCATATGGTATTGCGGTGGACGATAAAAAATACGCGACTGGAGAAGAAAATATGCCTGTTTTTGATAAAAAGTTTGTTGTTAAAACGCTCGTCGAGAAGGTGAAGAAACTGCCGGATGACCTGCAAGCGGAATTTTTTTCGTGGCTGGAAAAGAAAATTCTTACAGATGGAATGAGCTGCAAAACACACAAAATTAGAAAACGCGAAGAAAAATAAAAAAGCGAATAGCTAAGCTATTTTTATTTTTGCAGTTTTATTCCGTTTTATTCCGTAATAATGTTGTAACATTTTCCGTTTCAAAGGTCAGAGAAAGCCAAGAATAAATTGGAATTTTTGATTCGCGAAGCACTTGAAACGCAGTGTTTTCAAGGCTTTCCGCCACTTTGGTGCGAAAAGTCTGCTAAAAATAAAATAGCTAAGCTAAAAAATAAAATAGCTGAGCTATGTATAAAAAGAAAAGAAAAAAAAAGAAATAAAATAAAAAAAGAAAACAACAAAAGAAAAATGCGCTGACGCGATTTTTTGCGGTGGCGGCGGTCTTTTTTTTGAGCACCATTTTGCGGATATCCACAGCATGGTCATCTTCGTGGCTTCGCGCAGATAATTTCGGGGCAGACCATTTTCGTGACTTCGCGGAAATGGTGCAGAAACCATTTTGTTGACATCAACAAAAAGCAACGGTCAACCGTCTTTTCTCACTAAAAAAACAGGGACTTGACAAGACGGGTTTGCAGGTATATAATTACACTTACTTCTCCGCCTTGCTTCCCTGCTGGTTACTCTTGTTGTTCGCCCTTTTCAGCATCCCCCTTGTCCGCCATGCGCTTTAAGCTATCACGTTCCCTGCGCTCCTGCCGCATCCGACGTTCCGCCTTCGCGGTGAGATACTCAACGTAGTCCATCGCCTCGCGCACAACGTCATCCGGCGCACCCATCAGCTTGGCGATAATCGCCTCGCAGGTTGCGTCGAGAATCGGGCGGTCAGACGTTCCCTGCGGGTTGTCGGACAGTCCGCAAAGGTAGTCGGTGGTCACGCCGAGCGCTTCGGCGAACTTCACGACGCTGGTAATCTCAGGCGTAATGGTTCCACGCTCATAGCACGAATACGTCGCTTGCGACACTCCAACGATGCTTGCCATTTCGGCTTGCGTCTTTTTTTTTGCCTTTCTCGCTTCCTTGAGCCTATCTCCAAGCATAAAAACACCTCAAAAATTTTTTTGCATATTACCTTGACATATAAAATCGAGTGTGCTATTATTGCATTGATAATAAGCACTGATTGGAGGGATGCAGATGCAGAACCGAGTGCGGGAGTTCCGCGCAAAGAAGGGCTTTACGCAGATGCAGCTTGCGTGCGAAATCGGATGTGAGCAGGGGCTTGTGTCTCTGTATGAGAGGGGTGTAAATACCCCGTCACTGCATAACGCTCTTCGTCTTGCCCGTGCGCTTGGTACGACGGTCGAAGCCCTTTTCGGGGGTGAGGTCGATGGCTGAGAAGCTGCGGCATTTTCTCCACGTCGCAGAGGAACAAGACATCAGCGTCTCCGCGCTGTCCGAGAAGTCAGGAGTTCCGAAGTGCATGATGTACCGCTACGCAAACGGCGACGCAAGCCCGAGGATTAAAGCCATGCGGCGGATTGCGAATGCGCTTGGGTGCGACATTGCCGAGGCATTTCCGGAGGTTTTCACCGTTAAGCCGCAGGACATCAAGACGAAGAACATCAAGGCAGGAACGCCAATTAGCACGGGGAAAATGGCGCGAAGATACGGACTAACAACTGCCGCGCTGAATGATATTCTTCAGCGCGCCGGAATCCAGCAGCAGATGCCGGACGGCTCATGGCGCGTCACAGGAGACTATACAGCCGCGGCTGTATATAGGGCGTGGAGAGATGAGCATGGCGATGTACGCTTGCTGACGTTCTGGACGACGAGCGGACAGAAATGTGTCCGAGATGTTCTTGACGCTTACGGATTTCGGATGGCTGGCGTGAACGTGGGGTCGTCGGAACGCCCGACAAGATAGTCGAGGGACACGCCGTAGAAGTCGGCAAGGGCTATCAGACAATCAAAAGACGGCGAGCGTTCGCCGTACTCATAACGCTGGTAGCCCAAGGCTGACATTCCAACGGCAGAATAGACTTGTTTCTGCGTCAACCCGCGCTCATGGCGCAGATGCTTTAATCGTCCGGGAAAATCCATGAAGCACCTCCAAAAAACGCTTGACATAACCGTTTGGTAGTGCTATAATAAGACTACCGAACGGTTATGTAGAAAGAGGGGGCGAAGGTTGAGAAACGTTCGGATGGTTGAAGCACGGAAGCTCTGCGGAAAGACGCAGGAAGCCGTTGCGAAGGAAGTTGGCATTTCGACGCTTGCGTTTCAGCGCTACGAGGGTGGACAGCGAACCCCCAACGTTACGACAGCAATTCGCATTGCCGATGCGCTGGGGGGAGTGGACATCAGGGCGTTATTTGGTTGAGGACGGCGCGATGAGACCGGAGATATTTCCGCAATCGTACCCGATATAGCCGATATAACCATCACTATCTGGGGCTCGAAATAAAACAGTGATTTTTAGCTTCTCTTTGTCGCAAGGTAGCCTGTCCACAAGCTTTGATAAAAGGTACTTCTGGAACTCCAAGCATTGATTCAATGAGGCGGAATCTCCATCATTTAACAAGTCGGTAAATATGCTGGGGTAAATTGAATCAGTAGTGATAGAGTATCCGGAATCAGCAGAGTAAAAAATAATGTAGTCATCCTTAAAAACCCCGTAGGTGTCAATAAGTTCGCGAAGTATCGCAGGGTTCGCTCCGGCTTTTACATAGTTGTTGTTTTTGCTGATTGCAACATAAGGCGTGTTACACGAAAATTTACCATTGAATGCGGTAAAGGTATAATACGCCGACTCTTGCTTATCTGTAACGTCAACAAACTTTACCGTCAGCTGTGAATTGGTGCTATAATTAAGCCAAATATAGCGTGCAAACTGGACAAAAAGCGAAGTATATCCATCAATAAGCCCTTGAAAAGCGGACGGGTAGCAGTTTTTGTAGGTAACAAAATCGTCATCGATAATTTTAACGTCAAAGTTGTCCATGTTGGATGATATGGATACAGAGTCAAAAATGTTATCATCAAGGATGGATAAAAATTTGACAACCTGCGTATCCGTAAATCCGCCCTGCACCGGCTGTCTTTCGGCAAACGCGGGGACGCAGGAAGCCATCAGGCAGCAGAGAACCAGCAGGACGGAAACAAACTTCTTCATCGTGATACCCCTTTCGTGTTTTGGAGGTGTGAACGTGTATCAGAGCAAACGACATCTAAAGCAACGGGTTGAGGATTTGCAGGAGCAAGTCAAGCGGTTGGAACAGGAGAACTTCGCGCTTTGCAAAGGGATGTACATGAGCGAAGGCGTACTCAAAAACAATCCGCTTTTGAGCTGGTACGGCAAGGAGCTGTGCCTTGTGCTTGGTGGTCTCATTGTATCACCGCGCTATATGCGGCTGGACTACGACCAGTTCCGACTATATATACGCGACGTGCTGGACTACATGAAGGAAATCCGGCTACTTGAGGAGAGCTACCAGCGAGAGAATCAAGCTGACGGCGGAGATGGAGACGGGAAGCAGGAAGCGCAAGCGACTTAACCTGTAACGCTCAATCTCTGCAAGCGCAAAATTGCTCAACTCCGGCGTGACAACCGTAATCGTATACATATCGGCGGACGATTGCGGAATAGGCTTTATCAAGCCAGCCTTGCGAAGCGCTGCAATCTGATTGTCGGATAGCTTCTTGCCACGCTGGAAATTACGACAAAGCCGATATTCCGAAGGAAGCATAGCATACTCACCACCTTTCACGCATACGATAAGAGCAGGGAGGTGAACCCGATGTACCACGTAAACCCGCCCAACATCGAGAACCGGGTGAAGTACACCATCACGACGCGGCGGACGCAAAAAGGGCTTTGCGCGGAAGCAACGCCTAATCCGCACAAAAACGCCCTCAGGAGCGCTTGCGCGTCGGGACTGGTATTTCCTCACCTGATGGGCTGGAAGCGCTCAGGACACCGTTTTGCCCTTGTGGAGTGTTGTCCAGCGCAAACGCGCATCAGGAGCGGGACTTGATGAACTCGATGTACTTCATCACATCCGCACGTTGTGGAGCAGATAGAGATTTTACCTGCTCAACAAGCGGGTCGAAGTCGGGCGGCGAGAACGCGTTCTCATCACGTCCAACGAGTGTATCAAGAGAAACGCCGAGGACATCCGCGATTGCGAGAAGACGCGTCGGAACGGGGTTGCTTCTTCCAGATTCGTAATTCTGGATTGTAATCTCTGCGACATTGGCGCGTTCTGCAAGCTGCTGCTGGCTCAGCCCGTTCGAGAGCCGCAGTGCAAGCAGGATTTCCGGGAACGGCACGGTGCATCACCTCACTTGCGCGGATTCGTACGAACGTATCGAGCGTACCGCATGACTTCTTCCCGGTCGGACGGAGCAAGCGCGGAAATCTCCAAGTAGAGCGTGTCTGTATCTTTGGGAGACGGCGCGCCGTCGCACCCGGCAAGATAATCGTAGGAAACGCCGAAGATGTCAGCGATTTTTCCGAATACCTCAACGCTGGGCGAACGCTGGCACTTCTCCAACTGCGTTACGGACGCGCCGGAGATACCAAGCGCATCACCAAGCGCCGCGACGGAAAGCCCTGCTTGCTTGCGCAGCACCAAAAGGCGAGACGCAAATTTTTCTCGTGAAAACATTGAAAACCTCTTGACATCAACGCAAAGTTGATGTATAATGTAAACAAGCAAGCGGAAAACACTTGCCGAGAGTTGATGAGAAGGGAGCAACAATGAGAACCGCATTAAAGGGGATCAGAGCCTTGCAAGGCTGGTCGCAAGCCGATGTTGCAAAGCAACTCGGAATTACGGTACAGGCTTATAGCATGATTGAGACTGGGAAGCGTGATCCGTCCTATCCTGTGTTGGTAGCGCTGGAGAACGTATTTCACACTTCCCACCGAAGACTATTACGAGAGGAGTGACACGGAGATGCCACACGCAGACCCGGCAGGATTCGTCTTTTTGGGCTTAAGCATCGCACTTATCGCCGCGCTATGGCTGATTAACGAGGTGGTAACCTACATCAGCGTAGAGCGCGAGGGACGCAAGTCGCAGAGATAACAGAATCCTGCACACAAAGCATAACACAAGGGGATTGACAAAATCAAACGTATATCCCCAAAGAAGAAGAAAAATCAAATTTTTTTAGCGGAAAACTTTACGGGATGTAAAGAAGAAGGGAGAAAAGTTGTCAAACATCCGGGAATTTGCAGAACGACGTGGGTTAAAAATGGCGGACATCGCCAGAATCACGGGAATCTCCGAATCCATGTTGTCGCTGATTGATAGCGGCAAGAGGAACGTAACACCAAACACCGCAAAGAGGCTTGCGCCGACGCTTGGAGTGAATTGGTGGGAACTCATCGACTGATAGCGCGAAAAGCGCAAAGATAGAAAGGGGTATCACAATGAGCGATGAAGTTATCAAGGTGCGAATCGCGTACCGTCTGCTGGACGATTACGGAAAGGACATTCAGAGCCAGTGCCTGGACGGTTGCGTATCGCGCGGGGACGCGAACATGGCGATTTTCGCCATCCGCCAGAGCGCGAAGAAGCTGAAAGCCATGACGCGCGACGAGTTCGCGAAGCTGGGGGACTGGGACTACATCAGCGAGGCATACAGCGCGTATGAAGCCGTGATGGAAGCCCTGCTGTTGGCGGTTAAGTACGAGATGGACAAGACGGCGGCAGTTGCTGTCTAAGGGAGGGGAAGGGTAATGCTTGTGATTCCGGAAAAGGTCGTGCCAAACGCAGAGGCGCGGGCGGCAATCTGGGAAGCGAACATGGTTAACGATGTGCTGCTTCGCAATGCGACCGAAATCATCCGCAACCTTGACATGGTATGCGACAGCAAAAGTTTTGCAAGCCGCGTCTGGAACGAAATCGTGTATAGTACGCGAGTTGGACGGAAAGAAAAGCACAAGGAAATGTTCCAGCGGTGTAGCAGCGGGGACGAATGGAAAGACCGCTACCACAACGCGAACGCCGTTTACAGAGCGTATGAGAGCGCGATGGACAAGCTGCTTACCAAAACAAAGCAACTGAGGGAGGCTAATCAAAATGACTGACTTCCAACGAGCAACCGGTATAACGATGCAGCCGGAGGAAGGCAAGGGGCTGCGGTGGTGTCCCATCGACGCGGTAATCGTCAAGCAGATTCGCAACCATCTGGGAGACAGCGCCGCAATGCGGATTGTCTACGACGCTGTTTGTAACATGGCGGGCATTAACACGCCGGATGACATCACCAAGCTAACGTTTGAGCGGGCGTATAGCCGCGCATTGTCCGAGACGGGGCGGTATCAGGCGGGGGAGATTGACGCACAGGGCAACTTTATCGCGGAGGTAATCGCGACAGCTTTCGCCCTTGCGCCTACTGAAATGATAACACAGAAGGGGGTGAAATAAATGACCGAATTTGGAGGGAATGAGCTGCGGAAAGCACGAGAAAATGCAGGTATCCGGCAGTGGCAAATCGCAAGCGAAATCGGGGTTTGTGAAGCCCTGATTGGACGCTGGGAGCGAGGCGAAGCGTTCCCGTCGCCAGACGACGTTGACCGACTGGAAATCGCCTATAAAGCGCCGGGATTGTGGCATAAGTGGATGTTATCAAACTGCGATAGCTACCGCCGACATTATCGCGGCGTAGATGAGACAACGACGGCGGGGAGCGTTCTCCGAGGACGGTTCGCGATTGAGGACGTGATGTGCTTGCAAAGCGCAATTGAGCGCGACGTGTCAGAAGACGGGCGCATTGATAACCCGATTAACCGAGATAAGTACGAGGAGGTTCTGCGAAAGGCAATCGCCTGTCTGACGGACACGCTTGCGCGAATCGAGAAAAGGAGTGGCGCGAAATGACGCAGTACCTCAGCACCGAGCGCGTCGCCGAAATCCTCTGCATCAGCAAGGAGAGCGCCCGGAAATTTATGCGCGAAATGCCGCACATCTGCATCGGCGGCAGGGCGCACGAAACTATCCGCGTCACTGTCAGCGACTTTGAGCAGGAGATGGAGCGGCGCAAGCGTTACCCAGCGCAGGAGCAGGAGAACGAGGTCATCCGCCAGCGGAAGAAGCGCAACGACCTTGTTGCGCGCGGGCTGATGAATCCTGACGGCACAATCGCCCGGAGACGTGCATAAAAAAAGCGCCCGTGACGCGGGTACAAAGCGCGGCACGAGCAGACAGAAAGGGTAATGTGGCGGTTAAGCCACTGCCATTATAACACGGGAAAGAAAGGAAGTCAACAACATACATGGAGCAGTTTATCAGCGAAATCGAGGAAAACGAGCAGGAAGAACGCGCGGGTTTTGTTATCGACAACGACCAAAAGGCAGACTGGGCGGTTCGCCGCATCGCGGAGTTGGAAGCCGACACGCAGAAATGGAAGGACTACTACAAGGCACAGAGTGAGCGCGTGGCGCAGTCCAATCAGCAGGGCATTGACTACTTCACAGCGCTGCTGGAAAGCTACTTCGAGACTGTTCCGCACAAGGCGACGAAGACCAGCGAGAAGTACAAGCTGCCGAGCGGCGTTCTGGTTCGCAAGGCGCAAGCGCCGGAGTACGAGCGCGACGATGCGCAGATTATCGCGTGGTGTACCGAGAATGCGCCGTCCTGCGTGGAGAACGTGCCGAAACTCAAATGGACAGCGCTGAAAGGGCTGATTACAGAGAACAACGGACAGGCGATTGACGAAATTACGGGCGAAGTCGTACCCGGTATCAAGATTATTCCGCGCGACCCGGTTTTCGCGGTGCAGAAGGGGTGAGGCAAATGGAAAGACGCTGCTGCCTGTGCGGGGCATATCTGGATAGCGGAGAGCGCTGCGACTGCGGATGCAGCCAAACGGACGAAGTGCCGCGAGGGTGCAGGAAGCCCGTGCGAAGGGTTGATGAAGCCAGCCGCACGGGAGAGGATTGGCGCTGGGAGAAGTACATAAACGAGCAGTATCAGCGATGGTACGAGTGCTGACAGGAGGAACGAGCATGGAAAACGGGCAGATTTACGCCGCAATCAGCGCGGCGATGGCGGACATTTCCGCAATCGCCAAGGACAAGTACAACCAGCAGCAGGGTTTTAAGTTCCGCGGCATCGACGATGTGATGAACGCCTTGAAGCCCATCCTGACGAAAAACAAGATTTTCACAGTCCCGCAGGTTTTGGAGCAGACGCGAGAAATTAAGGTAACGGCGAAAGGCGGAGAACTGCGTTACAGTCTGCTGAAAATCGCGTTCCGCTTCTATGCCACCGATGGTAGCTTTGTCGAGGCGGTGACGCTGGGCGAGGGCATGGACAGCGGCGACAAGGCAAGCAACAAGGCAATGGCGATTGCTTACAAATACGCGCTGTTTCAAGTGTTCTGCATCCCTACGGAGGAGATGACCGACCCGGACGGCGAGAGCTACGAAACCAAGCACGAGGCGAAGCACGAACAGCCGAAGCCGCAGCCAAAGAACGCAGAGAACCCGGCAGAAACGCCGACGAACTACATCATGCGCGAATGCAGAAACATCGGCATGGATATGCAGGAGTTGGGCAGAGTTCGCGCCGCGCTTGTGGAAGCAAACATCGTCCGCAACATCCCGACGAAAAAGATGACGATGGCGGACGCAAAGGCGCTGATGGACGCGGTGAAAGCCAATTTCCGGGAGGCATCGTAATGAATAGGGCAGAACGCAGGAGAGCGGCGCGGGACTTGACCCACGCCACGCAGAGCATCATGAGGGCGCGGGGAGGCTACGAACGAGAGTATGAGCGCGGAGCGAAGGATGCAGAACGCCACGCAATCAAGATGATTTTCGCCGGAATGTGCCTTGCGATGAAAGAAGAGTTCGGATTCGGCACACAGCGAATTTATCGGATGCTGACAGCAACGCAAAAGTATCTTCAACCCGGCGCGTACTTCACAACGGCAGAATTGATTGATGATGTGTTGGAAAAGACGGGAATCCGGCTGGATTTCGATGACCCGTTTGACATGGTGGAGCAAATCGAGAAAGGGGAAAGACGATGAATGTAGTCAGCAACGTGGAAATCATAGGGCTTGTGTCGAGCGTAAAGGCAAGCCGCTATCCGATGGCAACCGACACGGAGAATTGCAGCGCGGAAGTTACAGAGCGGACGATGGCGCTTGCAAACTGCCAGACGGGGAGCGGACACGACCAGTTTTTAACGGGAATCGTCGTGCAGTTCGACCTCACGTTCTCAATCAAGGCGTGGGTGGAAGCCGAGCGGTATCACTTTTTGGACTTCGTTTCGAGCCAGTCAACCATGCACCGCATAACAAGCATGGACATCGACGAGCAATGCATCGACTATGTGCGCCGGGAGACAATCGAGCTTGTGGAAAAGCTGGTTGCGGAGTACAAGGAAGCCCCCACACCGGAACGGTATCTTGCAGTTCTCTATAACGTGCCTGTTGGCTTGCGGCTGACGGCGCGGATGACAACCAACTACCGGCAGCTTAAAACCATCTACCAGCAGCGCAAGAATCACCGTCTGCCGGAATGGAGGGCGTTCTGCGCATGGATTGAGACGCTGCCGAGGGCGGAATTTATTACTGGAAAGCGAGTTGACGAGGATGGCTGAACGCGGGGAAGCATATCGCGAATATCAGCGGGCTTACTATCAAGCACACAAAGAAGAGCTGCAAAGACGGCATCGAGAATATTACTGGAAAAACAAAGAGCAGCAGCGGGGATATAATCGAAAGCATTACTTAGCGAATAGAGAAAAAATCCGCAAGGCTGCGCTGGAGCGTTATTACAAACTCAAAACAGAACGCATGGAGAAAGCGGCGGAAAAAATCGGGAAGTTCCCACGCTGTCCGTGGTGCGGTGCAGAAATGAAAGCAAACAAAGGCGATGTTTTCCGAACGGACGACAATGGATGGATGGGGAGCTTATCATGTAACGAGTGCGGCTCAAATTCATCGTTTGTGTACGGTAAAGCGACAAAAGAAGAAGTGGTGAATGCCTTGTGTGAGCTGAAGCCGAAAGAAGAGCCGAACCGAGTTTTGACGCTGGAAGAGGTGCGTGAAATCGCAATTGGAAACGGAAGTTACACTGCCGGAGATGTCTGTTGGCTCGAACAAAAGAAATGGCATGGCGGCGAATGGGCAAGCATAAACAGTAGAAGGGTGTACGAATATTTTTCCAACGAAGAGACCTTTGATTGGCTTGTAATCGGTTCAGAGTATTTCGACGCCATTTCGGCAAGCGAATATGGCAAGACGTGGCGTTGCTGGTTGCGGCATCCAACAAAGCCGGAGATGACAGAAACGCCGTGGGAGGGAGAAAGTGACGATGACGACTAAGCCACGTAACCGCGTTCTGACGTTTGCCGAAGCAAGCGCGCAAAACAAGAAGACGGCGCGCGTTTGGCTGGAACTGCGAGACAACATCCCGATTCGAGCATGGCTGAAAACGGATGCATACCCGTGGCGCGTTATACCTTACAACATCGGCATTGGTACATTTTACGTTTTCACAGAGGACTACGGCACAAAGTGGCGGTGCTGGGAGAAAGAGCCGACACGTGAAGAAACCAAACGCGAGCCGTGGAGTGAGCCATGATTGCGACAATCGGCAAAGTCATCGAGCAACCGGGCAGCCTGACAATCCAGACTGCCCGCCCCGATGCGGAAAACTTATCCGATACCGTCACGGTGCTTTGGCAGGACTGCCGCACAATTAGTCCAGAGCAACGCCGCAAGGCGTGGGTGCTGATTGGCGAGATTGCCGCCGCGACAGGATACATCGGGCAGGGGGACAAGAGCGACCTAAACACGATGCTCAAGGCGGAGTTTCTGCGAGCGCGGATTGATAAGCTGCAAGCGGAGGCAATCAAGGCCTTTAGCCTGTCCGACGTGGATATGACAACCGCGCGACTTTACATCGACTGGCTTGTTGAGTTCTGCGTGGTGAACGACATTTCGACAAAACAGCCGCTTGTGGAGTATGCGGAGGACATCGGCGCGTATATCTATGCTTGCGTGATGCACAAGCAGTGCGCAGTATGCGGATGCAGACCGTCAGACCTGCATCACTGGGAGCGCGTCGGCATGGGCGCAGACCGCACGGAAATCAATCATATCGGGCTAACGTGCGAACCGCTTTGCCGGGTACATCACACGGAGTGCCACACGATGGCACAGGCGGATTTTGACGCAAAGTACCACATTCAGCCCGTAAAAATCGACGAGAAAATAGCGAAGCTGTACAAACTGGGGAGGAAAAGCAATGAACAAGCTGACAATTATCGGGAATTTGACGCGGGACGTTGAGCTGCGCACGACGCAGAGCGGCAAGAGCGTCGCCAACTTCACGCTTGCTGTCAATCGCCGCGCGAAACCGGGAGAAAAGGCGGAAGCAGACTTCTTCCGCGTGTCCGTTTGGGACAAACAAGCGGAAACGTGCCAAAAGTACCTTGCCAAGGGACGCAAGGTGTGTGTGATTGGCAGCGTCAGCGTCAGCACATACACCGCCAACGACGGAAGCACACGTGCGACGCTGGAAGTATTTGCGCAGGACGTTGAGTTTCTGGACAGCGCGAAGCAGGATGCATCACAGACGGAAGCACGCGGAGCGGCGCAACCGCCCGCACAGACGCAATATACCACGGTATACGATGAGGATTTGCCGTTTTAACGGAGGGAGAAAGTAAATGGAGCTTGAGTATGTGCCTGTGCAGGTAGCCATGCGCCGGGAAATCGCGAGACTTTCCGACGAAGAAGCCGGACGTGCGCTTAAAGCCATTCTTGATTATGTGGCGACGGGTGAGGATGTCGAGCCGGAAGGAAACGCGGCGTTTTTGTACCTTGCGATGTTGCGAGAATGCGATAAAATCTGCAAGATTCACGAGGTGCGTTCCGCAGGTGGCAAGGCTGGCGGACGTGGTCGCCCGAAGAAAACAAAGTCAGAAGAAATCCAGCAGTCCGAATCGGAACAGGCGCAGCTCAACCCCGAACCAGAGCAGAAGCCCGAAGTGCGCGCTCCTGCATCCTTCATTAGCGACGAAGAAGCAGCAGAAATCCAGCAAGGCACAAACGAGGTGCTGGACGAAGCGAAACGGCAGGGATTCCCCGACACGACGGCGACGATGGAGACGCTCAACCAGCTTGTGGCGGACAACAGCGCGGAAGAGGTGCTGGAATGCGTCAAAATCGCCGGGGAAGCAGGAAAACCGAATATCCGATACCTCAAAGGCGTAATTAACGGACGCGCAAAAGAACGACAAGAGGAAGAACGCCAAGCGCGGATTGATGCAGAGAAATACCCGGTAGTATCAAGCGCAGATTACGACTACAAGCCGCCGTCGGTAACGTTCGGGGAGGTATTCAAAAAGTACGCAAAGCAACGAGCTTTAGAGCATCCAGAGGAACGAGTGAAGTTGGAAGAATTAGCGGGGAGATTTAGCTAATTATGGACGCATACATTAACGAGGACGCGGAAAAGAGCCTGATTGGGCTTGCAATGCAGGATGCAATCGTCGCACAAGAGGTTGCAGCACTGCCGGACAGCATTTTCGGGTTAAAAGAAATGCAAGCCTGTCAGCGCGGCATCATGCGACTTGCAAAGCAAGGAAAGAACGTTGACCTTGTAACGCTGGACGCAGAGGTACAATGCGACTTGCAAAACACCGCCCTCTTGATGGAATGCGTAAAAATGGGTATCTCTCCTGTCATGTCCCGACAATATATAGCGATTCTGGCGGAGTGCGCGAAACGTCGCGAGCTTGCAGCACTGGCGAGAAAAATTCTGCAAGACGTGGGCAATCCCGGCGCGTCGGTGGAATCTCTTCAAGCGGAATGCGCAACAGCGGCGCAATCATCAGCAGCCGTCGATGACGGCGTAACGATGAAAGACGCAGTGTTCGCGTTTGTGGATTCAATCGGAAAGCAAGACGGCATAATGTCAGGAATCGCAGACCTTGATAATAGGCTCGGCGGATTCAAGCCGGGACAGCTCATTTACATCGGCGCACGTCCGGGCGTAGGTAAAACGTCGTTGGCTATCTGCATGGCGAAATACGTCGCAGAACACGGCGGCGGGGTGCTGATGGTGTCCTTGGAGATGAATCCGGCAGAGATTGTAGCACGTTTTCTGGCGAACGAATCCGGGGTGGACTTGCAAAAGCTGTCCACTGGCAAAATGGAGCTGTCAGATTTCGAGCGCATAACGCCGTGCTATCAAGCTGTCGCGAATCTCCCAATCAGCATCGAGGAGCGAGCGGTCACGCCCTTGCAAATCCGCAACGCAGCGGCGAAGATGAAAGCAAGCAAGCAGGGGTTGAGCCTGATTGTAGTTGATTACATCCAACTCATGCGAGCCGATGAGAAGTGCGGAAACCGCACGGAGGAGGTGACGCAAATCAGCCGCGAATTGAAGCTGATGGCGATGGATTTAGGCGTTCCGCTGCTGTGCATGACGCAGTTCAACCGCGAAAGCGAGAAGGGATTCGGCAAGGCGACAAGAAGCGAGCCGGATATGTCACAAGCGAGAGACAGCGGCGCGATTGAGCAGGACGCGAACGTGTTTCTTATCTTGCATGAGCCAGAAGAGCCGCAGGACGCGAATAGCGACAGATGGCAGATATACCACAATTGCCAAGCAAACGGGTTGACGTGGCAGACGTGCCGAATCAGGAAGAATCGAAACGGCGCAACGGGGCTTGTGCATCTGGGCTTCGACAAGCCGCACATGCGGTATACATGCCTAAAAAAGGACTAAAAGGAGGAAAGCCATGTACAACATCATCGTTTACGAGAACAAACGGTTTGGAAACATTCGGACATTCGTCGAAGAAGGGAAACAAGAGCCGTGGTTCGTGGCGGCGGATGTGTGCCGAGCGCTGGAAGTCAAGAACGCACGGGATGCAGTGGCACGTCTGGACGACGACGAAAAGAATACCGTCGTTTTAACCGACGGAAATCGCGGCAATCCAAATGTGACCGTCGTCAGCGAACCCGGGCTGTACGCACTCGTCCTCAGCAGTCGCAAGCCGGAGGCGAAAGAGTTCAAGCGCTAGATTACGCACGATGTCATCCCATCAATCCGAAAGAGCGGCGGCTACATCGCAGGGCAGGAAGACATGAGCGACGCTGACCTGATGGCGAAAGCCCTGATTGTTGCCCAGCGACAGATTGAGCAGCGCGACAAGCAAATCACGGAGATGCAGCCAAAGGCGCTGTTCGCGGATGCTGTGAGCGCAAGCAAAACAAGCATCCTCGTGAACGAGATGGCGAAGCTGCTGCGGCAGAATGGCGTTGAAATCGGCGAAAAGAAGCTGTTCAAACTCCTGCGCGTGAACGGATATTTGTGCAGCAAAGGAGAGCTTCACAACTGCCCGACGCAAAGAGCTATGGATATGGGACTTTTCGAGATAAAGGAAACGGCTATCACAACGTCGGACGGCAGCGTTATACTGCGGCGAACGCCGAAAGTGACGGGAAAAGGGCAAGTGTACTTCATCAACAAGTTTAAGGGGGGATGGGCGTAATGCGAGTAAAACCAAAGCCTTGCCCGAATTGCGGAAGCAAGTACGTGGAAATGTGGACTAAATTTTTCGACGGTAACGGTTTTGAGGTAAGATGCTTGGACTGTGGTTATATCGGTGAGCTTGGAAAAACAAGAGCCGCAGCCGCGAGAGCGTGGAATAACGACGAAAGGAGAAAGAAGAATGCAGGATTATAATCTGAAACCGTGCCCGTTCTGTGGGGGGCGAAAAATCGAACTGGTAGAACCTGATTATTTTTTCGGCAGTTGGTTTTGCGAATGCACTGCGTGTAGACAAGCCATTGCAGCAGGAAAAACGCTGGAAAAGGCAATGAAGAAATGGAATCGCCGTGTGCCGGGATGGTTTTCCGTGGATAAGGTGCTTCCGCTGAATAGAAAGCACGTCATCGGATTTGATGCAGAGGGCAGGTTGTGCTATCCATGGTTGTATTTTCACTCAGACACAAAGGAGTTTCTTGACGAACTGGACGACGACAAGCTCGTGAAAATCACGCACTGGATGCCATTCCCGGAAGCGCCGTGGGAGGAAAGCGACAATGAGTAACGAGAAGTTCCCTGTGTTTTGTCCGTATTGTGGGGCGAAGATGCTACTAAAAAACGAAATCTTTAACTTGCAAGCAACGAACGGGAATCGCGCGCGGTACTGGTACAGATGTCGCAACGAAGGGTGCGAATGCGATAGCCCAACACGAGAAACAGCAGAAGAAGCATACAAAGCGGCTATGAGGCGCTGGCAAGAGCCAAACCGCGTGCTGACGCTGGATGAATTGCAAACGTATATCGGTTACGCTTGGTATGAAGGAGACCATAAGTGGTATCACAGCAGCTTTGATTATCCGGTTTGGATTGAGAATGGGAAGTACAACTACGAAGGAGATTTGTACGATATACCTGATGTGGAAGGACGCTTCTGGCTACGGAAGCCGACGAAGGCAGAATTGGACGCGGAAAGGGAGGACGAAGAGAATGAATAATGAAAAGAAACAAGCTCCGCGCTGTCCGTACTGCGGGGCTGAGATGTTCATTTTGTGCAGCGAAATCCTTGGATGGAGCGAAGAAGACGACGATAACGAACCAAACTTGTACTGGTATAGATGTCTCAACGATGACTGCGGGTGCACCAGTCCAGCGAAGAGAACGGAAGAAGAAGCCTATAACGAAGCAGTAAAATGCTACGAAGAGCCGAACCGGGTTTTGACGCTGGAAGAGGTGTTGAAAATCGCGTGTGACGACTACAACACTCCGGAGCAAGAGATAGTTCTATGGTTGGAGCGCCGTGGCGAAGAGGGAGGATATGCTACCATTCCAAATATTTTTGCAGAAGACGGTAAAAACGTCCTTGAATTTTCTGGCATTGGCTTTGATGTTGCGTTAATTACGGAATGTTATGGTAAATATTGGCGGTGCTGGCGGCGCAAGCCGACGAAAAACGAGCGGGAAAACACGCCGTGGGAGGACGAAGGAAGATGAATGAGTACAAAAACCGTGTGCTGTCCCTTGAAGAGCTTGTGGTAAGCGTAGGAACGCTCGTATTGATTGAAGATAACAACGGAGACGACGAGCCGTGCGTACATGCGCGAATGGTAACGTACTGGGAAGGTAAAAGCCACCGCATATATTTCGACGGCGGACGCACATGGTACGCCGATTACACCTACGGCGAGACGTGGCGCTGCTGGTTGCGTAAGCCGACACCAGAAGAAATGGCGAATACGCCGTGGGAGGAAAAACAAAATGAAAAAGTATAAACTGACGGGCGAAACAAAAGAAATCGACGGAAAGATTCTGCATCGCATCCGTGCGCTGATTGATATTCCGGAGCACGACGTGAAGGCGGGCGATTTGGGCGGCTGGATTGAGGCGAAGAGAAATCTGTCGCAAAACGGCGAGGCGTGGGTGACGGGTTCGGCGTGTGTGACGGGAAAGGCGTGGGTGAGTGGAAATGCGCGTATAATGAAGTCGTCTGATTGCATAACCATCGGCGCAATCGGAAGCCGTAACGACACAAGCACTTTTTACCGTGGCGCAGATGAGAAAATATACGTTTCCTGCGGATGCTTCAACGGCTCAATTGACGACTTTGCTTCAAAAGTCAAGGCAGTCCATGCCGGGACAAAGCACGAAAAGACGTACCTGTAGGCAATTGAGTTGGCAAAGGCGCAGATTGCGACGGAGGCGGAAAACGATGACTGACCGAAAAATCACGGCTATGCACCGAGTATACGGGCAAGACGATGCGCATAAGTGCGCGGATTGCTTGAACCTCTGCATCTATGTAACGTCGAGCCATACGCAATATAAGTGCATGGCGTACGGCGCGAGCGCTTCCGCGGCGACTGACTGGACGAAGCGCTGGACGGCTTGCGGACTGTGCGGCAAGCCGCTTCCAGCCGACCATGTGCCGCTCATCAAGCGGCTTACCAGCACGAAACAGCAGGAAAAGCCGATTGACGGGCAGATGACATTCTTGGAAACGGAGGAAGAAAAACAATGAACATGGTGACGCTGCCCGAGGCGGTGCTTTTCGGCACGATGATTGGTTTGGCGCTGACGGGCTTCTCGTTGGCAAGGAAAACGAACCAGTTGCTCGATTACGCTATACTGATGTTTATCAACTGTATCGTTTCGATTCTTGTTTACGCCGGAACGGATGCGCTTGCCTCGTGGTTAGGGGGATGACGATGACGGTTATCGGCGTGCTGTGTCTGCTGGCGGCTACGGTGTGCGTGGCTTGCGCATTTATCAACAAGGAGTGATGATGATTGTGAAAGAATTGCAAGATGAGATTGTGACGGTTGTGTTCTCCGAGCTTCTCCGAGCGCAAAAAGAGCATGGAGAGACGTTCAACTCCATGCCGGAGGCGTTCTCCGTAATCTGGGAGGAAATCGAGGAAGCCAACGAAGAGATGCAGCGCGTTCGACAAAAGGCGAATGACGTGTGGCTTGCAAATCGCCGGGACGATGCAGACGCGTTTCAGATGTGCGCGAGCAAAACAGCGGCGGCAGCTACACTGCTGGCTTGTGAAGCTGTGCAGGTTGCGGCAATGTGCATGAAGGCGCAGAGAGGAGGTGCAGCATGGTCGAAAAGCAAGATTGGCTGAATGCGCTGACAATCTGCCCGGTTTGCAACGCAGTGATGAAGCGATACACTACGATTGATGTTCAGGGGGGCGCATGGGTAAAATGTACAAATCCAAAGTGCGGACTACATGGCGTTCTATTTATGCCGATGTAATTCCAACGGAAGATGAAGAGCAGGAAGCCCTTTTCCGCTGGGCGGAGACTCAAAGCGCAACGAAGCCATGGCTGAAAGGGATGTTCGCAATCCCGAACGGCGGCTATCGCGCCAAAGCAACAGCCGCGAGAATGAAACGCACCGGGACGCGTGCAGGAGTGCCGGACATCTTCCTGCCCGTCTCCAATGGACGAGAACACGGGCTTTTTATTGAGATGAAGCGGCGGAAGGGCGGGACAGTATCGACATCGCAGAAAGAGCGCATGAAGATGCTGACTGCCGAGGGCTACCGTTGCGTTGTGGCAAAGGGCTGCCAAGAAGCGATTGACGCAATTATGCGATACATGGACGGAGAGTGAGACAATGGTGGACACCGACGAAATCCGTTACTCCTTTTGGCTTGAGAAAGAGCTGGAAAAGAACGTCAAGCGGCTTGCGGGGAACGTTTCGCGCGGATGCAAAAGCCGCCACGATGCCTACAAAGTCAGGGCGACGCAGGACGCGAGAAGGAGGCAAACGGCGAGAAGGAGGCAAACGGAGCAATTGAGAAGGTACAAGATATGCTGTACACGGAGCTAATGAGCGGACAGATTCGCCCGGCGCTGTATACAGCTATCGTCAAGGCGTTTGAAGGGGTAAAATAATAGCGGGCGGTTGCGGGAGGGGAAAATGGTTGACTTAAAGCGGATGCGGTATCTCATCAGGCGGTATCCTATGGCTTGCTTGCGAGCGGAGCAGGCGCGAATCCGGGCGCAGAAGCTGACACGGACAATCAGCGACGCGCCGCGCGGGGGCGGGAGCATGAACAGCACGGAGGAATGGCTGCTGTATCGCGTCGAGGCGCTGGAACGTAAGAAAGCAATCTGGGACGAGTTATGCAGGATGCGCGAAGAGCTTGCGCCGCTGGTGGATGCGCTGGAAAGTCCGCTGGAAGTGCAGTGCATGAGAATGCGGTATCTGGAGGGAAGGAGCGTCCGGGAAATCAGCTACAATCTGGCGTATTCCGAGCAGCATGTTTTCCGCGTGATTGGTAACGCGGAGCGGAAAATCCAGAGCGCGGAATAAGGTGGTCGCGCATCGAAAGGTGCGCGATTTTCTTTGCAAAAAATCTCAAAAAAATGTGATTTAGCCCTTGACATATACGGCAGTATATGCTATAATAATAGTGTCAGGAGGGCATGAGCCAACCGACAAGGGCGGGCACAGCCAATTGCGACAGTTGCCAACAAGCTCAACTGTTGGGAAAATAAAATCAACTTGAAGTCCCTATGGGGGCTACTATCATCGAGCTTGCTGCATAGGCAGCGGAAAGGCGGTAAATCATGAGCAACATCAATATTCCCGAAATCCTCTTGCTGACGGACGTGCTGCAATCACGGCTGATTCGCAAGGCGGCTACAGGTTGCCTCTTCTCTGGTGCCGATATGTCTCGGCTCGTTTGCTACTTTGAAAAGGAGAGGGCTGCGCTGAGCGTAACCTATGATGCGCTGGTGCAGCTTGACGGCACGGTGTACGACGGCACGGTGACAATCGACCGTCAAGGGCATCTGGCAGTCCGTTTGAAGCATTAAGCGGACAAGCCACCGGGCGGGGCGGTATAACCCAGAAGGAGGAGAAAAGCAATGACTGATAAAGCAAAAAGCGCGGCGCTGTTTGAACAGCACCGCCAAATGACCAAGGCGTGGGAAGCGCAAATGGACGCACTCACCAAAGAAGAAAGCATCACCGACGAGGAATACGAACAGAAGCTCATGGAGCTTTACAATCAACACAAAGAAAAAGCGGATGCGGTTTGGTTGAAAGCGTTTGCACTGCGATTTCCGAAGCGCAAGGGCTGGTTCGCGGAAGTTTTCGCGCCTTCGTTCGGGATTTGCGAAAACAAGAAACTTTCGCCGAAGCAAACACAAGTGTTCGGCGACTACTGCATCAGTGATGCGGATACATGGCGGAATGGCAATACGTACTGCCGATTTGGCGACAAGCTGGTAACGCTCACTCGCCCGCGTTACGCAAATGGATGCGGGTACGTTACAATAAGGCAACTGTAAATGAATGGAGGGGAAAACACAGTGATGCTGACGCTGACGAAGGAAGAATACAGAGAGCTTAAAAAGCATGGTCGCCTTGAAAAAGATGGTTGCGTGTACAGCCACCTTGCAAAGCTGGACGGAGAAACGCTCGCAATCTGCGAAAGAGCAAACGATATGGACTACATCGTCGAGGTGAAGCGTGAAAAGTAACAGCTTGCAAAATCAACCATCCTATGCTACAATATCCCCGAAAGGGGTTGTGGCAATGAGGAAAGAGTACTACCAAGGCGACGTGTCAGTCCGAGCAATGCGGAAGTATCGCGAAAAGGAAGGAATCAAGACGGTGCGCTTCGACGTTCGCGCTGGGAGCAAAGAGGCGCTGGAAGAAGAAGCAAAGCGCCGTGGTCTCTCGGTGGCGCAGCTAATCGTTGATTCCGTAAACGCCTACGTCGGGCGTGAAATAATAAGCAACAGAAAGCAATAAGGGCATCGGGCGCATCCGCTGGGGTGCGCCTTTTTTGGTTGCGTAAAAAAGTTTGCAAAAAATCTCGAAAAAATGTGATTTACCCCTTGACATATACGTCAGTATATGCTATAATAATAGTGTCAGGAGGGCGGTACAAAAAATAAAGCCCCCGACAGAAAGAGGTAAGAATTATGAAGTTCGCGAGCATCAAGAAGGGCATCCGCATCACCGAGAAGATGGCGCAGAAGCTGGCTATCAACTGGTACTACGAAACGAAGAAATACTGCTACGAGTTGCAGTACGGGGACGAAACGATGGATGGCGACTACGAGCGCAGCATCGTTCGCTGGAAGAAAGGCGAAGAAGATACGCCAGCTGCACCCGAAGTCGTTGCGAAGGTTAAGTAATCAAAAAAGAGAGGAGAAAGCCCCATGACGAACGAGCAGATTATCGCGAACTCCGCAGTCGCAGCGGGAATCTTCACGCAGGAGGAAGCAGAAGCCTACTTCTCACACGGAATGCGCCTCCCGATTCACACCTTCGCCGAGTGGAAGAGTTGCGGATACATGGTCAAAAAGGGCGAACACGCCGCGCTGACCGTGAGCATCTGGAAGCCCAAGACGCGCAAGCAGAAAAAGGACGAAAAGAACGTTGACGCAAAGGAAGAGAATAGCGGGTTCTTCCTGACGACCGCATACCTGTTCACCAAGCAGCAGGTGGAAGCAATCAAGCCCGCATAATCGCAACAGAATGCCGCCTGAGAGCCGTTGGAGCAATCAGGCGGCATAATTTATGAGCAAAAACAAGCAAGCCATTAGAACGCGAAATAGGCGGCATTGCGGGCAACGAAAAAGAAACACAAACAAAACATATAGAAATAAAAAAATGAGAGTTATGAGAGTAATTTTCGTGATATAATGTAAAATGTAAAAGCAGCAAGAAAGACGTGAGCAGTGATGCAAGCGTCTTTTTTGTTGGAAGAGGCGACTATGGAAGTGCTGCTCTTGCCTCTTCAGCGGGCGGGATTTATGCGCGATGCGCTTTGTTGCGTTGGTGGGGACGCGACGGACGAAGAGGAGGGAAAACTGTTGATTGACTGGAACGGTATCAAAATCGTCGAAACGGATTGTATGCTGCCGATTGACCGCGTGAAACCATACGCGAGGAACGCAAAGAGGCATCCGCAGGAGCAAATCGACGAAATCAAGGCAAGTATCAAGCGGTTCGGCATGGACGACCCCATCGGCATCTGGGGCAAGGAAAACCTGATTGTCGAGGGTCACGGTCGACTGGAAGCGTGCAAGCAGCTCGGCATCCCAACAGTTCCGTGCATCCGCCTTGACCATCTGACGAAGGAAGAGCGCAAGGCGTACACTCTGGCGCACAACAAAACCAACATGGACAGCGGCTGGGACTTTACGGCGCTTGACCAAGAGCTGGCGGAAATCGTTGATGTTGACATGAGCGAGTTCGGCTTCGGTGCATTAAATAGTTTCATCGAAGAAAACGAGTCTCCGAAAACATTTAAGGAATTTACTGGGGAGGAAGAAGTAAAGCATAAATGTCCGAGGTGCGGATATGAATGGAACTAATATTTATTCCGTTCCTTCTATGAAAGAAATAGATGAAATTCCGTGGAATGGATATAATGTAGTAAGCACATTCTCCGGTGGTGGTGGTTCTTGCCTTGGGTATAGAATGGCGGGTTACAAAATTCTGTGGGCAAATGAATTTGTCGAAGAGGCTCAAAAAACATATCGCGCCAATCATAACGGCACATATCTCGATACAAGAGATATTCGAGACATAAAGCCGGAGGAAATTCTTGAACAGACTGGACTAAAAAAAGGTGAGCTTGACTTATTCGATGGGTCGCCTCCGTGCTGCGCATTTTCCACAGCGGGAAAGCGCGAAAAGGGATGGGGGAAAAAAAGAGCATATAGTGACGGGAAAAATCAACAGATAGAGAATCTTTTTCTTGAATATATTAGAATCCTAAATGGGTTGCAGCCCAAAACATTTGTAGCTGAAAACGTTTCAGGCATGGTAAAAGGAACGGCTGTCGGATATTTCCGAGAATATATAAAGTGCATGGAGCAGTGCGGCTACAAAGTAAAAGCGCAGCTAATCAATGCAAAATATTTAGGTGTTCCGCAAAGCCGCGAACGTATAATTTTCGTCGGTGTAAGAAACGATATAGGAATTATGCCTTGCTTTCCCAAACCCTATAATTATATTGTGCCGCTTGGGAACGCATTGAAAAATATTACAAACGATGAAAAAGAGATAAAGCAGCTTATCGAGGATGCGAATAAATACAAATGGGGAGAGATACTAAAAAAAATATCGAGAAACCAAAAAAAACCTATATCTGGTGCTTCCGTCGCAAATGGTTCATACTTCAATTTGATAAGAGAATCGCTGTATGCTCCATGCTCGACGATATGTCAGGCAACCGGAAACTCCAGCACAGCTGGGAATTGCCATCCGGTAGAAGACAGGAAATTTACAATAGCGGAGCTGAAAAGAATAACAAGCGTACCCGACGATTTTGTTTTAACTGGAACATTTGCGCAAAGATGGGAGCGTCTCGGACGCATGGTTCCACCAATAATGATGCGCGAAATATCGAGAACAATAAAAGAAAACATTCTCGATAAATTATAAAAGGAGAAAAGCCATGAGCAAAATTGACAATATTATTCCAAAGGAAAAATGGCAATTCGGGAGAGATGTCGCGGAATGCTTTCCCAATATGCTTGAACGCTCCATTCCGGGATATGTACAGATGCGCGAATTAACATTTGCAGTTGGCGAAAAATATCTCAGGAAAGACGGGAAAATATCAAATATTGTTGATATTGGATGTTCAAACGGATTATCTATTTATCCGTTTTTGCAGAAATACGGAGCGCGTATTCGGAGTTTCCTTGTTGATAATAGTGATGCTATGATTGAAGCAGTGAACAAGGAATATTCCGGCTGGATTAGCTGCGGAGCAATGCAGACGTATTGTTGCGATATTACCAAGCAATATCCACAAACAATTGCTGATTTGACGCTTTTGGTTTTGTCATTGCAGTTCGTTCCAATCGAGGAACGTCAGCAGCTACTAAAAAAAATTTACAATCACACGGAAAAAGGCGGAGCAATCATCCTTGTTGAAAAAGTACAAGGAGAAGATGCGGAAATGGACGATTTGCTGACGGACTGCTACTATGCACAAAAACGTGCGAATGGATATTCCGATACACAAATCATCGAAAAACGCAGAAGTTTAAGAGGCGTTCTCGTGAACCTGAAACCTGAATGGAATGAAGAGCTTTTGAAAGGCGCTGGATTTACAAATATTCAGATGTTTTGGCGACACCTGAATTTTTGCGGGTGGGTTGCGAAAAAATGAGCGACGACCTCAACCTCGACATCCCGGAAATCCACTTTCCCGACACAATCGAACTCGACGACGACATAGACTTCTCTGTCGCCGACTTCTCCATCGTGGACGAGGAAGAGCAAACGCGCATCATAAAGCCCAAGATGGCGAAGTCAGCAATCTACAACAAGGCGGATTTTCAATACGCACGCGACCTTGCCGCAAAAATTTGCCTGGAACGCAACGCACGGACTACTTGCATTGTTCCGGGCAATTTCATTTTTGGCGACTTGCCGGAAGCACTTGTGATGTATCGCGGCATCGACCTCAAAACAATCTACTGTTCAACGTTGTCACTGTCGGAAAACAACGTGGACAGCTTCAAAAATCTGCTGCTTTTCCGCAACGTGGAGAAAATCAATCTGATGCTATCCGGCTACTTCTACAGCCACTACAAAACGGATTTGATTCCGTATCTGTACGAAGAGCTGGACATCGACAACAAGCTGCAAGTGGCGTTCACGAATACGCACATGAAAATCCTGCTGATGGAAACGCACAAGGGAAATCATTATGTGCTGACGGGGAGCGCGAATTTGCGGAGCGCATCTTGTCTGGAGCAGTTCGACTTCGAGGAGAACGAGGGGCTGTTCAACTTCTACCGGGAAGCGTTCGACAGTCTCATTGACAAGTATAAAACAATAGACTATACGAAACCAAAAATCGTAAGGGGGAATAAAGCATGGCAAGCGGTTCAGTGCGAAAGCTAAGGAACGGTTCGGCTTTGGCGAAGAAATCATCTGGCGCATACCAGCGCCGAGTAGCATACACCATCAACCGGCAGACAGGCGAAATCCGCAGGCAGCCCAAGAGGTGACATGAATGCCGAGAGGAACTCATCCTAATAGCCTTGCAAACCTGCAAAAGGGGAAAAGGTTCGGGAGCGGGAAGGACGGGGCGACGAGTGACGCGAGGAAAGCGCACGAAAAAGCAACGCAGGCGCGCAAAGCAAATTTTACCGTCAAGGAGCTGATGCTCAATCTGCTTGAAGAGCCGTTGCAAAATGGCGGGACGTTGCGAGAAGCACTTGTGAGACGAACCGTCAAAATGGCAGCAGACGGGAATTTACCCGCTTTTCAGTATATCATGCGGATTATCGGGGAAGACCCCGGTGACATCGTCAACATCAAAACGCCGCAGTTGTCCGAGGACGCGAAAGCAGACATCGACAAGCTGCTGAAAGAGACGCGGGGAGAAGTAAAATGACGACGCTGACGCGGGATGAAGTGTGGAACATTTGGCGATACCATCCCGCCGCCGTCGGAAGAATGTGCGGATTCCGTGACTTAACAGACGACCTTCACGGACGCTGGATGCAGCACATCATCTTCGGAGCAGAGGACTACACGCTTCAAGCGCATCGCCTATCCTACAAGTCTTCCTGCCTTTCCGTCGCTTTGGCAATGTGGTGCGTCCTTAACCACGGAAAAAACGCGATTTTCATGCGAAAAACCGACAGCGACGTTGTGGAGAGCATCGCACAGGCGAAAAAGGTATTCGCGAACGAGGCTTTTTGCTACATGGCGCAAATCCTCATGCAGCAGGACGTTCAACTGCTGAAATCAGGCGGCAACTGCATGACGGTGAGCGTGTACGATTCGCCGCGTGGCGCTGACCAGCTAATCGGTATTGGCTGCGGTTCGTCCATGACGGGCAAGCACGCGGATTTGATTGTATGCGACGACGTGGTAAACCTCAACGATCGCATCAGCCGCGCAGAGCGCGAGCGCACCAAGGGAGTAATCCAAGAGCTGCGAAACATCGTCACCCGCGACGGGCGAATCGTCTTCATCGGCACACCGTGGCACATCGAGGACGCGTTCACGCTGGTTGCGCCGCCGGAGAAGCACGACTGCTATTCTACTGGGTTAATTGCGCCGGAGAAGCTGGAAGAACTGCGGAAATCAATGTCGCCGTCGCTGTTTGCTGCGAACTATGAGCTGCGCCACATTGCCGCCGAAAATGCGCTGTTTGATACGCCACCGACGTTTACGCCGGAAGCGGAAAAGCTGCGGGACGGCATCGCGCACGTTGATGCTGCCTATGGCGGCGAGGACTACACCGCGCTGACCTGTGCAAAGAGGGACGGAGATACGCTGTATTTGTACGGACGCTTGTGGCGCAAGCACGTTGATACGCTGATGGATGCACTGCAATCGGAGACGGAGCGCCTAATGTGCGCCCCGATTTACTGCGAAACAAACGGCGACAAGGGATATTTGGCGCGGGAATTGCGCCGCCGAAATATGGCGGTACGCGCATACCCAGAAAAGATGAACAAGTACCTAAAAATCAGCACTTACCTCAAAAAGTGGTGGGGAAATATCGTGTTTTTGGAAGGCACAGACATGGAATATATCGCGCAGATTATGGACTACACCGAGGACGCGGAGCACGACGACGCGCCGGACAGCGCCGCGTGCTGCTGCCGGATTCTCGACAGGAGCTGCGCGAGTTTATACGTTGGGGGGTGATACAGATGTTTACAAAAATCACATGGCAGGACTGGCAGAACGAGCCGGACAAGGGAAAGGCAACGCTGGCGGTTATTGGCGCGTACAAGCACAGCGAGGACTTTGACAAGGCTGGAATCGCGCAACGATACTACGAGGCGCAGAACGATACCGTTTCCGCGAAAGTCGTGCTGCGAGCAACCACATCAGAAGCGGAGCAAAAAACAGCCGACGGGAAAATAGTAAAGAAGAAGGGGACGGCAACGGAAGCAGTCCCCGGACAGCGCATTTACAGCGACTTTTTCCGCCGCTTCACCATGCAGCAGGCTAATTATCTGCTTGGCAACGGCGTGGAGCTGGAAAACGACGCGATGAAGGGCAAGCTGGGCATCGGGTTCGACACGACACTTGCGAAAATCGGACTGTATGCGCTGGTGCATGGGGTTTGCTGGGGGTACTGGAATCTCGACCACGTTGAGATTCTGCGAGCGTACACAGACAAAAACAGCGGGTTCGTGGCGCTGCTGGACGAGCTGACGGGCGAACCGATGGTTGGGGTGCAGTTCTGGCAGATTGGCGACGACAAGCCGCTGATGTCGCGTGTGTTCGAGCCGGACGGCGTGACGGTTTATAAAACGCGCGAGAATGCCTCTGATTTGGAGGTGGCGCAGGAGAAACGCGCCTACAAGCGCACATACGCGAGGGACATCACAGGCGAGCGCCTTATCTCCGAGGAGAATTATAGCGCACTGCCGATTGTGCCGCTGTACGCGAACGACAAGAAGCAGACGGAGTTGACACTTGCAATCCGTTCCAAAATCGACTTGTACGACATCGTTCTTTCCGACTTTGGAAACAATCTGGAAAAGGCGAACGATGTTTACTGGGTGCTTAATAACTTCGGGGGCAACTTCGACGAGGTTGCGCTGATGCTAGAACAGATTCACCGACTAAAAGCAATCGCAAACATTTCGGACGGCACGTCATCCAGCACAGTAACGCCGGAGACGTTTGAAGTGCCGTATGCCGCGCGCCAAACCGCGCTGGAACTGCTGGAACGGCAGCTATACCGCGATTATATGGCGCTGGACGTGTCGGAGTTGACTGGCGGCAGCCTGACGAACGTCGCCATCCGCGCGAGCATGGCTAACCTCGACCTGAAAGCAAACGCCTACGAATGGCAGTGCTTTGATTTCGTACAGAAACTGCTGCGGATTCTGGGCATCGAAACCGAAACAATCCGATTCAAGCGGCAGACAATCGCCAACGAGAGCGAAATCATCCAGAACATCTACACAGCGCAGGGCGATTTGGACAAGGAGACGCGCCTGAAACTCAATCCGATGATTCTGCCGGAGGAAATCGACGACATCATCAAGCGCGGGGAGGAAGAATCGCTTTTGGGCATCCGCATGGCGCAACAGGCAATGCAGAAGACAGACGAGGAGGAAGAAGATGCTGTATCTGATGGTGATTCTTCAAGTGCTGGCGGCGAATAACGTCATCGTGCCGGGCTGGCTCTTGTGCATCGGCTGGTGGCTGGTGGCGGTTCGCGGCATCCTGCGGTTGCTGCTTGCACTCTTCTTTGACGCCGGGGAGACGGGAAAGCCGTGACGGACATTGAGCGCAACGATTTGCGCGAAGCCGCGCTGCAAATGCGCATAAAGTCGATGTACCAAGAGGCGCTTGATATCGCCACGAAGCGCCTGAAAGACTTCTTGCAAAAAAAGCAACAAGTGGACGATGGCAAGATAAAGCCGCCCGCGTACTACGACACGCCCGAAAAGGTAGAGAGGTGGAAAGCTGGTTTTGTCCGCGAACTTATCCGCCAATACCGCGTGGAAGAAGTCATCATGGAGGAAATCTGCAAGGCAGGGAAACGGGCAACCGACGACATCCGGAACACGATGGGCGACGTGTACGCCGATAGCTTAGGAGAGGCGCAAACCGTTATCGAGGCGCAGGCAGACCGCGCGGGTGTCAAGGTGTCGTTCGCGCAGCCCAACAAACGCGAAATCAAGGCGATTTTCGCCGCGAACGAGACAGCATTCACGAAGCTGGCGTACAAAAATCTGGGACAGAACACCGAAATTCGCCACAAACTGCAAAACGCGCTGGCGCTGTCTTCCACGCTGGGCGAGGACAGAAAGAAGCTGATGAACCGCATCAGCGACATCACGGGGCAGAGCGAGTGGCAAGCGCGGCGCGTGGCGCAGACGGAGCGGACGCGGTCACAAAGTCAAGCGAGTTACGCCGCGTCGCAAGAAGCCGCAGACCAAGGCGTAACGGTTTACAACAAGTGGTTCTGCCGCTTCAAGAATAGCCGCGAGGCGCACATGGCACGGCACGGCAAGATGGCGAAGCAGGGAGAATGCTTCCCGAACAGCAACATCCGATTTCCGGGCGACCCGAACGGCAGCGCAGCGGAAACAATCAATTGCTACTGCATGATTATGCCGAAAGTCATTCTGTCTACCGAGTATGTGGACGAAGACGGCAACATCCGAAAGAAGGAAAAGGAATGAGCGGGTTCGTAGACCACACGCCGGAAATCAATCAGAAGCTGGAACAGGCGATGTTTGTTGGGCTTTTGGCGGTTGCACAAGAATCCGTCGGCATGGTGCGCGAGAAGATGGTGACAGGCTATGAGCATAAGGTCTACGACACTGGCAATCTGGCGAGAAGCATCACCGCCGACATCGACCCCGACAACAACGAAGTAACCATCGGCACAAACGTCGAGTACGCGCATTATGTACACGATGGGCACGCGGGACACGCCGTTTTCTTTCCCAAGCTGGGCGACAAAGGCGAGTTTCGCGTCATGCCGGGAGGGTACACACCAGGCAGACCGTTCATTACGGACACGTTCGCAGATTCCGCAAACGCGGAACGCCTTGTGGACATCATGGCGGATGTAATCAAACAAAACATGGACTAATAACAGCAACATCAGCGCATGGCAAAGCACCGCCGTGCGCTGTTTGCATATACGCGGAGCAAGGCAAAGCACCGCCTACCCGCAAACAATCAAAGGCGCAAAGCACCGCGCCCCGAAGCAAAGGAGATTGAATCATGAATATCCTCACCCGGAAAAACCTGAAAGCCCTGAATGTGCCTGATGAAGCGATTGACGCGATTGTGGAAGCCCACAGCGACGCAATCAACGACATCAAGGCGGAGCGCGACAAGTACGCGGAACAGGCGAAGCAGATTGCAGCGCTGACCACGGAGCGCGACACGCTCAAGCAGCAGCTTGCCGACGCGAAGAAGAGCGGCGGCGACGCGCAGAAGATTCAGGAGGCGTTCGACGCCTACAAGCAGCAGGTGGAAACGGAAAAGAAAACCGCGACGCTGACAACCGCCGCGAGAAAGCTGCTGACCAGCAAGGGGATGCAAGAGAAACTTGCAGACCTCGTGATGGCAAAGCGCGGACTGGACGGAATCGAACTCGACGACAAGGGCGCAATCAAGGACGGCGACAAGCTGATTGACGCGCTCAAGGGCGAGTATGGCGACCTTTTCTCCACGCAGCAGCAGCAGGGTACACCTACCACAACCCCGCCGAGCGGCGGCAATGCCACGCACGGCAGCGGACGCGCCGCAGCACTGGCGGCGAAGTACGCGCAAGATATGTATGGCGCAGTTGCGCCGGAAGGAGCAAACAAATGAGTTTTACCAGCAAGGCAACCGGGACTGTTTACCAGCCCGGTTATTTTCTTGAAAACGCGGAAGACGCAATCCGCGAAACCAAGCAGATTAAGCAGTCGGACGCTACAACCGCCGAAAACGGCGCGAAGTACGTCAAGATGGGGACTGTTTACCCCGCGAATAACGGCACTGCCGTCGGCATCGTGTACGAGGACGTAGACGTTACCAGCGGCGATATGCCAGGCAGCGTCGTGACGCGCGGCACGGTTTACGAGAGCCGTCTCCCCGCCGCAATCAACAGCACCGCCAAGAGCGCGCTGACGGCAAAGGGCTTCTATTTCATCGCCGCCGAAGCCGCGACGGTTCGCCCGTACTGACGAAAGGAGAATACTATGCAGATTCCGTCTTTTGAGAATAACATTTTCGGTCTTATCCCCAAGGAGGAGTGGCTTGACGTTGGCTTTAACGTCAGCCGCCCGAACGACCCGGTGGATGCGCTGTTTCCCGATGAATACAGTGAAAATCTCGTGGCTAAGTGGCAGGAGATTGCCAACCAGTACCAGCTTCCCGTGATGGCTGACTTCCACAGCTTTGATAGCCGGACGAACATCGCCACCCGCATCCCCGTCGACACGCACAGCATCGAGAAAGGACTGATTAAGGTAAAAATTAACCAGTCCGAGCGTATGCGTGCGCTGCTGCGTTCCGGCGTGCAGAATGACGCTATGTATGACTACGTTATCCGTGACGGCATCATGCTTGCCGACCAAGTTGTTACGCGAACCAAGGTTGCGAAGAACGAGGTTCTGGCGACTGGCAAGATGACCATCAAGGAAAACAACCTCGACCTGACCATCGACTACGGCGTGAAGCCGGAACAGACGGAGTTCACGTTCGATTTCAGCGAGGACGCGGACATTCCTGCACAGATTCAGTTCGTCGTTGACACCGCGCTGGACGCTGGCACAACGCTGGACACCATCGTTACGAGCCGCAAGGTTATCAACAAGATTCGCGCGAACAGCGCAGTCCAGAAGCGCATCAACGGCACTTTGAGCGAGGGCGCATATGTAAGTAATGCCGCACTGAATACGTTCTTCTCCACCGAGTACGGCATCAACCGCGTTATCACTAACGACTTGCAGTACGCCATTGATGGCGGCATCGGCGCGGACGGGCGACCGATTCGCACGACCAAGCGCTATTTCCCGCAGAACAAGATGACGTTCCTCGGCACGGGCAGCGCCATGACGCGCATCGGCGCGGGCTTGTGGGGACAGACCCCGGAAGAAACGGTCAACACCGCGAACACCGGGCTTAACGTCAACCAGTCCGGTCAGCACCGCTATGTGATGGTGTCGCAGTGGGTGGAGAACGACCCCGTTGTTCTTTGGACGCGGGCATCTGGCTTGTTTATGCCGGTTATCTTCAATCCGCAGAGCATCTGGATTGCGACTATCACGGACGCGGCGACGGGGCAGTTGACGGTTTCCTCTGCCGCTGGCACGGGCAAGGGCAACACGAAGCTGACTGTCAGCCCCGCGAAGGAATCCAGCTCCAATTTGTACAAGGTGAAGTCCGGCACGAGCGCGCCGTCTGCGACCTATGGGCAGAATGTCCGCACTTGGAGCAACTGGGACGGCACGTCTGACCTTGCGATTGCGACCGGGCAGAAGGTGACGGTTGCGGAATGCACCAGCGACTACCGCGTGATTCGCTCCGGCAGCGCGACGGTGACGGCGGCGACCTAATGGAGGTGGAAGCATGGCTGTGACGCTGGAAATGGCAATGCGCGAGTGTAACAACTTTTTCGAGCGCTGCAAGTACGCAGGAGAGATTCGCATCGCGGACGGTAAAATCGTCCCTGATGTAGGTTCGCCGTATGTGTACATCAGCGGCAGCGCGCGGAACGACGGCGTTCACAGCCTTGTTTCTGGCGCAATGGAGGACGCGGACGGGGAGGAAACTTTCGACGGCACGTTGTGGTTTCTGTACCCGCCGCGCCCATTTGTCGAGATTGCAAGGGAGTGCGCGGAGTACGAAACGAAAAACCCAACGGGGGCTTATACGTCGGAATCGTTCGGGCATTACAGCTATTCGAGGGCGACTGGCAGCAATGGCGTTGTAACGTGGCAAGCGGCATTCGCGGAGAAACTGCGACCGTATAGGCACATGTATACGGAGGTGGGCTGATGGCGTGGACTGATTTTCTCGATGACGCTTGCATCGTCGACAAGCGCACGGAATCCGACGGCATGGGCGGCATCGTTGTTACATGGGCAGATGGCGCGCCATTCCGTGCCGGATTCATCCGCAACAGCAGCACGGAAGCCCGGATTGCATACCAGAACGGCATCCGCGAACTGTTTACCATCGTATTTTCTGATATGCTGGAATTGCTTCCGAACGACCGCGTGAAGCGGATTTCAGACGGCAAAGTCTTCCGCATCACGTCGGACGCGCGGGACATGACAACGCCGGAGCAGAGCGATATGCACTTCCGAGAGGCTGACGCGGAGGTGGTGACTGCGTGATTGACTTGCAGCGGAAACTATACAAGTTTTGGAATAGTTTCACATACGAGGGAAAGCCAATTCCCGCGTATGTTGAGGACGCAGTGCCGGAGGAAGCGTCTTTTCCCTATTTCGCGTTTCAGTTACAAGAAGGGGACGCATTCGGAAAGTCCGCAATGATTTGCACGCTGTGCTGCCAGGCAGAAAACGGAAGCAACGTAAACTTGCAGCGCGCAGCAATCCTCGACGAGGTTCGCCGCGCCATTCCGCCGGAGGGGACGGCAATCTACTGCGACGATGGCTTTATCACCCTGTACCGCAACAATAGCAACTTTTTCCGCCTTGAAGTGGACACGACGCTCAAAAGCGTCTGCTATGGGCGGATTTACTACGAAATCGTGACTTATTACACCTAACAGGAGGTAACAAAATGACGACTGGTCTTCGGGCAAGTACATTTGAAAACTTGCAGCTCAACGCCGGGATGTTTCTTGCTAATTTCGACTATTCCACCGCCACGGACGCGGCGACGCTTGGCGCGCTGCTGAAAACGGAGCGCGAAAAGACAAGCGGCTCTGCGCTGATTGGCGCGACGCGTGGCGGCGGCACTTTCGTCTGCACGCCCAACACCCGCAGCATTGAGGCGGACGGCAAGCGCGAGGAATGGAAAGGCAGCAGCGTCAACGATGGCTGGACTATCAAGCTGACGACTACCCTGCTGGAAATCAATGCCGACAACCTTAAGCGTTCTTTCGGCACTGCCGATGTGACGGACACGGAGAAGAAGCACACCATCAAGATTCGCACCGACATTAAGGATGCGGATTATATTGATAGCCTTGTTTGGGTTGGCGATACCTCGAAGGGCTATGTGCTGATTGCCATTAAAAACGCGCTAAACACGGCGGGCGCAACGCTGACGTGGACGGACAAGGGCGAGGGGACTATCCCTGTGGAGTTTACCGCACATCAGGATGGGCTGGAAACCGACGGATATGCACCTTGTGAGGTCATCTTCTTCGACCCCGCCGCTTAATAACACGCGGCAGGGTTCGCGCCCTGCCGCACTTTCGTGAATTTTGAGGAGGAAAACGCATGAATACCGCAACCGCATTCGAGCAGATGGCGAACGCCATTCCGTACATCGACAAGCTGGTAAATAGCAAGGAAATGAAAGCCTTTGTGGAAGAAAAGAGCAAGGGCGACGTTGTCGGGCGCGACATCCTGATGAAGATGCTGCCGATTCTGTACGCAAAGCATCCCAGGGAAACGATGGGGATTCTCGGCGCGATGCACGGCAAGACGGCGGAGGAAGTCGCAGAAATGAACTTCGCGGAAACCGCCGCCATGATGGACAAGGACACGCTCGATTCGCTGTTTGCTTTTTTTACCTTTGCACTTCGTCTGGGGTGCATCATGTAATCCCTGTGCTGTACAAGTACCGCCCGCAAAACGTTCACGCGCTGGGGGTGCTTCTGGCGCACGAAACGCAGGAGGAAGCAAAACGCTGCTACATGGCTAATATGGCGTGGATGACGGTGCTCGCTATTTCGTCGTTCGGCGGCGCGAATCTGGAAATACCATCATACAGCGACGTTTTCGGCGCAGAGAAGCACGAAACAAAGCAAAAAACAGCAGAGGAAATCTGCGACGATATTATAAACGGACTAATGGCGAGGGGAGGTGCAGAAGATGGCGGAAGCATTTGAGTTGTACGCGAGTTTCAAGATTGATACAAGCGGATACACGCAAGAACTGAATAAAATCCGGCAGGAAATGCAGCAGTTCCAACAGGAGCTAAACAGCTTTGCTGTGCATCCGATGTTTGACGGCGGACGTTTTCGGACGGAATTGCAGCAAGCGCAGCAGCAGTCCACGCAAGCGACGGAGGAAATCCAGCGTTTGCAGCAGCAAATCCAGTCCTTGCAGCAGGCGGCAGATGGCAACAGCGGTTCGGGCGGCTCGGGCGGCGGTGTGCTGAGCGGATTTTTGAGCCAACTCGATGTTATTGGCGATATTGCAAGCGGACAGTTCATTGCCAACATGGCAGTAAACGGCATCAATAGCATTATCGACGGCGTCACGGGTTCAATCGACGAATCAATCGGGCTTGCGTCCGACCTTGTGGAGACACAGAACGTTGTTGATGTGACGTTTGAAGATTCCGCGTCCACCATCAACAAGTGGGCGCAGGAGGCGCTGAACGCCTACGGCATCACGGAAACCAAGGCAAAACAGTATTCATCCACGCTGGGCGCTATGCTCAAGTCGATGGGCATCGCGGATGACCAAGTTCTTCAAATGTCTATGGACATGGCGGGGCTGGCGGCGGATATGGCGTCGTTCTACAACCTCGACCACGATACGGCATTTGAGAAAATCCGCTCCGGCATCTCCGGGGAAAACGAGCCCTTGAAGGCGCTTGGCATCAATATGTCCGTTGCGAACCTAAACGCCTTCGCCCTCGAAAAGGGCATGAATAAGGCGTTTGACAAAATGTCGCAGGCGGAACAGGCGACGCTGCGCTATCAGTATCTTCTGGAAGCCACGAAGGACGCTCAGGGTGACTTTGCGCGAACCGGGGACAGCTTCTCGAATGAGATGCGCAAGCTGCAAACGAACCTCGACCGCATCAAGACGGAGTTTGGCAAGGGGCTGCTGGGCGTTGTAACGCCCGCGATTTCGCTGCTCAACAACGTGCTGTCCGTGCAATCTTACCAGTATACCGATGCAGCAAAAAACCTCATAGAGCGCAACGAATCTATCTATGAAGCACAGGCGACTTACGCGCAGTCGATGACCATCATGAACGCAATGCGCAACATGGAGGAAGAAAGCGGCGATGCCATCAAGTCCACAAACGAATGGAAAGACGCGCTTGAGGACTTGAAAAACGTCATGCCCGGACTTGCACGATATGTTGATTTGACTTCTGATGCAATTGTAGGGAATACGGAATCTATAAGCAAGTATGTTGATACGCTGAACGGAGTTTCCCTGTACGCAGCGCATGAAGAAGCGGTTTCAAACGCAAAGGAACAATTAAATCAAGATAAGCAATATCTTGCAGAGCTTGAGGCGCAAAAACGCTACATTCAAGAGCAGATTGACGCAGCTGGCACGGAGACGGTGAAAGCGGCGAACAAAGCAGCGCTCGATAGTGCATACGCCTACTTCAAGAGCACTGTTCCTTATTACGACTTAGCAGACACATACGACGAATTTGTAAAATATTCATTTGGGCATATATCGCAACGAAACGACATCGAACGCGGCAGAATGGGCAACAGGCACTCTGCTTACGAAAAGCTCGACGACACACAAGAAGCAGCGTGGCAAGCGCTTCTTGCAGCTGAAAACAATTACAACGACCCGACAGCATCGTTGATTGAAAAGCTAAAAGAGCTTGATTCTCAAATAGCAGAAACAAGCGTCTCGATTAACGAGGAAACCGCGGCATTTGAAAAACGGACTGCTGAACAAGAAGAATTTAACAAAGCCAACAAAGAAGCAAAATGGCAATACGACTTCAATAAGTCGGTAGATGCGCAAAAGCAAGCGTTTGCAGACCTAAAAACCGCGCTTGGAGACCTTGAGACGTATCAAGCAGACACGCTCGCAAAAATGGAGAAGTCGTATAGAGGACTTGCTTCTGGACTTGGTTTTATGGTGACGCACACTGAAGCAGAGTTTGACAAGCTCGTCAGCGGGAAGTACAGCGAAAAGAACGTCATGGGCTGGTTTGAGAACAATGCTGAATCGCTAAAAGCCTACAACGATGCGCTGGAGCAGGCAAAAGAAGCGGGATATGACCCCGGAATCCTCGCTCAAATCGCAAAGTACTCGACGGAAAACGACGCATTGCTTGCAAGATACCTTTCTGTTGCGGACGACCCGGAAAAGGTAAAAAAAATCAACGCCGGTTATCAGGCAACTATCGCGGAAGAAAATCGAAGCGCACAAATCGCAACAGACTTTGAAATGGCTTCCGACGAAAAATACCAAAGTCTGGTCAAAATTGCTGAACAGTACCTCGAGCTGTACAATCAATCTTCAGAGATTACTTCGGCAATGGCGAAAAACAAGAACGCATTTTTGGGGGGCATCGACGACCTGAAGAAAGCGCTTGAAGAAGAACTTCCGGGCATCAACGAATTGCTTGAAAAGTATGGATTCGTCAAAATCAAAAACGACTTCGAGAAGAAACCGTGGATTCATGACTTTGGCGGTGCGCGTGAAGGATATGCAGACATGTTCGACGACGTTGCAAATGACAAAAACGCTTTTAGCAAAGAGCAAGCAAAAGCGCTTCATGCGATAGAGGCGAGGTCTCGAAGCGGCTATGCGGACATGATTGAAGATGGGCTAATGCCAGACGACATCAAAGCCCGCGCGCAGCGGTGGAATCGGCTCGTCGAAATGAAGACGCAGGAAATGAACGACATCGTTGACATTTTGGAACAGCGCATGGAGGAAAACCAGCGTCAACGGGAAGCCGAAGAAGCGGAGCAGTGGAATAATCGAGCAACAAAAGATATGCCGCCACTATATATGATGGACACGATTATTGACAACGCAGCGCACCCTAAATTTGTGCCGAATACATACATCGGCGCACCTTCGAGCGAACAGCAAGAAAAAACAACGGGCGGCAATGTTTTCTCCGCCATCGAAAGCGCCATTGACGCAGCAAAAGAAATCGAAAGTAGAACGATACAGGAAGATTTTGTAACGCAGTCTATTTTCAATGCGCTTGGAGAAATGATGGAGAACTACAAGGAAAGCCTAAGAAACAACAGCGCACCCAACATTTTCAGCAATAGCGACGGCGTTCTTTTTGTGCAAGTAACAAACCCGGGCGAAATTGCGAATGCTGTTTCTGGGCTTCCGCCAACAACCATCAATAATACATTCAGCGTGGACGGCAAAACCGTCGCAACGGCGGTTGCGCCTATCGTCAACAAAATAATAGGCAGGGGCATCCGTGGGAATCTGATGGAGGTGGCGCGATAAATGGTAACGCGATACCGCGCGTGGATGGGAGAAGAAGCGCTGGAAGACATCGACCCGTCCATCATCATCATCGACATTTCGGAGGATGCGCCGAAGGAAGCAGTAACAACCGAAGCACGCCCCGGCGGGGGAATGTACCTCACCGGGCAGCTTCGGCAGTCCATCACGGTAACAATCGCCGTGGAAATCCACGAAGCAAACACCATCCACAGGCAGCTTGTCCTCAGTAAAATCATGCGCTGGGGCAGCGGTGGACAGTACCTGCATACGTCATACCGCCCGGAACAGCGGTTATACATCGACAGCATCGAGGCAGCGAGTGTTTCCGCGCTTAAGTGGACGGACACGCTGGAAATCAAGTTGACGGCATATCAGCGTCCGTGGTGGGAAGAAGCAACTGTTTCCAAAATGGAAACAGTTGAAGCAAGCAAAAGTGGCATCCTGACGGTTTACAACCGCGGGGAAATGCCCTGCCCACTGGAAGCCGTTTTTGTGGCAATCGACACGCTGACAAACGTTGCAATCAGTTGCGGCAGCGAAAAAATCGTGCTGACGAACATCAGCGTAAAAACGGGCGAGGAAATCCGCATAGAACACGACGAAAACGGAATCCAGCGAATCACGGCGGCAGGGCAATCCGCAATGGGCAACCGAAACGGACAATCTGCCGACGAAATCACGCTAAAGCCCGGAATCAACAAGGTGTCGTTCAGCGGCGACGGGCTTTTGTCGCTGACGGTCACGGCGAGGGGGCGGAAATATTAACTACAAAGCATATGGCACACCGCAGGAAGTCACACTGAAGTCGAAATGGAAGTGCATTCAAGACCCTGTCAAAGGTTGGCAGCTTGATGGGCAGCCTACCATTGGACGTGCAAAGGTCACTTTTCCGGTTGTTCTTCCAGCCGACGCAGTAATCACCTCCGCACGAGTGCACGCCGACTTTCGTAGGGATGTTTTTGGCAACCAGCAAAAGCAGGACGTAAACGATTTACACGTTGACGAGGCTGGATTCGCAACGGTGACGCTCCCGGATGGCGCAAGCACAACGGAATTTGTCGCCACGCTCTCATTTCAGGCGTGGGGCACAGTGCACACCGACCTTAATGAGTACTACATTTCTCCAACTGTCCGCGACATCTACCTCACAATCGACTATATTTCCGGCATCATCCCCGACCCGGATGCAAGCAAAGAATACACAAACAACGTTCGTTTGCCGCGTCTGCTGGACAAAAATCTGCGAGAAATCAAGCGCTTGCGCCCTTCTTCGTTGTCTTTGTCGCTGACAATTGACGATATTTCCACCGCGAGCATGACGCTTGTAGATGGCACATGGATGGATGCAACGCAGTTTGTGGAACTGTACCACATCGGCGGAAGCGTCGGCATCTTCCGCTTGCGCTCGGACACGCAGACATACAGAAATTACGCAACACAGGAAATCAACCTCGACCACGCTATTTCCACGCTGATGGACGGGCTTCTTCCGGAGCAGCTAAAAATAGGCAGTGCATCCGTTGACGCGGTTGACGTGCTGGCACAGCTTCTGACATACCAGCCGGAAACACGCTGGCAGATGGGAACGTGCGAGTTATCGCAACACCTCACATACGACTTTGACGCGGGAACGAACATCTGGACAGCAATCAACAACGTCAAGAACTTGTCGCCCGCAGAAATGATGTGGCAGTACGACTTTTCCACCCATCCGTGGACGCTCAACCTCGTTAATATGCCAAATACAGTCTCTTGCGAAGCGCGTTTTAACGGCGCGATAACAAGCGCAACGGTCAGTACCGACCGCGACGACCTTGTGACCCGTATGTACGCATACGGAAAAAACGGCATCACCGTCGGCACGGTAAACGATGGAAAGGACTACATCGACGCGGACACCATCGACGAGTGGGGCATCGTGTGCGGCAAATACTCGGATAACAGCATCACGGACAAGGAGACGCTGCTGGAGAACGCAAAGAAAGAACTGGCGAAGAAGAAAACCCCGCCAATTTCCATTGACGTTTCACTCGTGGAGCTTTCCGCCATAACAGGATTGCCCTACGACCATTTCCGGCTGGGGAGCATCTGCCGGGTTGCAATGCCTAAATTCGGGCGCTGCTACGATGAGCGCATCCTGACACTTAACGCGGACAATGTGCTGCTTGAGCCGCAAAAGGTGCAAGTCACCATGTCAACGGAGGGCAAGAGCGTCAGCGGCATCATCGAGGCGCTGGGCGGCAAGAGTGGGCTTATTTCCGCCGGAACGGAATAAGGAGGACGCATGAATGAGTTAAATTATACTTGCAACTTGTCTGCCGGGTTGCGGATGACACCGCTCAAAGCGGCGCTCGTGCAAGGCGAAGCAAACGCCCACACGCTGAAAATCGCGTTTGAGAAGGACGGCACGGCGTACAGCATGGATTCTGGTGCAACGATTGTCGGCAGCTTTATCAGGCTGGATATCGTCGCAAGCACGGACGAAAACCCGACAATTCTTCTCCAAGGTGCAGTCAGTGACGGCGTAGCATCCGTGACGCTTTCCGCTGCTTGTTACGCTGTTGTTGGGCGTTTCCGCCTGATGGTCACGGCGACGGTCGGCGAGGACACGACGGCTATCTTGTGGCTTGAGGGTCGCGTCGCGGCAGGGGCAACCGGGACGGTGTACGACCCGGAGAACGTCATGCCGGACATCACAACGGTGCTGGCAAAGGTAGAAGACTGCAAAAACGCAGCGGCAAGCGCGAATGCAGCGGCAGAAAGCGCAACATCCGCAGCGCAGCAGTTTCTGGGAAAGTACATCACGGACGATGAAAAATTGTTACTGCTGGAACTGCTGCAAATGGCGGCATATCGCTCAAACACCGCCGCGCAAAATTATAGCAAGCTATACGCAGCGTGGAAGGATGATGTATCAGCGCTTGAAGAGCAGCGCCCGCGAATCGTCAGCGTTGAAGCGGACAAAACGACAATCGCCGCCGGAGAAAGCGTAACGTTCACGGTGACGCAGAAGAACGCGGCATCAATCCGTTTCCTTGTGGACGGCACAGTAAACGAGCGAATCTATGACGTTCAGCAGGAAACGATAACGTTCACAAAGCAGTTTCAATTTACCGGGAGCGGAACGCGGATTGTTGCATTCCAGGCGGTTGACGCGAGCAGCAACGTCGGGCTGGAATCGGATAGTATCATCATTACAATTAAGGAGGCGGCACAAAATGGCGTGGAATCTAATCCGCAGGAATAACGGCAAGACTATCCACACGGACTATGTTGAGTGGATGTTGGATAGCGCCGCCGACATCTCCAACGGCACAGAGCCGGGGAAGTCTGGAAGCATCGGCAGTCTGGCGTACACCGCCGGATTCGGGGCGATGTGGCAGAAGAACGCGCAGGGTGCGTGGGTGAAGCTGGGAGGTGGCACGAATGGTTGACGCAAGCACGATTGGTGTGATTCAGGCGCTTTATGGCGTTGGTCCGAATGGCGGGATTCCAACGGCGCTGGTGACAGACAAGACGCTGACGCTTGAGAACCGCGCTGCGGACGCAAAGGCTGCGGGCGATGCTATCCGCGCGGTTACGAATACCGCCAACACGCTTTCCGCGCGCGCGAATGTTTTATCTGGCAGTGTGTCCGGCTCGTCGATTACTGCGACGGATTCTTTCGCCGCGCCTTTTGTCGGGCTGCGTGTCTGCGGCAAAAGCACGCAGGACGGCACGCCGCTCCCGACTGCGCCCGTGCCGATTGTCAGCGCGGGTGACGGCGGAACGGTGGTGGTCACGGTGTCGGACGGCGCGAATAATTCGCAGACGCTGACGCTGCAAACGCCGAATGCGCTGCCGGGCATCCCGGTCACATCCGGCGGGAACTACACGGATGAAAGCGGGCAGCAGTGGGTGTGCGATGAGGTGGATTTGGCGCGCGGGGTGCGCGTGCAGCGCATCACCAAAATCAAGGTGACGTCTTCGCTCAACTGGCAGATGTCTGGACAAAAGGTTGATAGATACTTTGCGTGGTTCGCTGGCACTTCTGCGACAAATGTTCTTTGTACGCACTTTTCCACCACCGTAGGTTCGGAAGTTGTCGGCGGCGCTATCGCAAACCAAAACAATCTCATCGGCTTTGCATATGCGCAAAAAGGCACATCAACACTTGATGAGTTCAAAGCATTCCTCGACGCGAAAGAGGTGTATGTTTTGACATCGCTTGCAACACCCGTCGAAACCGCCCTTTCATCCGCTGAAATTGCCGCGTACAAGGCGCTGACCACCTACGCCCCGACGACCAGCATCAGCG
>ERZ779643.229-NODE-229-length-53061-cov-9.562012_pt1 | contig 53061 bp, 54 predicted proteins | sample MGYA00511564_ERZ779643 | MGnify/ENA primary metagenome ERZ779643 (study PRJEB29588, sample SAMEA2147114) | human gut metagenome | biome: human gut; feature: human-associated habitat; material: faeces | place: Denmark | collected 2008/2010 ...
TAGGTCTAATGAGACTCCAATATAGACTAAGAATTAGGCTAGATTGGACATGAAAATACCTTGGATTTTCATGAAAGGTAAATAAATAGTTAGTATTGATTTAAGATAATAAATATTATATAATACTAAGTAGTTAAAGAGGTAATAGTATGAAGTTTAAAAGAATATATATAGAAATAACTAATATTTGTAATTTAAAGTGTTCTTTTTGTAGTAATAGTAAAAGAAATAAAAAAGAAATGAGTATAGATGAATTTAAATTAGTTATGAGTAAGATTACTATGTATACTGATTATATTTATTTACATGTTAAGGGAGAAGCTCTTAGTCATCATTATTTAGATGATATACTAAGTATATGTAAGAAATATAATAAAAAAGTATGTATTACTACTAATGGGGTATTTCTTAAAGATAGATTAGATATACTAAGTAAGTATGATAATATATATCAAATAAATATATCATTACATAGTGAGAATAATAAAGATAATTATTTAGAAGATATATTTGAAGTAGTAGATAATTTAGAATATCCTTATATTAGTTATAGATTTTGGACATTAGATAAGAGTTTAGATACTTTAAATAATAAATATTTAGATATGATTAGACTTAAATATAAAGTAAATGAATTATATGATAAAATGAAGTTAGATAATAAAGTTTATTTAAGTTTAGATAGTAAGTTTGATTGGCCTAGTACTAGTAGTAGTTATTATAAAGAAGAAGGAACTTGTTTAGGTGGTAAAAGTCAACTAGCTATATTATCAAATGGGGTAGTTAGTATCTGCTGCTTAGATAGTGAAGGAGAAAGTAATTTAGGTAATATCTTTACTGATAGTATGGAAGATATTATAAGTAGTGATAAGTTTAAAAATACTATTAAGGAATTTAATGATAATAAAGTATATTTAGATATATGTAAACATTGTTCTTATAAAGAAAGATTTAATAAGAAGAATATATAAAAAAATAACATTAAGCCTCTTGAAAAGTTAGAATAAATATGATATAGTTTTTATGCTTAAAAAAGTGTAAAAAAATTAAATTTTTTGGGAGGTATTAACTATGGAAAAAGCAAAATTACAAACAATAACCAATTTATTTGAAAATAATGAAATAAGAAGTATTTGGAATAGTGAAGAAGAAGAATACTATTATAGTGTTGTAGATGTAATCGCAGCATTAACAAATAGTGATTATCAAAAATCAAGAAATTATTGGAAATGGTTAAAAGGTAAATTACATAATGAAGGAAGTGAGTTGGTTAGTAATACTAACCAACTGAAAATGAAATCAAAAGATGGTAAATATTATAATACAGATACATTAGATACCAAAGGGATATTTAGACTTATTGAGTCAGTTCCCAGTCCTAAAGCAGAAGTGTTTTGTATAAAATGACATTGAATAAAAATATACAAGATATACTTTATTTTAAAGGAATTGTTGATTTTTATAAAGATTATGTAAAACTAGATATTACTGATAAAAAAGATAATCAAAGCAATTGGAGTGTTATAGTATCAGTTTTAAGATAATTAAAGTGTCGTGTTCTTGTAATCATATAATTCAATAAATAAGTATGATTGTAAAAGTAAAAATATTAATTTTGATTAGTTGCAATGTAAGGTATGTTTAATTACATATCTTTTTTTGTTGTGTAAAAAAGAAAGGAGAAACAATATATGAATTTAAATTATGCAATATTTAGAAGTGAACCTATTATGACTATACCTGATTTAGCACAAATAGGATCACATAATAAACGTGAAAAGAAAGTATATCAATCAAATAAAGATATAAAAATAGAATTAAGTAAGAATAATATAGAACTTGTTCCATTAAATGTTAAGTATGTTAAAGGTTTTGATGAATTAACAAAAGAATATAAAAAGGAACACAATGAACGAATGAAAACTGAACGAGCTGATAGAAAGAAAAGATATCACGAAATGTTAAATAGTTCAAGAAATTGTGTTGCTGATGAATTAGTTATGACTGCGTCACATAATTTCTTTAAAGATATGTCTAGAGAACAAATAAAAGATTGGGCAGATACTTGTATGGAATTTGTTTATAATGATTTAGGCTATAAGAAAGAACAAATACTTCATGTAACTGTCCATTTAGATGAAGAAACACCACATATTCATTGTGTTGTTGTTCCACTTGTTAAGAAATTAGATAATAGGACTAAATCTGAAAGATATACTATATCTAAAAAACAATATATCAAAGATAAATTACAATTATCTCAATTACAAGATATGTATCATAAAAGACTAACTGAAAAAGGTTATGATTTAGAACGAGGTATTAAAGGTAGTGATAATCAGCATATTAAAATAAAGGAATATAAAAAACTTACTAAAAAACTTACTAAAAAACTTAATCAAGAATTAAATGTAAGAAATGATAGAATTGATAAAGCAATGGCTGATTTTGAAGAAAAAATGAAAACTACTAAACAAACACTTATTATTGATAAAGATTTTGTTAAAGTTAAAAAAGATACTTTTGATAGTATGAATAATGTTATTAGTGAATCTAAAAAAGTAATGGAATTACAACCTAAACTACAAACAATATTTAATGAAGTTGATAGTTATGCTAATAGTTATAAATCACTTGAAAAAGAAAATCAAAAGTATAAGAAAGAAATTAGTAAATTAGAATATGAAAATCAAAATCTAGAACAAGAAAATAGAAGTTTAATGTATAGATTAAATGAACTATTCCAATTATTAAAGAAGTTTTTAAGGAAACTATTACAACGAGGTAATGACTATACTAAAGATGAAACTGCTGAAGTTGTTAAAGATTGTTATGACAATAGTGAGTTTGATATGAGAGATGTTGTAAGAATATCTAAAGGAACAACTAATCAAGATGAATTATTTGAATATGTTGAAGTACCTGATTATTACAAAGAAAGAGTTAGAGATTATGATGAAGGTGAATATGATAAAGATGATTTTGATTTAAGTAGATAAAATTAAAAAACACTCTTGATTTTTTTAATTGTTTGAGTGATAAATAAAAAAACAAGAAAACGAGATTAAACCTAATTTAATCACTCATATTGAGGTTTTAAGGTAAAGCTTAATCTCTTATCTGTTCTTTATAATAAAGTGCCTTAAATGGCAAATTAGGAAGTTGGAAGATTTATGCTATTAGAAAATAATACAGAAAGGGTAATGAATTTAGTTGATATTATTGATGATTTAAATGGGATTAATAAGGTTAGATTAGCAATACATATACTTGAAGAAAATTGTTTTTCTACTAAATATGACGAAAGTTTCATTAGATTATTAAAAGAAGTATTAGGAATATTAGATTCAAATTATAAAAAAGTAATAACTAACTTTGCTAAATATAAAAACTTATTATTTATATCAGCTAAATATATGGAATTATCATTATTAGAAAAGCAAAATTTTTTAGTAGAATTATTATTTAAAATCTTTCAATATGATTTTAATGATGAAGAAATAAATATTATAATTAACCAAAAATTAAATGTATATGATTATTATTATTCATTAAATTTATTATAGTTTTCCCTGCTTTTAATACAAATCAGTTGGATTTGTTTGACATTCTAGTTAATTTATGCTATTATATTAAACGATTTTCTGAAGGGGGAAATATTATGGAAAAAATAACTAAAACTTATATTGAGAAAATTTACAGAGGTCTATTATTTAGTGAATCTTCAATAAAAGAAGTGACTGAAAGAAATCCTATGCAAATTGAAAATGATGGTAAAATGCAAGGATTCCGTTTTTACGACAAAGAATATGTTGTAGATGGTGAAAAAACTTATGATGGTGAAAAATCAAATTATTCTAGATGGATTTATTTTGGAAAAAGATATAGTTTAGATGAAATTAAAGCAAAATATGGAAATAATCCAGATTATAGAATTCTAATTAGCAACATGGAATGTAATGGTTATAATTATGTATGCCATACTCAAGCAGGTTCTTTCTTACCAATGGAAGAAGGAGATATGACTTTTGCTGAATATATTGCAAAACATAGCAAAGAAAAAAATGCTATTAGAATGTTTGAAAACCTAAAAAAACATATTGGGGAAAGAATTTCATATAAAGCTTGGTGGTACGGAGTTGAGCAAAATGAAACTGATACATTAAGAAATGTAAATTATTTTTTAAATATTGAAACAGAACATTCTGGAATACCATTTATAGGCTATGGTTCTGCAATTTCATCTATAACATTAGAAGAGACTGGCGAAGAACTATATTCTAATCCATATATAGAATATGGCTATGATAGAAGAAGCCCAGAAGATATTGAAGATTCAGAAAGAAAATTCTTTGGTGATGTTATTGTTGATAAGCAAAGAGATAGAAGATTAAAAGCCGAAGAAGAAAGAAATAAAGCAATAGAACGTGCAGATTTAGCAGCTAAAAAAGCTAAATACACATTAATGAAAGAAGGATTAACTTTAGTTAAACCTAAAACAGCAGAAGAATGGTTACAATTTGCTGATAATAATAGTAATGATGGTTATTCAGTATTTGTTGTTAAAGCAACTATTTCAATGATGAAGAAATTTGAAGAAGGTATTTCATTTGAAGAAGCTGAACAACAAGTATACAATGAAGAGTTAGGATTAAGTGGATTTATGGCTGGAGCTACTGCAAATGCTCTATCACATTTTGCAAAACAAGGTGAAGAATATAGAAAATATTGGAATAAACAATATGGTATTGAAGATTCAGAAGAAAAAGGAACTGTAAATCCTGCTGTATTAACAATTAGGAAAAAATAGTTATTTATTTAAATTAAACAGATTAATTGATAAAGTTAATCTGTTTTTAAAAACTATAATTCCATTATAGTAACACACTACCAAGTCGGCATAATGCCAACTAGGAATAGTGTGCCAAAGGAGATCCTTTGAAAACCCAATAAGCACCAATACTGCAAACTATCGTAAAAAGTATTGGTGCCTTTTTTATTTTGTCTTATGACTTCATAAAAAAGAAAAAAGTCTACTACTTTCATTGCTAACGCAACAAAACGTAATATCCTTTTTTATACAAAAAATAACCTAATACCAATAATGGTAAAAGGTTATTTTTCTTTGAAAATACTCTTGTATTTTCTTTGTATTTCTGATAAAAATCTTTCAATAGAATTTGCCTTATCTAATAATTTTTTATCAATATCTTTCTGTTCTTTTAAATAATTATGTATATCTTTAAAATATTCTTCTGTATCCATTGCTATATGTCTTTTTAATTCAATGGTATTTTCGGCATTTCTAATTTCTTCTTTAAATTCTTTTATTTTCTTATCATACATTTCATAGCTAACAATAATTTCATCTTCACCATATTTTATTGTTTCTTTTGAATATCCTACAAGTTTTGCAGATTTAGTAAAAGGAATACCTAAATATTGTTCTAATCCTTTTAATACAATAATTGATGGCTTAACTCTATAACCACTCTCTATATTATTTATTTCAGTATGACTTAAATTAAGTAGGTTAGCTAGTTTCCTTGCAGATAATCCTTTTTCTTTTCGTGCATTTCTTACTAATTCTGCAAGTGTCTCATCAGATTTTTTTTTATTTAACATTCCTAATCATCTCCTCTGACAACTTAATTATATAACAAAAAATAGAAATATGCAAGAAAAAAACGGAAACAGGGTTGACAATATAATATTTATGATGTGTTGTTGGATTATGGAAACTTAATTTCCAAAAAGAAAGGAGGACAAGATATGAATGAGAAACTTAAAACATCTAGATATATCAAACCACAAGATATGGGAAGATAAGAATATCAAACCTAAAGCAAAAGAAATATTTGCATATCTATATGCAGAGGGATTTGAAAGAACTATCTCACATCTAAATGTAGGAGATATTCAACAGACAGTTCGAATAAAAAACAAAGGACTAAGAAAAATCTTAGAACAATTACAAAATAATAATTATCTAAGATTCAAAGAATATCATACAGGAATGTATGAGTATCACATTTGCTAAAGAAGACACATAGATAGTCGTTAGCAAATAAGGTTCAGTAAGATTGGAGGCTTATGTTAGAACCTATCTTATAGAAATATGAGATGAACTAGTTTGAAGTAAAACATATTTCAAAGAACTAAACAAAAAGAATAAAAGGGATTGAAATATGTATTATATGTTTTACTTCAAGCAACCATTAAAGATGTGTTTATTTCACATTGTGTATTTATTTTAAGTCGTTTATTAATTGTTATGGCTTGTAATATGTGTTTACAAGTTTTTTTGTTGCAAAAAATTAAAGAAAAGGAGAATGATATTATGGATTTAACTAATTTAAAATATATACAAGTACCGATGGTAGTTTTACTAGATGAAGATTTATCTTCTACTACTAAACTATTAATGGGCTTAATAACAACTTTATCAATGAAAGATGGATATTGTTATGTAAGTAATAGATATTTAAGTAATTTATTAAAAGTATCTAAAAGAACTATATCTAGTTCAATAACAACTTTGAGAAGAAATAATTATCTTAAAATTGATAATGACGATAGTGCTAGAAAAATATATTTAGCAAATATCTTCTAGATTAAATAGCAAGATACTGCCTATATGTATAGCGAATAACTTCTAACAGAATAAATAATATTAATAAATAATTATAATAAATAATATAAGTTTAAAATTATTTAAATAATTTAAATTAATTAAACGAAAGGAAATGATATATGAATGTAGATTTAAATGAAATAATTATATCTGGAACAATTAATAATATAATGGATAATAATCAAGATTATATTAAGTTTGGATTAACCACTCTTAAATATGATAAAAGAAAAGTATATTCTAGTTTAAATATTAACCGAAATCTTTATGAAATATATAAAGATTTTTTTGTTAAAGGGACTAAAGTATTTATTAAGGGTTATCTTAATTCTTATAGTTCTAATAACAATATTAAATTATTTATAACTGTTTTAGATATAGCAAATAATGAAGATGAATTAATAAATGGTAGAAATGGTCCACATATTAGAGTGGATCCTGATGGTGTAGAAGTTTGGAATGGAAAACGAGAAGAAACAATACCACCTACTGAAGAAGAAAGATTAGAAATGGAAGAATTGTTAAAACCTTATAGATGAAATTAACGGAAAGGATTTGAGATTAGTTATGAAAATGAAGTTTAAAAAATAATAAAAAGAAAGGGGGTAATTTTAACTATGAAAGAAGATGATAACAAAGAAAAGATATTAACACAAATAGAAATAGATAATATTATTGATGAAACAATTAATTTATCTATAATATCAAAATTATTAAAATTAGAATTAATTAATGAAAAACAATTTTATGTGTTGAAAGAAAAAATTAAAAGTTTTTATTAATGACTATAGAATTAGTCAAAAATTTAGTATAATAATTAATGAGAACACGACTGCAAGTTCAAAAAAAATAAAAGTGAAAGTGAGGTATTAAATGGCACAAGTTGAGATTATTGCAGCTAATCTCAAAAATAATATTAAAAATTCCGTTAAAAGAATAATTAAAAAAGTTTGTGCTTATGCAAGAGTAAGTACTGATTCCGAAGAACAATTAACAAGTTATTTTTCACAAATTAATCATTATACGAATTATATTAAATCTAATCCAGATTGGGAATTTGCTGGTGTATATGCTGATGATGGTATTAGTGGAACACAAGTTAAGAAAAGAACAGAATTTATGCGAATGATAGATGATGCTTTAAATGGTAAGATAGATATTATCATAGCAAAGTCTATATCAAGATTTGCTAGAAATACACTTGATACTTTAAAATATGTTAGATTACTTCGTGAACATAATGTAGATGTATATTTTGAAAAAGAAAATATTCATACTCTAGAATTAGATAGCGAAATGTTTTTAACACTTTATAGTGCATTTGCACAAGCAGAAAGTGAATCAACATCTCAAAATGTTCAAATGGGTATGAGAGCCAAAATGAAACGTGGCGAAATGAATGGTATTGCTAGAATATATGGATATGTTTGGAATAAAGAAACAAAAGAACTTGAAATAAACGAAGAACAAGCCAAAATTGTTAGACAAGTATTTGATTGGTATATTAATGGTAAAGGTACACAACCAATAGCAAGATTATTAAATGAAAAAGGAATATTAACTTATACTGGTAAAAGATGGACAAGTAGTAGAATAAGGAATATGATTATCAATGAGAAATATGTTGGAGATTTAATTAGTCAAAAATGGTATATTGAAAATCCTATTTCGCATAGAGCATTTCAAAATTTTGGAGAGAAAGAAAAATACTATGTAAAAGACCATCATATTCCTATAATAACAAGAGAAGTTTGGAATAAGGCACAGGAGATATACGAAAAACGAAGTAGTAAAGTAATACCTGAAGGAAGTAAACACCCAACAAATTATAGTAAAAGGTATCCTTTTAGTAGTAAAATAACTTGTGGATTTTGTGGAACAACTTATGTTAGAAGACATGGAAGCAAGAAAAAAGATGGTACTATTCCTTATTATTGGATGTGTTATCAAAGAGTCTATGATAAGAAAGATTGTAAAGATTCAAGATATATCAGAGAAGATATATTAGAAAAAATGTTTATAGAACTTTATAATAATATTGTTAAGAATAAGCATAAAACAAAAGAACTTCTTTTAAACACAATAAAAGGTGTTATTAATGATAATGATTATCAAAAGAGTATTAACGAAATAGAAAACAATAAAAAAGTATTACAAGATAAGTTATTAAAATTAGTTGATATGAGATTAGATAATAGTATTACAAAAGAAGTTTATGATTTAAAAGAAGAAGAAATAAAAACAAAATTATCTAATTTAGATGAGGAATTAAAGGAACTACAAAAATTAAATGAGGATAATAAAAATATTTCTACTAAAATAAAAGAAATAGAAAAGATTATAAATATTCCTTGCACTTTAACGGAATTTGATGAAAACACTTTTGAAAATTTTGTAGAGAAAATTGTAGTTGGAGAAGTATTAAAAAATGGAGAGAAAGATCCAAATGTAATTAGATTTATATTAAAAACAGGTTCTGAATTTAAAATTGCTCTAACGCCTCAAGATGTTAAGACCCAAAACGTGTCATTTGGGTCTCAACAGAGAACCATTTAAACTATGGCTTGCTAATTTAGGAAGTGAAAGAATAGATGAAATATTTGATCCAGAGATAGCAATTAATAGAGCAGTAAATTATTATCGTAAAAGAGGATATTCAGACAAGTGGATAGAAGAAAGATTAAAAGGAATACTAAGTAGAAATAAATTAACAGATATCTGGAAAGAAAGTGGTATAACCAAGGATTACGAATATGGAATCCTTACTAATGAAATATATCAAGAAATATCTGGTATGAAAGCAAGTGAATATAAAGTATATAAAAATATTAGAAAAGAATCACTAAGAGATAATATGACCGATATAGAAGTAGCACTTACCAATCTTGGAGAAGTAGCCACTCGTGAATTAACTAAAGAGTATAAACCATATGGATTAGAACAAAATAAAAAAATAGCTAAAATGGGTGGACATACTGCTAAAGTGGCAAGAGATGATTTGGAAAAAAATTTGGGTAAAACAGTAATCACATCCCAAAATAACTTAAATTATCAATATATAAATGAAATAGAAACTAAATAGTTAAAAGATTTTGTAAAGAAAGAGTAAATAATAAGTAAAAATATTTTTACTTTTTTTCTTTTGTGGTATACTAAGTATAAGTGAGGTATTTATATGTGTGGAATTAATGGAATTATAAGTAAAGATAAGAATAAAGATAAATTAATTAAAAGTATGAATGAAAAGATACTTCATAGGGGACCTGATGCTGAAGGTATATTTGTAGAGGGTGATGTTGCTTTAGGACAAAGAAGATTATCTATTATAGATTTAGCAGGAGGTAATCAACCTATATATAATGAAGATAAAAGTATTCTTATTATGTATAATGGTGAAGTATATAATTATAAAGAATTAAAAGAAGAACTTACTGAGTATAAGTTTGAAACTGAATCTGATACTGAAGTAGTATTACATGGTTATGAGAAATGGGGGCATGATTTACCTAAGAAATTAAGAGGTATGTTTGCTTATGCTATTTATGATAAGAATAAGGGAGAGATATTTATATCAAGAGATCAGTTTGGTATTAAACCTTTATATTATTATCATGATGGTGATACGATATTATTTGGTTCAGAGATTAAGAGTTTTCTTGCTTATCCTAAATTTAAGAAAGTACTTAATAAAGAATTATTAGGAGCTTATTTAACATTTAGTTTTACTCCTACTGATGAGACTTTCTTTAAAGGGGTATATAGACTTCCTAGTGGACACTCTATGACAATAGATGTAAAGAAGAGAAAGATTAAAATTGATAGATATTTTAAAGTAGAATTTGGTAATACTGATAAGAGTTTTGATGAAGTAGTAAAAGATATTAGTACTGCTATGAAAGATTCTACCGAGCATCACTTAATTAGTGATGTTGAAGTTGGTTCTTTTTTATCTAGTGGTGTTGATTCTTCTTATTTAGTTAGTCTTGCTAAACCGGATAAGACTTATACTATTGGTTTTGATTTGGCTAAGTATAGTGAAATTGATTATGCTAAAGATTTAACTGATAAACTTAATATTAAGAATATTAGTGAAAAGATTAGTAAAGAAGAATATATGAATGCTTTAAGTGATGTATATTACCATATGGATGAACCTACTGCGGATGGATGTGCTATTGCTGTATACTTTTTATCTAGACTTGCAAGCAAGGATGTAAAGGTTGTTTTATCGGGTGAAGGTGCTGACGAATTCTTTGGGGGATATAATAGTTATGATGATAATTTTTATACTAAACTTCCTTTCTTTATTAGAAAGAGTATGGCTAGTATTTGTAAGATTTTTCCTAAGAATAAGATTACTAGATATATTATAAGAAGAGGATTACCTTTAGAGGAATCTTATGTTAGTATTAATAGAACTTATTATGATGATGAACTTAAAGATGTATTAAAGATAGATAATTATATTAAGAATAAGGATATTGTTAAAGATGTTTATGATGAATATAAAGATTATAATAAACTAGATAAGATGCTAGCAGTTGATATTAGATATTGGCTTAGTAATAATATTCTTACAATAGTAGATAAGATGACTATGGCTCATTCTATTGAATCTAGAGTACCATTTACTGATATGAAAGTATTTGATGTTGCTAGAATGTTACCTAAGAATTATAAGGTAAGTGATGGTACTACGAAAGTGGCTCTTAGAAATGCCGCTAGAAAGGTAATACCTAATGATGCATGGAAAAAGAAGAAACTTGGTTTTCCTGTTCCTATTAGGGAATGGATAAGAGAAGAAGACTTCTATGAAGAGATTAAGAATACTTTTAATACTGATATTTCTAAAGAATTATTTAATAATGATTATTTAATTAAAATATTAGATGAACATAAGAATAGAGAGAAAGATAATTATAGAAAGATATGGGCGGTATATAGTTTTCTTAAGTGGTATGATGAGTATTTTGTTAAGAGATAAAAATAGTGAATATTTGAGAAAAATTAAAAAAACACTTGCAAAAAAAAGCTAAATATGTGTATAATATTAGTGACAGGAAAGCTGTTACCACTAGTGGTCGGTGGTAATCCACGCTGGTGGACGTTAATATCCAGTATTGTGACGCAGGCTGTCGTCATATACAGTCCAGACCAATTTTTGTAAGTAGAAGTCTCTTAGTGAGACTTTTTAATTTATATGTAAGGGGGCTTTTATGTATTATGATTTATTAAAGATAGATAAAGAAATGGATATGACTAAATATTCCTTAAAGGATTTAGCATTATACTTTGAAAAATTTGATGGCTATATTTGTGAAATAAAAACAGATAATAGAATTTTGAAGTTTATGTTTGATATTAATTCGTTTCCTCATTTGATAGGATTACATCATGCTTTTAAAGGTAAGAAAAATAGAAATGAATATAAGGGTGCAGTGGGATTTGAAAAAATTAAAAATGGTGAAATAACTTATAATGATATAATGAAAGGTATAAAAAATGGTCACTCAAATATTTCTTGGGTAAATATTAAAAATAGGATTAAATATTTACCTATGTTTTTGAATAGGCTTTCTAAGGCTAAATTATTGATAAGAAAAGATGATTTGCTTTGTAGAAAAGTTTTTTTGAAGGGTAATTATTTTTTGTATAGAAGTTTATATCAAAATAATTATCCTATATTATCTTTAAAAGATATAGATGGTGGTAGAACAATTATTGAGACCTTTTTTGTTGATAATGATTTAACATTAATTGGTGCATTAAAAAGTGAAGAAATAGTTTCAATAAAATTAATTCCACCATTAAAAAGTACATCACCAATTACTATGAGTAAAGATACTATACCAGTTGGTTAGTATCTTTTTAGCACATAAATAATATGATAGTCACATATAAAATGTAAAATAAGTAAAAAAATAGAAAAAATACATAAAATATATTTACATTTATTCTATTTTGTAATATTATGTATATGTAATGAAATGCCTCTTGTATTAGAGGGAGAAAAGGGAATGCTGTTCCTTTTTTTCGTGTAATAGTTTGTTGTTAAATAATAATTTAAATATAAAAACTATAGAAAATAAATTTATTTTATGATAAAATACTATGGAAGAAAGAAGGAAGAAGTATGAAGGTAGGTATATGTTCATTAGGATGTAAAGTTAATATATATGAAAGTGAACTTGTTACTAATATATTAAAGAATAATAATTATGAGATAGTGGATTTTGAAGATAAGGCTGATATTTATATTATTAATACTTGTAGTGTTACTAATGAGAGTGATAAGAAATCTAGAAAGATGATAAATAGGGCTAAGAAGAATAATCCTTCTGCGATTATAGTTGTTATGGGCTGCTACAGTCAGGTTAATGCTGATGATATTGATGTTGATATTGTTCTTGGTAATAAAGATAAGTCAAAAATAGTAGAAATAATTGAGGATTATATTGAGACTAAAGAGAAGAAGAAGATTATTTATGATCTTAGTAAAGTGGATTTTGAGAAGATGGAGATTAGTAGCTTTGATAGTCATACTAGGGCTTTTGTTAAGATTCAAGATGGTTGTAATGCTTTTTGTTCTTACTGTATTATTCCTTATACTAGGGGTAGAGTTAGAAGTAAGAATAAAGATGATGTTATTAGAGAGGTTACTAAATTAGTTAATGAAGGATATAAAGAGATTGTTCTTACTGGTATTCATACTGGTAGATATGGTATAGATATTAATAGTAGTTTGGAAGAATTACTTAATGAATTAGTGATGATTCCTAATATTTATAGAATTAGATTATCTTCAATTGAGATTAATGAGATTACTCCTGGTATTAGAAATTTACTAAAAAATAATAAAGTTATGGCTAAGCATTTACATATACCTCTTCAATCTGGTAGTGATAAGATATTAAAATTAATGAATAGAAGATATAATACTAGTGAATTTTTAAGTATGGTAGATAGTCTTAGAGACATTGAAGATATTTCTCTTACTACTGATTTAATAGTGGGCTTTCCTAAAGAGAGTGATGATGATTTTAATGATACTATGAATACTCTAAGAAAGATTGGTTTTACTAAGATACATACTTTTCCATATTCTAGAAGAAAAGGTACAGTAGCGGATAAAATGGATGGTCATATTGATGGTACTACTAAGAAAAGAAGAGTTCATGAAGTACTTGCTTTATCTAATGAATATGAGAATAAGTTTTATAATAGTAAGATTGGTAAGGTATATGATGGGGTAGTTGAAATACATGATAATGGTTTGGTAGTAGTACATACATCTAATTTTATACCAGTTATTATTAATGATAATGTAGAGAATAATAGTATAGTTAATGTTATGATTGAAAAAGTAGAGGGACTTAATGTTTATGGAAGAGTAGTATAACTATTCTTCTTTTGATTATGGGAAATTATGTTATGTAATTGACATTAAAATAGGGAAATGTTATAATTTATAGCGTAATATTTGTAAGAAATAACATAAAATATTAGATGGAGGTATGTATGTTAAAGTTATTAAAGAATTTAAATAAAAAGGATTGGTTATATGTATTTATATCTGCTATTTTGATTGTATTTCAGGTATGGTTAGAACTTAAGATGCCGGATTATATGTCCAATATTACTCAGCTTGTTCAAACTAAGGGGGCTGTGATGAGTGATATTTTAAGAGAAGGTGGATATATGCTACTGTGTGCTTTTGGTAGTTTGGTATCGGCTTTTATAGTGGGGTATTTTACTTCTAGTATATCTGCTTCTTTTTCTTATCGTACTAGAGGTAAGTTATTTAGAAAGGTTGAAGATATTAGTACTTATGAGATAAAGAAATTTTCTCCTAGTAGTTTGATTACTAGAACTACTAATGATATTACACAGATTGAATTTCTTATTGCAATGGGACTTACTTTAATGATTAAGGCTCCTATTACAGCGGTATGGGCTGTTACTAAGATTGTTAATAAGAGTATTGAATGGAGTATTTTAACGGGAGTAGCAGTGCTTGTACTTCTTATTACTATTGGTATTATTATGATTATTGTTATGCCTAAGTTTAAAATAGTACAAGAACTTCTTGATAAGGTTAATATGGTTACGAGAGAGAATTTAACTGGTATTAGAGTTGTTAGGGCATTTAATGCTGAAGAATATCAAGAAGATAAGTTTGAAGGTATTAATAACAAGCTTACTAAACAGCAGATTTTTAATCAGACTGCATTTAATTATTTGAATCCTATTATGTATTTGGTTATGTATTTTTTAACGCTTGGTATTTATTTTATAGGGGCTATTCTTATTAATGATGCTGGTATGGGGGATAAGATTGTTTTGTTTGGTAATATGATTGTTTTTTCTTCTTATGCTATGCAGGTTATTATGTCTTTTTTAATGCTTGCTATGATATTTATGATGTTACCTAGAGCTAGTGTATCCGCTAAGAGGATTAATGAGGTACTTGATACTCCAATTAGTGTTAAAGAAGGAACTGTTACTGAGAATAATAGTGATATTAAGGGGACTGTTGAATTTAAGAATGTTTCTTTTAAGTATCCTGACGCTGATGAGTATGTTCTTGAAGATATATCGTTTAAGGTTAATAAGGGAGAAGTTATTGCTTTTATTGGTTCTACTGGTAGTGGTAAATCTACTTTAATTAATTTGATACCTAGATTTTATGATGCTACTAGTGGGGAGATACTAGTAGATGGTATTAATGTTAAAGATTATAATTTTGAGTATTTGAATAATATAGTAGGTTATGTACCACAGAAGGCTGTTATGTTTTCGGGAAGTGTTTTATCGAATATTACTTTTGGTAAGAATAGACATGGTAAACCTTCTAAAGAAAGAGTAAAGGATGCTATTAGGGTATCACAAGCTGAAGAATTTGTATCTAAATTAGATGATAAAGAGAAAGCACATATTGCTCAAGGTGGTACTAATGTTAGTGGTGGTCAAAAGCAGAGATTATCAATAGCAAGAACGATTGCTAGGGATCCAGAAATATATATTTTTGATGATTCTTTTAGTGCACTTGATTATAAGACTGATAGTACTTTAAGAAGTGAACTTAAAAAATATACTAAAGATGCTACGGTTATGATAGTAGCTCAAAGAATTGGTACGATACTTAATGCTGATAAGATTGTTGTTTTAGATAATGGTAAATGTGTTGGTATTGGTACGCATAAGGAATTAATGAAGAAGTGTAAAGTATATAAAGAGATTGCTTTATCACAGGTATCAAAGGAGGAACTTGAAAATGTCTAGTAATGAAAAAGAGAGAAATAGTCATTCTAGAGGTCATGGACCGATGAGAGTAAGTGAAAAGCCAAAGGATTTTATGGGTTCTATTAAGAAACTTATGAAGAGTCTTAGTAGTTTTAAGGTACTTATATTTATTGCTCTTGTATTAGCGGCTTTATCTTCTATTCTTTCACTTATTGCTCCGAACAAGTTATCTGATTTGACTGATGAGATTACTAAGGGTATTACGATTAATACTTCTAATATGAAAGAGTTAGAAGAGGATCTTACTAAGAATATTAGTGATATTGGGAATATTTTAGGTATTAATTTAGATGAAAAGATGATATATAGGGTTAATTCTTCTGGTATTAGTAGTGAAGATAAGATTAAATTTAATGATACTTTAAAAAGTATTAGTAGTAACCAGGAATTGATACTTAAGTATTTTAGTGAGTTACCTGATAGTGTTCTTGATATTATTATTGGTGATAGTATTTATAATGATATTTATATTAGTAAAGAGGATAAGATCACGACTATTAGGGCTTTTAGTGATATCGATGTTGATAATAAGAAATTTAATGGTATTAGTAGTTTTCCTGATAGTATGAAGAAGGCTTTATTTCCTGATACTGTGATTGATGGAATAGAGATTAGTACTGATGATAAAGTAGAGTTTATTACTTTGATGGCTGGTAGTGATAGTTCTTCAGTTAATGAGATGTATAAGGTTATGGAGAATCTTCCTATTAGTGTGCAGAAGGTTATTGGGCCTAAGATGGATATGGATAAGATTAAGAGTATTGCTATATTACTTGCTTGTTTATATATTATTAGTGCTATATTTAGTTATGTTGAAGGTTTATCTATGATTAAAGTAGCTAATGGATATGCTAAAAAGCTTAGAAGTAGTATATCTGAGAAGATAAATAAATTACCTCTTAAATTCTTTGATCATAATTTATCTGGTGATATTTTATCTAGAGTTACTAATGATGTTGATACGATTGCTCAATCTTTAAATAATAGTTTATCTACTTTAGTATCTTCGATTACTTTATTTATTGGTTCTATTATTATGATGTTTGTTACTAATTATATTATGGCTATTACTGCTATTGTGTCTAGCTTGATTGGATTTATACTTATGTTTATTATTCTTAATAAGTCACAGAGGTATTTTACTGCTAGACAGAGGGAACTTGGTAAATTAAATGGTTATATTGAAGAGATTTATAGTGGCCTTAATGTTGTTAGAAGTTGTAATGCTAAAGATGAGACTATTAATGAATTTGATAAGTTAAATGATAAGTTATATGATTGTAATAGAAAGAGTCAATTTTTATCTGGACTTATGCAACCGATAATGGGATTTATTGGTAACTTTAGTTATGTTGCTGTATGTATAGTAGGAGCTTTGCTTGTTAGTAAGAGTGTGATATCTTTTGGTGTGATAGTGGCTTTTATTATGTATGTTAGATTATTTACTAATCCTTTATCACAAATTGCTCAAGCTATGACTTCAATGCAAAGTACTGCTGCTGCTAGTGAGAGGGTGTTTGGTTTACTTGAAGAAGTGGAAATGGATAGTGAAAATGATATTACTAAGAAATTAGATAAACATAAGGTTAAGGGTAATATTGAATTTAAGAATGTTAAGTTTGGTTATGATAAGGATAAGATTATTATTAATGATTTTACTGCTAAGGTTAAGGCGGGAGAAAAGATTGCTATTGTTGGTCCTACTGGGGCTGGTAAAACGACGATGGTTAATTTGCTTATGAAGTTTTATGATATTAATGATGGTGATATTTTGATAGATGGTACTTCTATTAGGGAACTTAAGAGAGATAATATTCATAGTTTATTTACGATGGTTCTTCAGGATACTTGGTTATTTAATGGTACTGTTAAGGAAAATATTATTTATAATCAGAAAAATGTTAGTAATAAAAAAGTAGAAGAAGTATGTAAAGTAGTAGGAGTAGATCATTTTATTAAGACTTTACCTAATGGTTATGATAGTATTATATCTGATAATGATTCGGTATCTTCTGGTCAGAGACAACTTCTTACTATTGCTAGAGGTATGATTAGTGATAGTCCTTTCTTGATACTTGATGAGGCTACTAGTAATGTTGATACGAGAACTGAAGAGTTAGTTCAAAAGGCTATGGATAAACTTATGGAGAATAAGACTTCGTTTATTATTGCTCATAGGTTATCTACGATTAAGAATGCTGATTTGATACTTGTTATGAAAGATGGTAATATTATTGAACATGGTAATCATAATGAATTAATGAAGAAGAATGGGTTTTATGCTAATTTATATAATTCTCAATTTGAAAAGACTAATAATTAATATTAGTTTTTTCTTTATCCTATGAAACCTAGGGTTTTCATAGGCATAACATAGCCTAGGTCTATGTTATGAATAATTTTTTTAGGGAATAAATACATAATTAAGAATCTAATATGTTTAAATAATTATGGAATTAGTGTTAAAAAAATAAAGACTGTTCTTTTGTGAATTGTTTTATTAATTATAATTTTTTTTGTCCAATTTTTCTGTATTTATTGATTTCTATTTATTGATATGATAAAATTATAGTGTGAGGTAGAATATGAGAAGATATAAATATTTACTATTTAGTATTATTAGTTTTATGTTGTTTAATATTAATATTGTTTTAGCTGATACTATGGATGCTTGTACTAATGTGGGTGTACTTAAAGTTATATATTTTATTAAGTTACTTCTTAATATTGCTTTTATAGCAGTTCCTATTGGTTTAATTGTATTTGGTCTTATCGATTTTTCTAAGTCAGTTGCCTCTGGTGATGAAAAAGATGGTAAGAAGAATTTGAATCTATTTATTAAGAGATTAATATATGGAGTATTAGTCTTTTGCGTACCATGGATTGTTAGTGTAGTTATGCATTTACTGGGAGATCTTACTAAAGATGTTAATTGGACTGACTGCTACAACAATGCTAATAAAGAATATATTGATGCACATGAAGAATAGGGAATATTCTTCTTTTTTTTCTAAAAATAATTGACTTAGAAATGGTAAAATGATATACTTGATATAGTAGGAAAGTAGGTTACTATCTATGAAGAAAAAGGATAAAAAGAAGAATATTTATAAGTATGATAATAAAAGATTTATTTTAGTGTTTACAATGATGTTTTGTTTAGTTATATCTATGAGTACTTATTGGATGTATGCATATAAGCATAAGTATGGAAAGAATTACTTTGATAATAAGATTATTAGTTATAAAGTAAGTGATTATGTTGATACTGATGGTAATTATGTATATTTAAAAAATATTGATAAGGAAATAATTAATACTTTTATTAATAAACAAAAAGAAGTGTTAAAAAATAATGTTATTGATATGAACGTTACTAAGGGAATATATAAAGATATATTATCTATTAAGATTAGTTATGTATTATATGGAGAACTTAGTAATTATGAAGATGTTATTACTATTAATATTGATTTAAAGAATAATAAGGTACTTAGTAATGATGATATGATAGATATGGTTAAGGGTAGTTATAAGGATATTGCTACTGATATATTTAATGAGTATATTAAAATAAATAATAATAGAGAAGTAGTAGATGCTATTACTGAAGAGAAATTAAGTAGTAGTGTATTTAATAATAATAGTGAAAAGTATATTATTAGAATTAGAGAGAAATTACCTGAGGTTATGAATATATATATAGAAAATAATGAAGTATATTATTTAGTTAGAAAATATGAAATTAATAAAGTATGTTATTATACTAATACTGATATAAATATGGGATATATAAATAAAAAAATAGGTAAGTTATAGAAGGAGGAATTTTTATGGAAAGTATTTTATCGGCAACAGCGATTGCTATAGGAGTTATGGTTGGACTAGCTTTTTTAGGACTAGGATTAGGAATAGGATTACTTGGAGGGAGAGTTGCTGAGGCAGTTGGTAGAAATCCTGAAACTAAGAATGATGTTGTTCATTCAATAATGACTATATTAATAATATTTGCAATATTTTTATTATTCTTATTTGCATTTTGTTTCTTATTATTATTCTTTAATCCATTAGTGGGATAATATGACATACTTTATTATCTCTTTTGTCATTATCATTCTTTTAGTAGTGGTAATGAGTTTAATACTTAAGAATGCTGTTAAACAGGTTGATGAAAAATCTAAGTCATATTTTGTTGATAAATTAAAAGAGTATGATTATTTAATAGATGAAAAAGAAAAGAAACTTTCTGAATTAGAAAGTGAACTTTTAAAAAGAAAGAATGGGTTAAATGATAATAGTTTAAGTGAATCAGGACCTAAGTATGATTTTGATACTAGTATTATTGATTTACTTACTGAGACTAATTATCTTGATAAGAATATATTTGAACTTAATAAGAAAATAGAACAAAAATTTATTATTAATTATGAAGATTTAATTAAAGATTTCTTGTCTAATATTAAGGGAGATAATAGATATGATTTCTGTGTTAAATTAAGAAATAAATTTACTCCGGATGAAATATATAATATTGAACTAATGTTACCGGAAGAAAGAAATGCATATTTAAAGAAGACACTTAGCGAGGAAGAATATAAGGTTTATGAAATATATTTAGCTAGTAATAAATTTAATATGGAAGATTTTATTGATTATTTAAATAGACTTATTGAACTTAATGATCCTACTGTAGTGGTTCTTGTACCTAATGATAAGGTTAATTATGATTATATTGATAAAAATATTAAGACTAAAGTAAGTGATGGTATTTATAAGGGGATTAAGATACTATATAGAAATAAGGTATATGACTTTAGCTTAAATGAAGGGAATGTGTGATATGGAACTTAAAAAGGTAGATAAAAAAGTTGAAGATATTAAAAGTAATAACAATATTTATTCTGTTGGTAAAGTTATAAAAGTTAATCCTTATACTGTTATTGTATCTGGTCTTAATGATATTACTTATTATGAAGAAGTTGATATTGCTGGTAAGGCTAAAGGGTTTGTTTTTGCTGTAGGAAAGAATAATATTACGGTATCTTTAGTTGATGTTAATGATAAGATTAATCCTGGTGATGAAGTATATTCGTTGAAGAAACAATTTAAATGTTTATTTAGTATGGATTCTATGGGTAAAGTTATTGATATCTTTGGGAATGATTTAATAGCGGGTAAAAAATTTGATAATTTGGTTGAAGTTCCTATTGAAAATGAACCTATTCCTATTATGGATAGAGGTCTTGTTACGAGAGAATTTTTAACTGGACTTACTAGTATTGATATGTTATATCCAATTGGTAGAGGACAGAGACAATTAATTATTGGAGATAAAAAGACTGGTAAAACACAGATTGCTCTTGATGCTATTGTTAATCAAAAAGATAAGAATATGGTATGTATATATGTTGCTTTAGGTAAGACTAAGAAAGAAGTTAAAGATATTTATTATGATCTTACTAAGAGAGGGGCTGCATCGTATACTATTATTATTGCATCATTTCATGATGAACTTCCTAATAGAACGTATTTAACTCCTTATGTTGCTTTATCAATAGCAGAGTCTATGATGATGGATTCTTATGATGTTCTTGTTGTTATAGATGATTTAAAGAAACATGCTGATGTATATAGACAAATATCTCTTGCTAGTAAGAAGACTCCTGGTAGAGATGCTTATCCATCGGATATCTTTTATGCACATAGTAAATTGCTAGAAAAAGGTTGTCAACATAAAAATGGTGGTTCTATTACAATACTTCCAATAGTAGAGACTAAGAGTTCAGATATTACTGATTATATATCTACTAATATTATTTCTATTTGTGATGGGCAGATAGTTTTATCTAGTAAGAACTTTGCTAAAGGAGAGAAACCGGCATTAGATTATGGATTATCTGTATCTAGATTGGGTGGAGCAGTACAGTCTCCAGAGGTTAAGAGAATTGGTAGTTTAGTTAGAAGTAAATTACTTGAATATTTGGAAGTTAGAGATATATATGAACTTGCTAATATTGATGAAATGAGTGAAGAATTACAGCATAGGATGAAAGAAGGAAAAGTTATTCTTGATAAACTTAAACAGAATAAATTTTCTCCTAAAAGTAAGGAAGAAATGCTTGAGTTATATAAGTTCTTAGAGGAAGGTGATAATAATGAAAATAGGTAAAATTATTACTATTAATGATATTTCTGTAGAAATTATATTATCAAGTAATGATATTAAAATAGGGGATATTTTGGAAGTAGAAGGTAATAATAAGTATGTATTTGAAGTAGTTGAAATTAATAATATATCCGCTACTTGTATAAGTTTATATAGTACTAGAGGTTTACAAAAGGGTAGTATTGTTATTAAGAAGAATGATGGATTAGAAGTTGAATATTCTGATAAGATTTTAGGTAGAGTATTTGATTCTTATGGTGATGTTATTGATGGTCTTCCTTTTGAAAGTGAAAAGAAAGTTAAAGTAAGTCATAATACGGTATCATTAAAAGAAGTTAAAGTTGAAAATGATCCATTATGGACTGGTATTAAAGTAATTGACTTTTTTGCTCCTTTACAAAAAGGATTTAAAATGGGATTACTTGGTGGTGCTGGTGTTGGTAAAACAGTACTTATTAAAGAGTTAATTCATAATATTTATGCTAGTTCTAATTCTAATGCTGTTTTTGTAGGAGCAGGTGAAAGAAGCCGTGAAGGTAGAGAATTATATGATGATATGAAGAGTTCTAACTTACTTGATAAAATGACTATGGTATATGGTCAAATGGGAGATAATCCAGTATCAAGAAGTAAGTCTGTTGCTACTGGACTTAGAATGGCTGAATATTTAAGAGATGAAAAAGGACAAGATGTACTTATATTTATTGATAATATATATAGATTTATTCAGGCTAAGGCAGAGATTTCTACTGACTTAAAAGAGTTATTAATTGAAAATGGATATCCTGCTAATATGGCTGGTGAAGTAAGTGATATTGAAGAGAGAATTAATTCTACTGATAAGGGTTCTATTACTTCATTTCAAGCTATTTATATACCTGCTGATGATTTAACTGATGATGCTGTTCAAACTGTTATGAGTTATATGGATGGTCAAATTGTTCTTGATAGAAAAATTGCTGAATTAGGTTTATATCCTGCTATTAATGTATTTAAATCTACTTCTAGGTTAATAGACAAAGATAAGATTGGGGAAAGACATTTTAGTTTAGTAGAAAGAGTACTTGCTAATTTAACTAGATATGAAGAGTTAGAGGAAATAATAGCAGTACTTGGTATTGAAGAGTTATCAGAAGAGGATAAACTTGTCTTCTATAGATCAAGAAAACTTAGAAATTATTTTTCACAACCAATGTTTGTTGCTGAAGCTTTTACTAATATTAAAGGTGTATTTGTTGATGTAGAAGATGTTCTTAATGATGTAGAAAATATATTAAATGGTAAATATGATAATATTGATGAGAGTAAGTTTAGATATATAGGTAAATGTGATGGACAAGAGTGGAATAAAGGTTAGAATCTTTGATATTGAAAATGGTTTAAGAGAATATAAAGATATTAAGATAATTAGAATTATTAGCAAAGATTATAACTTACTTATTATGAAAGATTATTTACCAATAATAGGAGAAATAGAAGGTAGTGTAGATATAAAGAATGATGAAGTAAATTTATCATTTAAAGATATTAAGGCTTTTTATATGAATAGTAATAATGAATTTAATTTAATGATAAAAGAGGGATAGTATGAATAATATATTTTATTTTGCATTTGTTGGTATAATTGTTGTTGTTTCTTTATATATTATTCTTAAAATATTAATTAAAAAATTTAATCCTGAAGAATCTAAAGTAAAATTATATGGTATACTTCAGGGTATGAGTAATAGAGAAATAATTAGTATATCGTGTTCAATAATTAGTTATGTATTTATGATATATTTGATGGCTTCTTTTATTGATTTAGATATTTATATTGCTATTATTGTATTGTTTTTAACGCTTGTTAGTGGTATCCTTATTAAGAATAAAAAAGTTATTATTGATTTAGTGCTTAGTGCTATATCTTTAGTAGGAATAAAAGTAGTATATTTAATTCATGATTATATTATTAATGAATATATGGATATGTGGATGTTACTATTATTAGTATTTGTAATGTTATTCTTATTTTTATATTTATCTTATACTTTACTTAAGAATATTAAAAATGTAGTAATAGCTAATAAATATATAAGAAAGGGTGGTAATCATGAGGATAAAGAACGTAGTTAAGGTCATGAACTTCCACTCTTTACTTAGAGTAGATGCTTCTAAAAGGGAGGCAGAAAGTTATCGTAATGTAGGTGATGAAATTACTAAGATTATTAAGACTATTGTATATAATAAGAATTTAGTGTTAGATAAAAAAGTAATAATGCCTAATCCTAATAATAATAAATTAAATATATATATAGCTAATGATTATGGTTTTTGTGGTAATTTTAATTCGCAGATAGCTAGACAAATAAGACAAGATAAAGATGATTATAAAATTATAATAGGTAAAAAAATAGTATATAATGATGATAAAGTAATACTTAAAATAAATAAAGATGATTTTAGTAAAGAACTTAAAAAAATAGAAAAAACTATAGATGAAGCTATTAGAAATTCTTCTTATAGTGAAATTAATTTATATTATAATCATTATAATTCTAGTACTTCGTTTGAATTTAAAAAACTTACTTTATTTCCTATTAATTTTGATGGAGAATATGATACTAAGAATGATTTTGTTATAGAAACTGATATTACTAGTATGTTATATAGTTTGCTTACTTTTTATATCATGTATGAACTTAAGATGTGTGAATGTATTAGTAGGGCTGCTGAAAATGTAATAAGAAATCAGATTACTAGGGAAGCATTAGATAAAATAGATGAAATAGAGATTGAACAAGCTAATGAACTTAGAAAAAATAAGAAAGAAAAATTGGTTAAGAAGACAGTAGAAAACTTTAAGAAAATATCTACAAGGGAGGAAGAAGATGAATAAGTACGATTATATTACTGCGACCACTCTTGAAGAGAAGGTAAGATTAGAAAAGTTAATTAAGTATATGGAAGATAATAATATTGAAGATAATTTACTTGAGTATAAAGAGAGATATAATAATATTTGTAAATATTTAGTTGCTAAAGATAAATATCTTAATATAGAGAAAGATATTGATGATATTAAAATTAAATTAGATGAATTATATAAAAAGAAAGATGAATATGAAGTTGATAATTTATTACTTGAAGAAACTTTAATTTCTAAATTTAATACTGATACTAATGGTAAATATAGAAATATATTATATGAAGATATTAAGTTAATTGATGATAAAGAAATAAGAGATATATTGTATATATTATTTGAAAAAGAGAGTGAATATTCTAAGTTACTTAGTAAGAGAAATAAGTTAAAAAATATTATTGATAGGGATAAATATCCTAATACTTATGATACTTTACTTAATCAGGATATATTAATTGAAAAACAAGATGAATTATTAGATAATATATTTTTATTAGAAAATAATATTAAAATAGAGAGGGAAAAGCAAAGAAAAATAGAAGATTCTGCTATGACTATACCAATATTAAAAATATTATATGAATTTTGGATAATAGATAGTTATGATCCTAGCAAGGTTAATAGAAATAAATTATTTGAAGATAATAAAACTTTAGTTAATTATAAAAATAATATATATGATAAGGAAGAAGTAAAAGAAATTAAAAAAATTCCTGATATTAAAGAAGATACAATTATATCTAATTTAAATTTACCTGGTGTTAATGAAGATACATTTATTGATATAGATGGTAAAAATTATATAAAATAGTATTGTAAAATATGATTATATTTGTTATAATTTAATAGAGGATAGGAGGAAGATAAAAATGATAGAAAATAATAATAATAATAAAGGAGTTAGTAAACAACTTATGTTTGCCGTTGTTGGTGTAGCATTATTAGTTATTGCTGTTGCAGGAAGTGCTTATGCTTACTTTGTTGCTAGTGCAACTAGTGATGGTGGTGTATCAGGTACTACACTAAATGTAAAACTTGATAAACCAACAGTTACATTAGTTAGTGCAAAAGCTACTGGTGGATTAATTCCAATTTACGATGGTACTGTAACTGGACATGAAAGTCAATTAAGTGCTGCTGCTTCCGCTGCAAATCAATGTGTAGATAAAAATGGTTATACTGTATGTAAAGTGTATAAGATTACTGTAAAAAATTCAGGAACTACCGCTACTACAGTTAACACTACGCTTAATTTAAATAATGGTGGTGTTGCTAATATTAAATGGGCAAAAATGACTTCAGCAACTGCTGTTGATACTACTTTACCTACTAATAATACTATTTCTACTGGTAAAGCGTTAGGAGCAAAAGCTACTTTAGAACAATACATTATGGTATATTTAAAGAATACTGGTGCTGATCAAACTTCTACTGATGCTGGTAAAACTATTTCTGGTACTGTAACTGTTACTGCTTCTACTGGTAGTCAAGTTCAAGCTGAATTTTAATAATAATAAAAAAATAATGATGTTTATGAGAACATTATTATTTTTTTTTAAATTTATCATAAAACTATTGATTTTTATATTTTTATTTGATACAATTATTAATGTAAAGGAGGATTGAAAATAATGGAAGAAAACAGAAAGGGAACTGGCGTATTTTACGCTGTTGTAGGTGTAGCTACATTAGTAGTTGCAATTATAGGAGCTACTTTTGCATACTTCAGTGCAAGTGCTACTAATGATACAGATGTTAAAGGTAGTACTGCAAGTGGTGCATCATTAGCAGTTGCTGTTACAAAAGTTAGTGATGAAGCTACTTCAAAGAATATGATTCCTATGTTAAGTACTGATTTACAAAAAGGTGTAACTGGTACAGATACTAAGTCATGTATCGATGCCAACGGAAATACTGTATGTCAAGTTTATAAAGTAACTGTAACTAATGGTAGTACTGATATCGGTCTTAACGTTAAAGGTACTATGAATTTAACAAGTACTGGTAAGAATATGAAATGGCAACTATTAACAGATGCTAAAACTGTAAATGCAGATGCTACTACTGTTGCTCAAGGTACTGAAGGTGTAATCACTAATAATCAAGCTTTAACTGCTAGTGGAACTCATGATTTTTATTTAGTTATTTGGTTAGATGAAACTAATGCAGCACAAGATGCTGATGATGCTGGTAAAACATTTAATGGTACAATTACATTTAATGGTGTTAACAGTGATGGTTCTTCATCTACTGGTATTACAGCTAAATTTAATGGCTAATAATAGAATTTAAAATATAGTAACGAATATGGTTACTATATTTTTTTGCATATATAGTATTTGCTTATATATAATAAAAAAGTATTGTTATTTTTGAGACTTTGGCTCAAAAATATTTGTGAAGACTATAGGCTTCACAAAGAAGGAGAAATATTACTTAGATAGAGATTGTATACTTTGGTATAGTCTATGATATTAAAGATATCTTCTAAGTAGTCTTTTCTTTTATTATTGTATTTTAGATAGTAAGAGTGTTCCCATACATCTATTGCCATAATTGGGGTAAAGCCATAGTAGTAGGGTGTATCTTGGTTAGAGGTGTTTATTATTCTTAAGTTATTATTTTTATCTATTACTAGGAAGGTATAGCCACTACCTTTTACTTGTAAGGCCATATCTATGAATTCTTTTTTGAAGTTATCATAGGAGGTAAAATATTTATTAATTAGATTTAACATAGGTGTAGGTATTTCTTTTTTGATATTGGTTAGGGTATAGAAATATAGGGTATGATTTAGATATCCTCCTAGGTTATATAGTATTTCATCTCTATCTTCAATAGGTAATATATCTATATGTTTAGCTAAATAGATAGGATTATGATTATATTTATAATTATGTTTATTTAGATATTTATTTAGATTATCTGTATAATTTTTATAATGAGAATTATAATGTAAATCTAATGTTTTATTATCTATATATGGTTCTAGACTATTATAATCTAAATTTATTCTTTTATATTCCATTATATCACCAGTATAAGTATATTTATTTATCCCATAATTTACCACATTTATTTGATAATTTATCCATGATATAATAATATAATTTAATCATGAAAGGAAGTGGTAGATGAATAAAAAGTAGATAAAAAATATTAATTATATGTTATACTATATTTAGGAAGTGATTATTATGTACAATATAGCTTTAGTTGAGGATGAAAAAGATTTAAATGATCTTATTAAGACTTATCTAGAAAAAGAAGGATATAATGTTACCAGTTATTATAATGGTGATACTGCTATTAAAGATAGTAATAAGGATTATCATTTATGGATACTCGATATTATGCTAGGGGATGATATAAGTGGTTATGACATCATTAAAAAGATTAGAGAGGATAATAATGATGTTCCGGTTATCTTTACTTCTGCTAGAGATAAGGATTTGGATAAGATAATTGGTTTAGAATTAGGAAGTGATGATTATATTACTAAGCCTTATTCTCCTAAAGAACTCGTACTTAGAGTTAATAATATAATTAGAAGGGTATATACTAAAGAAAGGCAAAAGATTACTTATAAAGATTATATTATTGATTTAGATAAAAGAATGGCTTTTCAAGGTGATGAGGACTTAAATCTTACTACTTTAGAATTTGATTTGTTATATATGTTTGTTACCAATAAAGAGAAATCTTTCTCAAGAGATGATATATTGAATAATATATGGGGAGAGAATTATTTTGGTACTGATAGAGTAGTAGATGATCTTATAAGAAGACTAAGAAAGAAAATGCCTCTTTTGGATATAAATACAATATATGGATATGGGTATAGATTATTATGAAAAAACTAACTCTTACTGAACAATTCTTGTTTATATGTGTATCTATTATTGTTATTGTTATAATATCACTGGGAATGGTACTTCCTAAAACTCTTCTTCCTGTATATGAAGAGAATTTATATAACTATCTAAATCAATCTCTTAACTTATTAGAAAAACCTGAGAATAATAGGGTTGATAGTGAGGTTGCATATATTTATATTGATGGTGATAAGAATATATTAGTATCTAGTAATTTATCTGATGTTGTTAATATTAAAGATGTTAAAGTTATTATTAGTAAAACTAATGATGATGAAGGTAAATTTATGGTAGGTAAGAAAGTATATTATTACTATACTAATGAGAGCAATGGTATGAGGAAAATTGCTATTACGACGAATAGTTATATTAATTCGATGAAAAAGGAAATACTTAAAATAATTCTTATAGTAGTGGGTATTACATTTATTATTATATCTCTACTAGTACTTATATGGTCTAATAGTTTAGTTAATAGAATTAAGAAATTAAAAGATAAAGTAGATAACATAAATAATGATGATTATGATCATAAAATGATCTATGATTATGATGATGAATTATATACCTTAGAGGTAGCTATTGAGAATATGAGGGTATATTTGAAGGAACAAGAGGCTTATAAGAATCAAATGTATCAAAATATTTCTCATGATTTTAAAACTCCTATCACAGTTATGAAATCCTATATTGAAGCTATGGAAGATGGTATTGAATCACAAGAGAAAACTACTAAGATTGTTAAAGAGCAATTAAATAAATTAGAGGTTAAAGTTCACTCCTTACTATACCTTAACAAACTAAATTATTTGAAAGAAGAAAAAGAAAAACTTAATGATAGTTGTGATGTTAGTAAAATAATACTTGCATCTGCTAACAAGTTCGGTCCTTCGCGTAGTGATGTTGTTTTCTCATTAGATATTGATAAAAAGAATACTGTCTTTAGAGGTAGTGATGAAATGTGGGAAGCGATAATTGATAATATTCTTAATAATTTTATGCGATATGCTAAGAGTCAAATTAAAATTACTCTTAAGAATAATAAGATTATCTTATACAATGATGGTCCTAATATAGATAAAGATGTTTTGAATAACATTTTCACTCCCTACGAAAAAGGCGTTCGAGGTGTCTTTGGTTTAGGATTATCTATAGTTAAAAAAACACTAGGTCTTTTAAACTATGATATTAATATAGAGAATGTAAAGAATGGTGTTAAATTTATAATCAGTTAAAAGAGTTCTTGGTTGAACTCTTTTTTGTTGATATTTAACTTTAAGTATGTTATTTTTTTTGTATGAGGTGGTGTTAATAATGGAAAACTTTGAGAATAAAGAAGATGTTTTAAGTCCTGATGATTTTCTTTCAATTTTAAAAGAACTAGAGTATATGAAAAAACATCCAGAGGAATATCCAGCATACGATAATATAGAAGATTTAAAAAAGGCTTTACTTTCAGATGATGAGTAAGTTTTTTTGTATAAAAAAAGAAGACTATGCTTCTTCGATAGCTTCAGTTGGACATGATTCTTTTGCGTTAGTGGCATCTTCAATATGTTCTTCTTTAACAGGAGTTTCTATTACTTCTGCTAAACCATCATCATTAAAGTTAAAAACATCTTCACAAATGCTTACGCATTGTCCACATCCTATACATTTATCTTGATTAACTTTTAAATTCATTTATATCAATCCTTTCTATTTAATTATATCAAAATAAGAAAAAAAAGCAATAATATCTTTTATTTAGTATAAAAATATGTTATTATATATATAGAGTAAAAGAGGTAATAAGATGGAAAGTAGAATGGAAAAATATTATAGAGAAAATCCCGAATATTATAAAAGAAGTAAAAGAAATGCGGGCTTATATAAAGATATTGATAATAATATTAATGATTTAGAAAATTTACCTATACCTGATAATTCTAATGAAATTGACATTAATGGTTTAAAGCAAATTATTTCTAGTAGAGATGAATATCGTAAGGCTAAAGATATGGGTAGAACAATTACTAGAAAAAGTGTAGAGGAAGAACCTAGAGAAGAAAAAAGAAGAGTTTATGATATTAATGTTTTACTTGAGACTGCTAAAAATGAAGTTAATAAGAATAATGAAGTGGAAGGTAAAAAACTTATTAATGCTAATTTCTTAACTGATTTAGATGATGCTAATGTACCATCTAATGACTTTGTTGAAGTTAGTGAAGTTACTTCTGAAAAAGAAAAAGAGGTATCTAATACTGATTCTTTACCACTTGATATACTAGTAGATTTAAAAGGTACTGATAATACTGTTGTTACTGATCCAATTGTTAAAGATGAAGTTACTATGATTGAGAAAATTAAAGATGGAGAAACTTTTTATAGTGGTTCATTTAATTTTACTAAAAAGGATTTTGCTGATGAAGATGATGATTTATTTGAGGAAAAGAGTCATACGGGAGTTAAAGTTTTCTTTTTGATAGTTGGTTTACTACTATTAGCAGGTGTTATTTATCTTGCTATTACTAAGTATGTATTATGATGAAGAAATTACTGAGAAGTAAATATAAAGAAATTAGAAGAAGTATTATTGATAAAGAAGATAGAGATAATATTATTTTTAATAGAGTTATTAATAATACTAAGGTTATAGATGCTGATACTCTACTGATATATGTATCAAATGAAGAAGAAGTAGATACTATAAATATAATTAAATACTTTATAAATAAAAAGAAAATTGGAGTACCAAGAATAGATAATAGTATAATGAACTTCTACTCCATTAATTCATTAGATGAATTAATGGAAGGTTATTTTGGGATACTAGAACCTACTAGTAATAATAAAATAGAAGATTTTAATAATACTGTATCTATTACTCCTGGTATATGTTTCTCTTATGATTTATATAGAATAGGTTATGGTAAGGGGTTTTATGATAAGTTTTATAGTAATCATAATGTTTATAAGATAGGATTATGTTATACTGAGTGTTTAATAGATAAAATAGATAATGATAAATATGATATTAAAGTAGATGAAATTATTACTGATAATGTAAAAAAGGTCTTGTAATAAGACCTTTATTTTAAAATATGGCGTCCTCGACTAGAATCGAACTAGCGACCTATTGCTTAGGAGGCAATTGCTCTATCCTACTGAGCTACGAGGACACAAGTAAATTATATCATATAACAACAAAAAATAGAATAAAAAAATTAAAAAATTGATACCAAAATAAAAAATGTTATAATTAGTAGTTCGAGTTGTTATACAAACGTAAGTCCAGGCGGGATTTACGTTTTTTTAAGGATATGGTGAAAAAAACAATTAGATTTAGGAAAAGAAAAATAGGTAAATTACTAATAAAGTTTTCTCTTCTATGTGTTATATCAATGTTAGTAGCTTCATTATATAACATCGTTGACCAAATATATATTGGTCATATATCAGAAGTAGATAGCCTAACTGGTGAAGCAATTAGTATTCTATGTAATGGAGATACTAATGTTGTTTATCCATTTATATTAATTGCCCTTGCTATATGTCTTTTACTAGGAGATGGAGCAGCCTCTTTATTTAGTTTATATTCTGGTAAAAAAGATAAAGAAGAAGCTAATAAAGTTATCGGAAATAGTATGGTTATGCAAATAATATTAATTATTATAGTTACAATAATAGGAATATTATTTAAAGGTAATATCCTACATTTATTTGGAGCAACTCCAGGTAATTATAAATATTCTAAAATACCATTGATTTTTTCTTTATTTTGTTCTGTTATATTCATTGCAAACCTCCCTGAGTAGTTATGCATATTGTAAACATGGAGCAAAAGAGTATTCTTGAGGTTCCGATATTTAGTAGCATAGACTACATTACGGCATAGACCGTTTTAAATTGAATTTGAGTGTGCGATAGAGCACGTAACAGTTATTATACTGTTTTGGCAAACTATTTCAAGTGGAGGTTTGCTTTTTTTTTGAAAAATTGAAAAATTTTGATGGTTAGGTTGCGGACATAGTCTGCCGTATGATATAATTAATTAATATTAGAGCCTAACCTCACATGGTACGAGGAATATTAGTAATTGAACTTAATTTAAGTGCCGGGCAAAATGAATTCGGAAGGAGATGACCTGTAGTAATACAGGTAAACTAAGGTAACAACACATAACACCTTAGTAAAAAATAGCAAGAAGGAGGCAATATTTTGAAAGAAAATAAATTAGATACTATCACAAATTTATTTGAAGGTAGTGAAATAAGAAGTATTTGGGATAGTGAAAAACAAGATTATTATTTTAGTGTAGTTGATGTTATTAGTGCATTAACTAATGCTAATATTCCAAGAAACTATTGGAGCGATTTAAAAAGAAAATTAAAAGAAGAGGGAAGTGAATTGCACGAAAAAATCGTGCAGTTGAAAATGATAGCCCTTGATGGAAAAAATAGGCAAACCGATACACTTGATACTGAAGGTATATTTAGACTTATTGAGTCAGTTCCTAGTCCTAAAGCAGAGCCATTTAAAATGTGGTTAGCCTCTTTAGGAAAACAAAGAATTGATGAAGTATTTGATCCAGAAAAAGCAATTGATAGAGCAATTGATTATTATCGTAAGAAAGGATATTCAGATAGTTGGATTGAAGTAAGATTAAAAGGAATTCTTAACCGTAAGAAGTTAACAGATGTATGGAAAGAAAATGGTATTACTAAAAATTATGAATATGCAATATTAACAAATGAGATTTATAAATCCTGGTCTGGTATGAAAGCTAATGAATATAAAGATTTTAAAGGTATAAGAAAAGAATCTTTAAGAGATAATATGTCAGATATAGAAGTAATACTAACTGATTTGGGGGAGGTAACTGCAAGAGATATAGCTAAAAAGGAGAGACCGCAAGGATTAAAAGATAATTTAAAAGTTGCCAAAAGAGGTGGTGATGTATCTAAAATAGCAAAAGAATCTTATGAGATGCAAACTGGTCATAGTGCCATAACTAGTGAGAATGCACTTGATAGAAGATATGTTGATATGGATAAGCAATTAAAAGAAAAATAATTTAATAGAATTAAAATACTTTTACTTGAATAAGATATGATATTTTTGCTCATAAAATAAATATTAATTATATAAAAAACAAATAATTTATGATATACTTAAATAGAGGTAAGAATATGAAGAAGAGAAGTAAATTATTTGTTTTTATTTTATTGTTAGGAGTCTTATTTTATTTCAAAGACGATATATATAATTATACATATAGTATAATAAATACATCTAATGAAAGTTATGATATTGAGAATTTACCAGATTATAATGGTAACAGTTATGTTATAGTTAATGATAATAATCCTTATTTTAAAGAAGAAGAATATACTACTGATAGTTTTGAAAAGTATAGTGAACTTGATTCATTAGGTAGATGTGGTGTTGCTTATGCTAATATAAGTAAAGAGTTAATGCCTACTGAAAAGAGGGGCTCTATTGGTTCTATAAAACCAAGTGGTTGGCATACTGTTAAATATGATCATATAGATGGTAAATATTTGTATAACAGATGTCATTTAATAGGATACCAGTTAACTGGGGAAAATGCTAATGAAAAAAATTTAATTACTTGTACTAGGAGTATGAATACTAAAGGAATGTTACAATTTGAAAATATGGTAACTAAATATATTAAAGATACTGGTAATCATGTTTTATATCGTGTAACACCAGTATTTGAAGGTAATAATCTAGTAGCAACAGGAGTAGAAATGGAAGCATACTCAGTTGAAGATAATGGCAAAGGTATTAAATTTAATGTCTTTGTTTATAATATCGAGGATGGTATTATAATAGATTATAAAACTGGTGATAGTAAACTTGCAAGTTAAATTTAGTATATAGTAATAACTATGAATATGATAGGTCTACTAAAGACTCCAATATAGACTAAGAATTAGGCTAGATTGGACATGAAAATACCTTGGATTTTCATGGAAGGTGATAAATGTTATTGTAAATACTTTGATATTTTGTTATACTATAACTAGATGAGACATATTTTGTAGTAGGTGGTAGAATGGAAAATTTTTATATATGGCTTTTACTGGCAGTAATACTTGGAATAATAGAAATATCTACAACTAATTTAGTTAGTATTTGGTTTGTTATAAGTAGTTTACTTGCTATGGTGAGTTCTTTATTTACTGATAATATATTAATACAAATTGCTATATTTGTCTTAGTAGGAGTATTACTTATACCTATTAGTAGAAAGTTATATAGTAAAATTAAAATGAATAATAGTAAAACAAATATTGATAGGATAATAGGAATGAAGGGGATTGTAACTGAGGATATTATTAAAGATAATATTGGAGAAGTAAAGGTAGATGGTAAGAAATGGTCAGCTTATTCCGATACTGATATTTCTAAAGGAGAAAATATAAAAGTATTATCTATTAATAGTGTTAAATTAAAAGTAAAGAAATGGGAGGAAAAATAATATGGAATTATTAATTGCTATATTAGTAATTGTGGTAATATTTATAATACCAAATATTAAAGTAGTACCACAGGCTAGAAGTTATGTTATAGAAAGACTTGGTAGTTATTTAACTACATGGAATAATGGTTTACATTTTAAGATACCATTTGTAGATAGGGTATCTAATAAAGTAAGTTTAAAAGAAATAGTAAAGGATTTTGCACCACAACCTGTTATAACTAAAGATAATGTTACTATGCAAATAGATACAGTGGTTTATTTTCAAATAACAGATCCTAAGTTATATACTTATGGTATTGAAGATCCAATTAATGCTATTGAGAATTTAACTGCTACTACACTTAGAAATATTATTGGTGAGTTAGAACTTGACCAAACTTTAACTTCAAGAGATATTATAAATTCTAAGATGAGAAGTATTTTGGATGAAGCAACAGATCCATGGGGAATCAAAGTAAATAGAGTAGAAGTAAAAAATATACTTCCACCTAGAGATATTCAAGAGGCTATGGAAAAACAAATGCGTGCTGAAAGAGAAAGAAGAGAGAAGATTCTTCAAGCTGAAGGAGAAAAGAAATCTAGTATCTTAATAGCGGAAGGTGAAAAAGAATCTGCTATATTAAAGGCAGAAGCTCATAAGGAAGCACAAATTAAGATGGCTGAAGGTGAAGCAGAGGCTTTACTTAAAATGAAACAGGCAGAGGCTGATGGTATTAGATTATTAAAAGAAGCTAAAGCAGACTCATCAGTTCTTACTTTAAAAAGTTATGAAGCACTAGAGAAATTAGCAGATGGTAGTTCTACTAAGATTATTATTCCATCAGATATGAGTGGTATAGCATCTTTTGGAACGGTAATTAATGAAATGATTGATAAGAAGAAATAATCCATGTATATGGATTTTTCTTTTTGAATATTTGTTCGTATTATTTTTTCTTTAAATCTATTGACAATATTTAAAAAAAGTGGTAGTATATATACCGATTTCAAAGGGAGGTTTTATATTATGAAATTAAAGAATATTTTATTTAGTTTAATTATGTTAGTTAGTATGCTATTTATAGGTACTGCTAATGCGGAGACTACTGCTCCAAGTAGTTATGTTATTGATGGTAGTAAATTACATACTATTTATGGATCTAGTTATTTAAGTGGTAGTCAATATATTAATATACAATTTAAGAAGACTACTGATGGTAAGATTATTTACTGTATAGAAAGAAGTAAAGCTCCAATTGGTTCTGGTACTACAGAAAAATATACTTTACAAAAAGAACTTAGTTCAAAAGTTGCTTATGTTATGGAAAATGGTTATCCAAATAAGAGTATATTTGGTAATGCTGATAAGGATTATTATACTACTGGATTAGCTATTTGGTATGTAATTAATCCTAATGATTCGACATTTGAATATTTTAATTTAGCTAATGGTACTTATCGTGGTAATTCTAGTGATATAGTTGTAGAAATGGCTAAACTTGTTAATGGTGCTAATAGTTATTCTTATACTAGTCCTTCTATTAAAATTAATAATAGTAATAGTAATTTATCTTTATCAAGTGATGGTAAATATTATGTAAGTTCTAGTATGGGTGTTAAGACTACTGGTACTGTTGGTAATTATACTGTTAGTTTAAGTAATGCACCTGAAGGTACTATTGTTACTGATACAAAGGGAAATGCTAAAACTACTTTTGCTACTAATGAATCTTTCTTAGTTAAGGTTCCTGTAAGTAATGTTAAAAAAATATCTAATGAGTTTGAGGTTAATGTTTCTGCTAAAGGAACTATTAATAAGGCTTATGCTTATACTTCTACTCGTTCTAATGTTCAAAATACTGGTGCTTTATATCCAGAAAATTCTAATGTAAATGATAGTACTACTGTTAAACTTAATGTTGTTACTGTTGTTGAAATTAGTAAAGTTGATGTAACTACTGGTGAAGAATTAGCGGGAGCTCATCTTGAACTTAAAGATGAAAAAGGTAATTTAATTGAAGCTTGGGTATCTACTAATGAATCACATGTTATTGAAGGTCTTGCTCCTGGTAAATATACTTTAACTGAGGTAATTGCTCCAGATGGATATGAATTATCTAAAGAGACTGTTACATTTGTAGTTAAAGAAGATGGTACTGTTGATGGTAAGGTTATTATGTATAATACTCCTGAAACTATTGAGGTACCTAGTACAGGAACATTTAAGACTATTACAACATCTTTAATTGGATTACTTATTATAGGACTTGGTTCTGTAATTGTATACAGAAATTATAAAAAGAATGAAGAAAATTAATTTAAAATATCAAATAGCAGCGGGAGTAATACTAGTTATATGTGGTACTCTCGTTTTGCTTTCTGATTATATTAAAGATAAAAGGGATGTTGTATTTAGTGAAATGAATTTGGCATTATCTTCAACGAATATGGATGATAGTCTTAATAATCAAGATGAAAATATTGATAATGTAGAAGAAAATAAAGGGGAAAATCCTAATTATACTTATGAAGAATATTTAGGTATTATTGATATTAGTAAGATTAATTTATATAAGGGATTTTATAATAAAGATTCTAATCTTAATAATGTTAAGTTTAATTTATATGTTTTACCGGAATCTAATTATCCTGATATTAAAGGTGGTAATCTTATTATAGCGGGTCATTCTGGTAATTATAATAATAGTTATTTTGCTAATTTATATATGTTAGAAGTTAATGATGATATTGTTATTCACTATAATAATAAAAAATATGTATATAAAATTGATAAGATATATAATGAAAAAAAGACTGGTAGAGTTAGAATTCTTAGAAATAAGAATAATACTACGCTTACACTTATTACTTGTACAAAGGATGATAATTATCATCAAACGGTATATATTGCATATTTAACTAGTGTTGAATAAAATTTAAGGAAAGGGGTGAAAATGATGTCTTATTTGTCAATTGTAGAGAAATTTAAAATATTATTTGATATGATATTGGATGTTAAATTTATATTTATTTTTCTTGGAGTTTTGGTTATTGCTACATTTTTATATTTGATTAAAAAGATTGATAATAGGAAATATATTATGATTATTACTTTATCTTTGTTATTAATACTTGGTATTGATATTGTAATTAATTATAAAGAGTTAGCAGAAGTATTTGATAATTTTATGACTATATTTTTTAGTAATATTTATTTTCCATCTGTGTATGTTTATGTTGGTACATTACTTATTGTGGCTATTGCTTTTATTACTAGTATGTTTAATAAGATGCTTAATAAAATATATAAGATTATTAATGGTATTACTTTTGTTATGAATAATATATTACTTGTTATTATTCTTAATATTATTGCTAAGAATAAGATTGATGTTTTTACTCCTAATGAATTATATACTAACATTAATTTAGTAGCAGTATTAGAAATTAGTATTGGTTTGTTTGTTTTATGGGTATTATCTTTAATTGTTGTTTATACTACTTCAGTTATTTGTGATAGAATTGGTAATAAGAGAAGAGAATTTGTTACTTGTGATATAAATTCTGATGTAGAAGGAATTGATATTACTAAAGATACCTCTAGTTATAATAATGTTTTAACACCAGTTGAAGCGGTATCTGAAGTAAAAGAACCTTCTATAGTAACTTATGAAATAGAAAGTAATAATGTAGAACCTGAGGTTATTGAAGAAGTAAGTAATGTTGATACTAATGTAGGTACTGATGATGTTAAAGAAAATAATAGTAATGTTGTTACTATTGATGATATTTTAAATGGACGTATACCTGTTAATTATTATGAAAATGTATTAAGTGTTGATGAACATGATATTGTTAATCCACAAGAAGTATTTGAAAATAAGTACAAAGAATATAAAGAAAAAAGTAATATTGAATCATTTCAAGATATAGTAAATGATGCTAATGAGGATAAAGTTGTTATTATTAAGAATAATAAGGCTAAAGATAATTTAAGAATTAATACTGTTACTTTAGATTCGTTAGAGGATAAAAATGATATTGTTGATACTATGGTTACCTCAGAATCTTCTGGTAATGAGAATATAAGTGAAGTAACTAATGAATTAGATAATACTGGCAAAATAGATGTTGTTACTTCTAATGAAGAAATTAGGAAAGATAGTTATTCACTAGATGATTATAAGAAGTTTATTGCTATGCTTGGTGAGTTAAAAGATTTTACAAATAGTAATAATGTTAGTATTGATGATGCTGTTACTATTAGTTTAATTAATAATTATAGTATTGATGATTGTTTAAAGTTTAAAGAAATATTAGAGAGCAATTTGAATTAATTGTTCTTTTTTTTGTCAAATTAAATGACAAATACCTTGATAGAGATGTTATTTTATAGTATAATTGATATGGAATTGATAGAGAGAGTGATATAAATGACAGCAAAATATGATGAGAGTTCAATTAAGATACTAGAAGGATTAGAAGCCGTTAGAAAGAGACCTGGTATGTATATTGGTTCTACTGATAAAAGAGGATTACATCATTTAGTATGGGAAATAGTAGATAATTCTATTGATGAAGCATTAAATGGTTATGGTAATCATTTAAAGATAGTTCTTCATAAGGATGGTAGTGTTAGTGTAACTGATAAAGGTAGAGGACTTCCTGTTGGTATGCATTCATCAGGTAAGAGTACGCCTGAGGTTATTTATACTGTACTTCATGCTGGTGGTAAATTTAGTGAAGGTGGTTATAAAGTATCTGGAGGTTTACATGGTGTTGGTGGATCAGTTGTTAATGCTTTAAGTTCTGTTATGGAGGTAGTAACTAGAAGAGATGGCGGAGAATATTATATTAAGTTTGAAGATGGTGGTAAGGTAGCTGTTCCTCTTAAGAAAGTAGGTACTACTAATAGGACGGGAACTACTGTTAAATTTAAACCTGATCCTACTATATTTTCGACAACAACTTTTAGTTTTTCTACTATATGTGAGAGAATGCAAGAGAGTGCTTTTTTAATTAGTGGTCTAACTATAGAAGTAGTAGATGAGATAGAAGGTAGAAGTGAAAAATATCATTATGAAAATGGACTAGAAGCTTTTTGTGAATATTTGAATGAAAATAAAGGTGTACTTCATAAACCATTATGTTTTAGTGCTAGTAAAGACAAAGTAAATGTATCAATAGCTATGCAATATACTGATAGTTATGCTGAGAATATTGTATCATTTGTTAATGATGTTAAAACTAGTGATGGTGGAACTCATGAAGTAGGATTTAAGACTGCTATTACGAAAGTTCTTAATGATTATGCTAAGACTAATGGATACTTAAAGAAAGATAAAAGTTTTGATGGTTCTGATGTTAGAGAGGGACTTACCGCTATTATATCTGTTCAAATACCAGAAGATTTATTACAATTTGAGGGTCAGACTAAAGCTAAACTTGGTACTCCTGTTGCTAGAACAATAGTAGAAGCAATAGTTACTGAAAAGTTAAAATTCTTTTTGGAAGAGAATAAAGCTGTAGCTACGAAGATTGTTGGTAAAGCTTTAAAAGGAAAAGAAGCTAGAGAAGCTGCTAGAAAGGCAAGAGAAGAAACTAGAAAAGGTAAAGATAATAAAAAGACTGAAAGATTATTATCTGGTAAATTAACGCCTGCTCAAAGTAAGAAGGCTATGGAAAAAGAGTTATTTATTGTAGAGGGTGATTCTGCTGGTGGTAGTGCTAAACAGGGTAGAGATAGAAAGACACAGGCTATTCTTCCACTTAGAGGTAAGGTATTGAATACTGAGAAGACAAGGATGGAAGAAATTTTTAAAAATGAAGAAATTAATACTTTGATTTATACAATTGGTGCTGGAGTAGGAACGGATTTTGATGTTAAAGATATTAATTATGGTAAGGTTATTATTATGACCGATGCTGATGATGATGGTGCTCATATTCAATGTTTACTTTTAACTTTCTTCTACAGATATATGAAACCTTTAATTGAAGAGGGTCATTTATATATAGCAATGCCTCCTTTATATAAGGTTAGTTATAGTAATAAACATGTATATGCTTGGAGTAATGAAGAGTTAAAAGATGAAACTAGTGGTAGAGTAAACTATAAAGTTCAAAGATATAAAGGACTTGGTGAAATGAATGCTAATCAGTTATGGGAAACTACTATGGATCCTAAAGAAAGAAAACTAATAAAAGTAAATATATCTGATGCTGCTCTTGCTGAAAAGAGAGTATCTGTACTTATGGGTGATGCTGTAGAACCTAGAAAGAATTGGATTGAAGAGAATGTAATTTTTTCATTAGAAGATGACTATAAAATTGCATAGGAGGTAGTATGAAGAAAAGATTATTAGGAGCTTTTATTGTTTTATTTATATTAATAACTTCTTTATTACTGGGAAATACTGTTTTTAGTATTACTATGACAGTCGTTTCTTTACTAGGTTTAAGAGAATTAATAGATATTAAATATAAAAAGAGAAAGATTGATTTGATAAAGATAATTAGTTATTTATTAATGATATTCTTTATGATAAATAATTTAGTGTTGAAATTAGATAATAAGGTAGTAATATGTATAAGTTTAATATCTTTGATATTACCTATTATCTTCTATGACGATAAGGATAGATATAATATAAATGATAGTTTATATTTATTTGGGATAATATATTTTATAGGATATGCTTTCTTAAATATAATAGATATGATGGGTAGTGATATATTTAAGGGTATATATATATTTGTAATAGCTTTTATTACTGATACGTATGCTTATATTAGTGGAATGTTAATTGGTAAACATAGATTTACTGATATATCTCCTAAAAAGACAATAGAAGGATGTTTAATAGGAGGAATTATGGGTTGTTTTATTGGTACAATGTTTTATTACTCTTTAGTAGGAGATTTGTCTATTATTAAGACTATTATTATGTCTTTGGTATTAGTATTTTTAAGTGAAAGTGGAGACTTAGTATTTAGTTCTATAAAGAGATATTTTGATAAGAAAGATTATTCTAATATTATACCAGGACATGGTGGTATATTAGATAGATTTGATAGTGTGATATTTGTATCACTTGGTATGTTAATAATGCTTAATATATTGTAAAGGAGGAAAATAAATGGCAATATTATGGTTTATATTAATATTAGGGGGAATTGTATTGGTTCATGAATTTGGACATTTTATCTTTTCTAAATTATTTGGTGTATATGTATATGAGTTCTCTATAGGTATGGGACCAAAGTTATTACATCATAAGAAGAAAGGTGGAGAGACTGAATATTGTATTAGGGCAATACCAATAGGAGGATTTGTTTCATTAGCGGGAGAAGATGCTGACGATAATACTAAAATAGATAAGAAGAGAATGCTATATACTAAGCCAGTATGGCAAAGATTTATTATTATGATAGCGGGAGTAAGTTTTAACTTTATTTTTGCTTTTGTATTATTATTTGTGATGGCTTTAATATATGGTAGTATTTCTACTAAACCAATTATAGCTAATGTTAGTCCTGAATATCCTGCTTATACTGCTGGTATTAGAGAAGGAGATAAGATATTATCAGTAGATGGTAATAGGGTATCTAGTTGGAGTGAAGTACAATTATATATTGCTTCTTCTAAAGGTAATGATATTTCTTTTGTACTAAAAGATAAAGATGGTAATAAGAGAACTGTAATAGTAAAACCTAATACGATAGAGGATAAAGATGGTAATAAGAGTTATGTTGTTGGTATAGGAATTGATAATACTGTTAGAAGAGGATTTGTTAGTTCTATTACTTATGCAGGAGAGGCTACTGTTAGTTTATATAAATTAATGCTTACTACTATTAAACAATTATTTACTGGTGGTGTATCTGCTAAAGATTTATCTGGTCCAGTTGGTATTTATTTGATAGTGGATTCACAGGCTAAACAAGGATTTCAAAATATTATGTATTTGACTGCTTACTTATCTATGAATGTAGGAGTTATTAACTTACTTCCATTCCCTGCTTTTGATGGTGGTAGAGTATTATTCTTAATTATTGAAAAGATAAGAAGAAAACCTGTGCCTGCTAAGACAGAGGCTATGGTAAATAGTATAGGCTTTATGCTACTTATGCTTCTTATGGTATATGTAACTTTTAATGATATATTAAGATTATTCTAAAAATATAGAACTAGTTAAAACTAGTTCTTTTAATATCCTATGAAGCCTTAGGTCTTCATAGGTAATAGAGAGCCTTAAATAATTAAGTCTCTCTATTAATCATTTAGTTTAGGTAATTGACAAAGTTAAATAAAAATAATATAATTTCTTTAAGATGGAGGATAAATATGGATACAATAAAAGCAATAGAGGATAGAAGAAGTATTAGAAAATATAAAGATGTTAAAGTAAGTAAAGAACAAATATTAGATATATTAAATGCTGGTAGGTTAGCACCATCTGCTAAAAATAGACAACCTTGGTATTTTGTTAAAGTTAGTACTGAGATGAAAAATGAGATAGCAGATTTAATGATTAAATATGCTCAGAATAAAAATAAAGATGGTCGATTATATAGTGTTAGTTTTACTGCTAATGTAATAAAAGAAGCACCTGTACTTATATTGATATTAAAAAGTAAAGATGATGAGTGGGATAGATATGATATTTTATCAGTAGGAGCTGCTATAGAGAATATGTGTCTTCGAAGTACTGAATTAAATCTTGGTACTCTTTGGATAGGAGATACTGATTTTGTAGAAAATGAAATTTTAGATATGACAAAGCATAATGATATGGAGTTAGTTAGTTCACTTGTTATTGGTTATCCTAATCAAGAACCTAAGATGAGACCAAGAAAAGATTTAGAAGAAATAGTAGAATATTATGAATAAAAGACTTCGAGTGAAGTCTTTTATTTGGTGTATTTACCTTGGTAAGTATCTCTTTTTTTCATTTCTTTATCAATATCATTAAGTAAACAGAATTTTTTTAATAACCAAGTAGGTTCTATTAGAGAATCTTTATCAGGGTCAGAGGTAATTCGATGAATAACTATTTCTTCTCTTAATAATTCTAATTGTTTGATTACGATATCAATATACTCTTCTTTAGTAAGAATATGAAAGTGTTCTTTATTATATAAAGTTTCAATAGGAGTATCTTTACATATATTTAACATATGTATTTTAATACCTTGAATATCAAGATTATTTAAGTGTTTAACTGTATCTAACATCATTTCTTCAGTTTCATAAGGTAGGCCATTAATTATATGTACAACTACATTAATATTTCTATTTCTTAATTTTTTGACCATATCATCAAATTCTTTTAAAGTATGACCACGATTAATTAATTTAGAAGTACTCTCATGAATAGTTTGAAGGCCTAATTCTATTACTAAGAAAGTTCTTTTATTTAGTTCTTCTAAGTAATCTAGTGTTTCCTTGGTTATAGCATCACATCTAGTAGCAATAAATAAACCTATAACATTATCTATCTTTAATACTTCTTCATACTTTTCTTTTAATACATTAAGAGGGGCATAAGTATTAGTTCGAGCTTGGAAATAAGCGATATATTTATTACTAGACCATTTCTTTTCTATTACTTCTCTTACTTCATTAAATTGGGTTGTTAAATCTTTGTTAGGATTACCTCCGTGTTCACCTGAACCACTTTTAGAACAATATATACAACCACCATAGCCTTTAGTACCATCGATGTTAGGACAAGTAAAATTACCATTTAAACTTATTTTTATTACTTTATCATTAAATTTGTTTTTTAGATAGTAATTAAGTGTATGATATCTTTTATTATCTAATGTATATTTAAACATAATAAATCACCTCTTTATATTGTATCATATAATATAAAAAATACATAATAATAATGGTGATTATATGTCAAATATTAAAAAATATAATTTATTTATTATGATATCTACTATTGCAAGAAATATAGTAGAAGTCTTTTCTTCTGTACTATTATATAAAATGGGATATTCTTTAAAAGAAATATTATTATTTTTTATTATTTTATATTTTGTTGGAGGCATTATTAGTGTTATAGTTATTTATTTAACTAAGTATATTAATGCTAAATATATATTAATACTTTCTAGTATAATTTTTAGTATAAGTTTTTATTTTATGTCTACGATGGATAAAATTATTAGTAATCTAATAATATTTAGTATTATATATGGAATAGGTAGTTATAGTTATCATAGCTTAAGACATTACTTTGCTATTAAGACTATGGATAAAGAAAGAAAAAAAGAAATAGGAAGTATTTTAATTTTTAGTAATATTGGTTTAATTGTAGCTCCTATTATAGTTAGTTATGTTACTAAGAAATTATCTTTAATAGTACTTGCTATAATAGTTATTGTATTATCAGTAGTAGCAATAATACCTTTATTTAAGTTAGATATTAAAGAAAATAATAAGATAATTAAATATCAAAAAATAGAGAAGAATAAACTACTATTCTTTATCTTGGAGCAGGCTAAAGTAATTAATTTATCTCTTCAGCCATTATATCTATATTTATTTATAAATAATAAGATTGAATATATTGGTATTTTTAATGCTATAATGGGTATTAGTGCTTGTATATTTATTTACTTCTTTGTTAGAAAGATAGATGATAATAAATATTTTAAATACTTAAATATATTGTTTTGTATAATATTATTATTAAAATTAAATATTACTAGTAATTATTTGATATTAGTAATAGGTTTCTTTGAAGGTCTTGGTATTAAGATGTTTGAAATTGTATCAGCGGAAAATATTTATAATATTAAGAAAGACACTAATATAAAAGGGTATATAGTATTAGTAGAAATAATTTTTTGTTTTACTAGAAGTATTTTCTGTTTAATTGGTTATTTTATTAATGATATTAAGATAATATTATATATATCGATAGTATTAATATTTATAATTAGTTTTATAAAAAGAAAAGAGGTAAAAGATATATCTTAATATTTTATACATTTTCGGAATTGAATTCCGAATTTGTTGATATTTTAATGTGATAATATTATTAAAAAAGATAAAAAATTATGAAAAAATGGCAGTTATCGACCACTTTTGGGGTCTAGATGATCATAAGTGGTCGATAACTAATGGTTTAAAGGTAATTGGCATAGGATAACTTTTTTATAAGAAAAGAGAAAATTTACAAAAAATGTAAACTCTCTTTTAATTGTTGACCTAAATAATTATTTAATATATAATTATGTTAGGAAAGTTGTGATTAAATGAAGAAAAAAATATTAGTAATATTTCTAATAATGATTATAATGTTTATTCCTAGTTATAAGGTAGAAGCTAAGACTCTTCAAGATTTAAAAAATGAGTTAGCAGATTTAAAAGCTAAAAAGGCTGCTACTGAGAATAATAAGAATTTAACTGATAGTCAAATTAAGTCTTTAAGAGTAGATATTGATAATACACAAATTGAAATAGAAAATACGAAGAAAGAGATTATTGCTGCTACTGAGAAAATTAGTAGTTCTGAGAAAGAGATAGGGGAGAAAGATAAAGAGACTAGTGAACTACTTAAGTTTCTTCAAGTATCTAATGGGGAAAATGTTTACTTAGAATATTTATTTGAAGCAGATTCTTATACTGATTTTATATATAGATATTCAGTTGTATCACAACTTACTGAGTATAATAGTAATTTAATGGAAAGTTTAAAGAAATTAGTTAAAGAATTAGAAGATAGTAAAGTAACTCTTGCTAGTAAGCAAAAAGAACTTGAAGTGCAGAGTAATGACTTAGCTTCTAAACTTGCTACTTTGAAGGCTAATTTATCTAAATTAGAAGAAGAGGGTACTACTATTGATGAAGATATTGATGCTAAAGAAAAAGATATTAAATATTATGAATCAAAAGGATGTAAATTAAATCAAAATATTAATTCTTGCGTTACTATTCCTAACTCTAGTGGTTGGAAATTACCTCTTGCTAGTGCTTGGGTAACTAGTGAATATCAAGTAGTTAGAACTGATTGTATTGGTTGTGGTGGTACTTCACACCGTGGTATAGATTTAGGGGCAAGTGAAGGTACTTATGCATATGCAGCTGCTAAAGGAAGAGTTGCTTATATTGTAAGAAGAGGTTCGTGTGGTGGTAATATGGTTTATATTTATCATACTATTAATGGGGTTCCATATACTACTGTTTATATGCATTTATTAGAAATTAAGGTTAATGTTGATGATATAGTTGATACTAATACTGTTGTTGGTTTAACTGGTGGATTAACTACTGGTGCTATGAATCCTAGTCAGTGTTCTGTATCTTATGCTGGTAAGGGGGGTTATGATTATTGTACTTGTGGTGGTCACTTACATTTTGGAGTAGCTACTGGTAATGATGTTAGTAGATTTAATGCTAATTCCTTTAATCCAAGAAATTTAGTACCATTTGCTTCAGGTAGTTATTTAAAGAGATATTAATATAGGATTAAATTATTGACTAAAGCATTCATTTAATATATAATTATTCTAGGAAGATGTGATAAGATGAAGAAAAAAATATTATTTATATTTATAATAATGACTATGGTGTTTATTCCTAGCTATAAAGTAGAAGCTAAAACACTTGGGCAGTTAAAAAATGAGTTAGCGGATTTGGAAAAGAAATACTCGGATAATCAAAATAAGAAAGAGTTGAATGCTAATGAGATTAAAGCTGTAAATAATGAAATAGCTTCAATTATATCTAGTATATCAAAGATAAAAAGTGATATAAAGAAATCAGAAGATGATATTATAAGTAGTCAAAAGCAAATAGAAGAAAAGAGTAAAGAAACTGATGAGTTACTTAAGTTTCTTCAAGTATCTAATGGAGAAAATGTTTACTTAGAATATTTATTTGAGGCTGATTCTTATACTGATTTTATATATAGGTATTCGGTAGTATCACAACTTACTGATTATAATACTAAGTTAATGGATGAATTAAAAGAGTTAATTACTACTTTGGAAAATAAAAAGAAAGAACTTGCTAGTAAACAGGGTACTCTTGAGGCTAAGAGTAGTGAGTTAAATAGTAAGATGATTACTTTAAAATCAAATGCTGAATCTTATGATAAAGAAGGATCTACGATAGAAGAAGATATTCGTGATTATAAGAAAGAGATTGCCTACTATGAAAAAATGGGTTGTAAGTTAAATCAAGATGTTAGTTCTTGTTTAGCAACTCCTGTATCTTTTGGATGGAGATATCCACTTAGTTATCTTACTGTTAGTGATAATTATACTGGGTATGCTTTTGAGAGACCTAATATTGGTGGTTATCATCATGGTATAGATTTATGGCATCCTAATATATATGGTGCTCCTATATATCCTGTTGCTAAAGGAACTATTGCTCGTATTGGTTGGATATCTGGAGGAGGTAATGCTATTTATATTTATCATAATGTTAATGGAGTAGATTATACTACTGTTTATATGCATATGAGTAGTTTTGCTTCTGGTATGTATCAAGGTAAAGCAGTAACAACTGATGATGTTATTGGTTATGTTGGAAATACTGGTGTAAGTTTTGGAGCTCATTTACATTTAGGAATGGCTAGTGGTCATCATGCTACTTTCTTTAATAACTATTCATTTAATCCGAGAAATGTTATGGCTTTTCCTGGTATGGATAGTGGAGTTTATTATTATAGAAAATAAGGGCATTATTAAGCCCTTTTTAACTAGGAGGGATTATGGAAGGATTAAATAGACAAGAAGTAGAATATAGAGAGAATAATGGTTTAAGTAATGAGGAGAAAGTTAAGTATACTAGAACAACTAAACAAATAATTTTATCTAATACTATAACACTATTTAATATATTAAATATTTCTTTATTAGTGTTAGTATTAACAACTGGATCACTTCAAAATTGTTTGTTTGTTGGTACGGTAATATTTAATACGGTTATTGCTATATATCAAGAGTTTAAGTCAAAGAAAATATTAGAAAAATTAAAGGTAACAGATCAAGATACTGTAACAGTAGTAAGAGAAGGTAAAAAGATAGAGATACCTAAAGAAAAGATTGTTATGGATGATATTATTTATCTTACTAGTGGTAAATCAGCACTAGTAGATATGGTTGTTATGAAGTCTAGTAGTTTAGAAGTAGATGAATCTGTTATTACTGGAGAATCTGATGCTATTATTAAGAGAAAAGATGATAAAATTATGTCTGGTTCAATAGTTACTAGTGGTAGTGCTTATGCTAAAGTAATTAGTGTTGGTAAGAATAATTATGCTAATAACTTGATTAAAGAGGCTACTTCTATTAAAGATAATTCTTCATATTTACAAAATACTATTAATAAGATATTAAAGATAATTACTTTTTTAATAGTACCAGTGGGAATACTATTATTTGTTAGTCAATATTTTTATAGTGGACAATCTTATAATGAAGCTATTTTATCGACAGTAGCGGGTATTATTGGTATGATACCAGAGGGATTAGTACTTCTTACTTCAATTGCTTTAACGGCAGGTGTTGTTAAGATGGCTAAAAAGAATGTTATTATAGAGAAGTTACATGGTATAGAGATATTATCATGTGTTGATGTATTATGTTTAGATAAGACTGGTACTATTACTGATGGTACTATGGAAGTAGTAGAATTAATTAAATTAAATGATAAAGATAATATTGAAGATATTATTGCTAATATTAATACTAATGATGCTAATAATTCTACTGATAAGGCTTTAAAGAATAAATATGGTGTTAAAGATAATTTAAAAGTAGAAGATAGAATACCATTTAGTTCTGCTAAAAAGTGTAGTATTACTATAATTGAGGGAGTTAAATATTATTTGGGAGCCTTAGAATATATTACTGATAAGAGTATTAGTGATTATCCGGAATTAGATAAGTATGTAAAGAAAGGTTATAGAATAATTACTTTAGCTAAAGAAAAGAATAAATTAGATGTAATTGGTTTTATTGTAATAAAAGATAATATTAGAAGTAATGCTGGAGATACTTTACGTTATTTTAAAGAACAACAAGTAGAAATTAAAATAATATCTGGAGATAATCCTAGTACTGTATCTAATATATTAAGACAATTGGATTTTGAAGGTTATGATAGATATATCGAAGGAAAAGATTTACCTAAAGATTATAATGAGTTAGTAGAAGTAGTAAAAGAGAAAACAATCTTTGGTAGAATGACTCCTATGCAGAAACAAATGGTTATTAAGGCTTTGAAAGAAAATAATACTGTTGGTATGATAGGAGATGGTGTTAATGATATTCTTGCTTTAAAAGAGGCTGACTGTGGTATTGCTCTTGGTAGTGGAGTGAGTGCTGCTAGAAGTGTTGCTGATGTTGTTTTAAAAACTGATGACTTTAGTGTACTTCCTAGTATTGTTAATGAAGGTAGAAGGGTAGTAAATAATATTGAGAGAGTAGCTTCAATGTATTTAATAAAGACAACATATTCATTTTTGTTATGTCTTTTATCAATTGGATTATCTCATGAATATCCTTTTTATCCAATTCAATTATCCTTAATTAGTTCAGTATGTGTAGGTATACCGTCATTCTTTTTAGCTTTAGAACCTAATTATAATAAAGTAGATAAAGATTTTATTGCTAAAGTATTTAGAAATGCTGTACCTAATGGAATAACTGTTGTGTTAAATATTTTTATTATAATAATGTTTTGTACAATATTTAATAAAAACTTTGAGAATTATCGTTTAGTAGTAGTAACATTAACTGGTTTTATTACGTTACGACTTTTATATACAATATGTAAACCACTTAATTTATGGCGTAAAATATTACTAATATTTTGTACAATTTCCTTTTTTGAACTATTAATTTTGCTTCCTGACTTGTTTTTAGTTTCAAAATTTGGTATAGTAAGTATTGTTTTTATTTTGTTACTTGCCTTTGTTGATACTTATATAATTGATTTTTTAAGTGAATTATTTGATAAAATAATAATAAAGATAAAAGAGGTAAAAAATGAAAAAAGAAAAAAAGAAAATAAATTATCTTAGAATATTATGGGTAAGTGGTATATATATAGCCTTAATAATTATATTAGTACTAGTAGTAATATTCAAAGTTAAGTATGAAGGAAGATGATAATATGTTTGTAGATGAGGTATTAATTAATGTTCAAGCTGGTAATGGTGGTAATGGTTGTATGGCTTATAGAAGAGAAGCTTGTGTACCAATGGGGGGACCATTTGGAGGTAATGGTGGTAAAGGAGCTGACATTATCTTTAAAGCTGATGAAGGATTGAAAACATTAATAGATTTAAGATATCAAAAGAAAATTAAAGGAAATAATGGGGAAAATGGTGAAGGTAAAAATAAATATGGTAGTAATAGTGAAGATTTAATAGTAAAAGTACCGGTTGGAACTACAGTTAAAGATGCTGATACTGGTGTTGTAATAGCGGATCTTACTAGAAATGGTGAGATGGCTACGATTGCTTATGGTGGTAGAGGAGGTAGAGGTAATGTAAGTTTATCTTCTCGTAATAATCCTTGTCCATCGTATGCTGAGAATGGTGAACCTGGTGAAGTTAGAAATATTAAAGTTGAGCTTCGTATGATTGCAGATGTTGGACTAGTAGGTATGCCTTCGGTTGGTAAGAGTACTATTCTTTCTATGATATCTAATGCTAATCCTAAAATAGCAGACTATCATTTTACTACTTTATCTCCTAATCTAGGTGTAGTTAAGACTAAAGACAATACTTTCGTAGTAGCGGATCTTCCTGGTTTAATTGAAGGAGCTAGTGAAGGAGTAGGTTTAGGACATAAATTTTTAAAACATGTTGAGAGAACTAAGATAATTGCTCATGTTATAGATATGGCTGGTACTGAAGGTAGAGATCCTTATGATGATTATGTTGCTATTAGAAAAGAATTAGAATCTTTTAGTCCTAAACTTTTAACTAAAGAAGAGATTATTATAGCTAATAAGATGGATGGAGATAAGGCTAAAGAGAATTTAGAAGAATTTAAAAAGAAGATTAAAAATAAAAATATCTTTGAAGTTACTGCTTTAATTAATGAAGGTTTAGATGAAGTTATTAATAAATTATCTGAACTTACTAAATCTATTGAAGATACTAATTTATATGATGATGAAGTAGTAGAAAGTCATGTTTTATATAAATTTAAGAAAGAAAAACCTTTTACTATTATTAAGGATAAAGATGTTTATGTTATTAAAGGTGATGCTGTTGAAAAACTATTTAGAATGACTAACTTTAATACTGAAGAAGCATATGAGAGATTCTCTAATAAACTTAGAAGAATGGGTATTGATGAAGAATTAGAAAAAATGGGTATTCAAGATGGGGATATTGTTAGAATATTTGATTTTGAATTTGAATGGACAAGATAACCTAAGGTTTATCTTGTTTTTCGTCATAAGCCCTTATAGGTCTTCTGCCGCATAAGAAAGCCAAATGTCTTTCTTATGATAGCAATATATACAATTTAGGGGGTTAGGAGATTTGAGTAATGGATTACGTTGTAGCACTTGCTATGATAATCTTTTTCTTTATTGTCTATATAGATAATAGAAAAAACAGGAGATAAAAAAAGAAGCACCACAGGGTGGTGCTTCATGTCAAAAAAACATGGAGAGAACACCTTTTGGAACTAGGTGTTACCCATTTTTATTATGGA
>ERZ779643.230-NODE-230-length-52814-cov-2.923956_pt1 | contig 52814 bp, 58 predicted proteins | sample MGYA00511564_ERZ779643 | MGnify/ENA primary metagenome ERZ779643 (study PRJEB29588, sample SAMEA2147114) | human gut metagenome | biome: human gut; feature: human-associated habitat; material: faeces | place: Denmark | collected 2008/2010 ...
GGAAATGCTAACATTAAAATGCAAATATTATAAAGAAAAGGAGTAACATTATGGAACAAAACTACAATCTACAATCCCTTGACAGGTTCTTAAAAACCTGGCTATCTAACCCACACCTTGAGGAACTCTTGCAAGATGGCATCAAGGACGCCCTCTACAACAATCATTGTAAGCCCGAGCAAGGCAAGGTCGACATCACTCGCTATGCCAACACCATAGTACTCAACGAGCTCATCACCCGCAACCTCGACCTAACCACTAACATTGTGGCCCTGCACGACGCCGCCAGACGCTTGTTAGACACCTTCGTCAGCGACTACCTCAGCTCTCAGCCTCATCAGCTCGACGGCCTCCTGGCCGGACAACACTTCTTGTACAACGACATAGAGTTTGTTAAACTCGGCGACGAGCAAACTGGCATCTTGTGCGTAACTGCTAAGCCTTGGACGTCCGTGCTGTTCGACAAGACAGAGCATAACAACTTTGCAACATCGTCCGTCCGTGGCGTGCTCAACAGCTCGTTCTTACAGAAGCTCGACGACAAGGACCTCCTCATATATGAGGTGGACTTAACTGCAGACAACGGTGACAGGTCCTACGGCTCCGCACTTGTGCTGGTCGGCCTCTTGTCAACTAACTTGTACCGCAAGTATCGCGACTACATACCACAGTACACCACCAGCGTGATGACTTGCACACCTTCATATTGTGGAGACGTGGTGGACTACATCAGATGCATTGGTCCGGGCAGAGTGTTTGCTGACTATACCACTGGCTTCGACTGGGGCGTTGTGCCTGCAGTAATATTCAGCAAGAATACAGTCGTCAGACTTAAAAATTTATAATGGTTATAATTTTTAAAAATAATCATATAATATAATATAAGAGATTTTCGAGGAAAACTTCATTGCCTCGTAATCAATATAAAATAATATAAAGGAGACTGAAAAATGAAGAAAACTGAAAACACGGTTGAACAGACCGTAGAACCCATCGTTGTAGACGAGAACACTACTATCGACGTCATTGCAGACGCGGATAGTCCCTGTGGCTACTCCATTGTAGACAAAGGAACGACCGTCCATTGCCTCGGAGTTGCGACTTACAAGGACCGCGAGGTTCTTCACCTCCCTGACAACTCCACTTGTAGGGTGTGGATAGACCGCAAAAAGGTCGACGCTGCCATTGCGGCAGACGGCAAGATGACGCTCGGCTACAAAGTCAGAGTGACCCTCGGTGCTGGTGGCACTCACTATCCGCAGGAAAAACTCATCGCTTTCTTGTCCGAAGAAGAACAGGCTGAGTACAAGTCCATTGTGGACAAGGCACGCAAGGCGATGGCCGACGCTAAGGCGGCAGCTAAGTCGGTACCACTCACGCCCTACGAGAAGGCTAAGAGAGCTCTTGAGAGAGCACAGGCTAAGTTGGCTGAGCTTGAGGCCGCTGAAGCTTCTAACAACTAATTAAAAGGAGATAATAACAATGACTGAGACTATTAAAAAGACGTTCATCGACTACATGTCCGAGGAAGAGTACAACCGCTACAACGAGCTGCTTGCTAAGGCGGCAGAAGCTAAGGCCAACGCGCCTAAGGTCAGAAAACCGAGAGGTCCTATGACCATCGAGCAGAAAAAGAAACTTGCTGAGGCCAGACTGGCTAAGGCACAGGAGATGCTCGACAAGCTTATGGCTGAGCAGAACATAGAAGTCTAAAACATTTATAACCCTTGTTGAATAGCTTTAGTGCGGTGAGGGGTCCGGCTACATCCGGCCAGGCCTCTCACCACTTCATTGTAGAACAAATAAATATATTTATATGGAGGACTAACAATGACAATACCACAACCACACGACATAGTTGTGATGCCAGATAGAGGCAACGCGTACACCACATACAACGCATGGGTGGAAAAGTACGCGCCAGCATATGCGGCAGAGTACAAGACACAGTGCTTCACTGGCTACTTCACAGATAGCCCAGACGTGCTGAGCGTTATATGCATGGCACCTCACAGCACGGAGAACCCCATACTCTTATGCCTGTGCAGGTCGTTACTCACTGACAAGCTCATACTTGTAGGGGCTGCAGATACACAGCGAGAGGGCACATCGTTCGACAGTGCCAACAAGGCCATACGCGAGGTGCTTAACACTGATGCGATTAATCGCATATATGGTATCATTGCACCTCGCTTATACCCAGCTACTTATACTACACTTTCGTTTGAAAAGATAACTGAGATAAAAGAGGCTATAAGCTGCTTGTTCAAAGAGTTTAACATAACACGCAAGGAGGATAAGTAATGCTAAGAGTACACATAGACTGGCCAGATGAGGTCGACGTGCGGCACAGAGCTGACATCACAACTCTTGTACGCACTTATTGTGAGGTGTGCGACGAGGAGAACGTGCCTGACAGCATTGCCTACGACCGACTGAGCAATGCGCTGGAACAGTGCGGCCTTGACCACACCATTGTCGTAGACGAGGAAGACGACATATGAGCAAGAGGGTCCACTTAAAACGTATACACTACCTTGCGCCTATGTACCGGTCTCCTGTAGAAACTTTGGAATGGTCACTTAAGCAAGCCGTACTTAGAGATGTTTCATCACTCATACGCATACACTACAACCCTCAGAACCAGACAGCAGAGGCTACATTGTACATTGCAGATGTTAACGAAGAGGAAGCAAAGGTATTAAACGTCACACAATACAATAAAGACGAGGAGAATGTATGAACAACTTATTACAACAACTTGTACCTGACATAACTGACCGTCAGGAACGCAATTGCAAACAGTATAGACACTTTGACGAGAACGGACGACTCACATTGTGCCTACGTCGACACGACACTACAGGTGAGTGGATAGACGTGACAATCGCAGAACGTGCAAGACTCAGTGCGATAGAGATACAGCTTGAGATACAACGTGCAGAACATAAACGCAAGGAGGAAGAGCGGCTCGAGGCATATCGCAGAGAGCATCCTGAGGAGTTTGACGATGCCGACAGTTGAGAAAGTATGTATGGTAATATCACTACTTGCTGCGGCGATAGTTCTTACTTCTATACTTGTACTATGTATTAGAGATAGCAGGAGGTAACACGATGAGAGTTAAGTTAAGACTTCCTCGTTCAACCATCGACACTATCCGCATATTGTCAGCACATTGTACACCGTCAGACGTGATAAACGCCATATACGACTGGTATGACAAACAAGGCGAGCTCGACATACTTACTATACCAGCAGTTGGTAGCCAGTCGCAAGAAGCCGGCTGGTTAACCGTCGACATAACATCATCATTGTACTACAGATTGACTGACGACTTACCTGCGTGTGACAATCGCGGCTCTCCTGCCCGGCTAATCACATACTTTGTAGAGAACGAGCTGTACGAGGACGACACATTTGAACAATCATTGTACAACATAAAACAAGACAACACAAAGTCTATAGACTCGCAAGTATCACAACAATGCAAGGACATACTTATTAGTTGTCGCAAGATACTGTCCATACGGTTCGACAGACAGCTATACAAGATAGTTAAGGAGTTAGAAGATTATGCGCGACAACACACTTGACATAAGCAACTACACATTGCCGGCTGATAATACATTGTTCGACAAGCTGAGTACATTGTTCGAGGACTACGACAAGATATATTCTTACATACTTGCATATAGTAAGGATAAGAACATATACAAGCTTAAAATAACTGTCTGCAGTACAGACCGCTACAACACATACGACGCACAGACAGTGCTTGAAGATATTTGCGACAACTTGGTAACATATCTTGCAGATAACGGCTCGGTGGTATGCTTCTTGCAACCTGACCTCAGCATACAGTGCGAGATGTTCACACCTTATGCACACAAGCTGGCGACAGAGGAACACTTACATTGGCAACACATGGAGATAGACGACTTGGTGCAGATGGTATACGAGTGCATGACCATATTGTACAACAAAGGCTACTACTTAAACAAGTACCTTGTGCGTAAGACATTCCTCAACAAATTGTACGGAGCATTACGTAAGAGGCCTGCCGACAAGGAGTGCTCATTGTATGCACCGGTTGGCAAAGAAGGAATGCGTGATATAACCATTGCAGATACATTAGAGGACGACACTCTTGAAAGACGCGACGACGAGGAGACTGCCTCAGCATTATTATCAGTGATAGACGACCTTTGCGAGACATTATTGCAATACATCAGCCAGAGGCAATACGACCAGCTGTTGTTCGAGTATGGCAACAAATGCGTGAGTGCAATGAGTGCTAAGATTGTACAACAACTGCGGTTGCAGTTAAAAAGAGATGGCTTTAATAAGGACTACATACACAGGAGATACTATTAAATGGAAAAGTTAAATAACTCTGGCGACGTCCAGACAATGTTCGGACAATTTCATTGCAATGTGGACATACATTATTGCAAGTGCTACAACTACGAGATAATTAGAGCAGACGACATACACCACATATATTACAACGGCAACGACAAGATTTATATAGGATTTTACTTTGACGACTTATACTTTGTGCCGGCGGCGAGATATAGACTTAATTTACGCAACAACTATCCGTCGTTTATCCGCACCATACGCACATTGTTAGAAAATACAAAAGAAGGAATATTTGATACTCGAATGGAGGTATATTATGAGCGAGTATAAGAAACAGTACAGGTTGTTCGATATATACAGATATATCAGCACCGGCGAAAAGAGCAAGATTATGGGCATTGCAGACTACCACGCGGTACATGGCGTACTTACTACAACTTGCGTAGACAAATTTGTAGTTAACAGTGACATAACCGACATTGAAGGAACAGTGTCAGAAGATGCAATTAAGTCACACGTCAAGAAAGTTAACGCACATCTTCGCAATTGCAAGAAGCCTGGCCCACGCAAAGGCACACCGAGGTTTAAGATATGAGCCATAGCAACTCTTCATTAAATTGCTTTGCATCTTGTATGGCAAAGTACAAAATATCTTACATCGACAGAACACCACCGGAGAAAGTATCACCTCACTTAATCTTCGGCACAATGGCACACGAGGTGATGTACAATGCAGGCAAATTGCGAGACGACACTGCTGATGGTGTGGTATCACCTGACGACTACTACAAGATAATACCGTCTGAGGTGCTTTATCCGGAACTTAAGAAAGAGTTTAACATTAAGTCTTGGCAACATTACTTCACAGATGTCATTAAACAGACTGCAGAGTATGAGAGAACAGTCACATCACAGCTCGGACAACGTGGGGCATATACAATAGAACGAGAGGTTAAACTACAAGCGACCGTTGAGCAGCTTAAGGCTCTGGGCTATCACAACATTGCACAGACAATTGTCGGCATAGTCGACCTGCTGATATATACTAAGGACAGTGCGATAATACTTGACTACAAGTTTAGTAGTTCTCGCAAGAACCAGGACGACTTCGATATGAACAGTCAGCTTCCTTTGTATGCATTCCTTGTACACCTTAACTATGGCATACCTTTGAGGAACATACAGATAGGCTACATCGACATACCTAAGCAAGAGTTTGGAGCACCTATTGTGTTGAGCAACGGTCACTTGTCGAGGTCGAAGAGCCAGAACTGTTCACAGTATATGTTCAAGGCATTTGTAGACGAGATATATGGACCTGACGACGAGGTCTATAATTGTGAGCCTGGTGGTTATTACTATGACATATATTGTAATCTTGCACTTAACAAGGCGGCATACTTGTCATTGCAATGGCTTGACTTACAGACTTATGAGCACGTGATAAAAGACCTGCTTGATGCGGCCAGAATGATAGATTTTATGCAACAGAACGAGATGCCATTCTTGCGTAAATATGACGCATATACTTGCAAGAGTTGTGAGCATCTTAGAACTTGCAAACCTTGGCTATACAAAGCAGAATGGGAGTAAGAATATGCGTTGGGACTATTTTGCAATAGCCGTAGCATTCTTGCTAATTGGCTTTTTGATAGGACTTTATATTGACAAAGGAGACCATAAATGAGAGATGTAATGGAAATGCACGACGAAGGTTGGTGCGAAGGTTGCAATTGCGACTGGAACGAATGTTTAAGACTTGGATATTGTAAAGGAGGTAAAGCAATACACAATGAAGAGCCTATTTAACTTTTATTTGGACAGCGAGGACAAAACTTTGGCAACTGAGAAACTTGAACGACTTGTAGGCAAGAAGAATAAAGGCTTACTTGCATCGTTCATACGTACTCAGATTAAGTTATTCAACGCGACACCAGACGACAAGATAAGCCCTACTTTGATTGAGTACATCGACAACGAGTATGAAGTAACTCAGACATTAAACAAAAGGAGCAGACTATGAAGATAGTAGACCTAAGAAACCGAATACATTACTTGCAATTTATTTGTGAGTCGTTGCAAGACACCACATCATTGCTAATCAAACAACAAATTGTAAACGACATAGAGCCTGATTGTCGTGACGACTTCAACTTCATACTTGAAATTCTTGCAGGTAAACACAAACTTGGTTACAGTTATTATCGTCGCGAGTCACTCGACATAATGCCTGCATTTGTGATGCAAAAATCGTTCAAAGAATACTTACAACCTTTGTGGGACCCTATTACAAAGCACGACTTATCCGTAGCATCCATTGAAACTGCTATGAGTCAAGTAAGATGGCATACTTCTTTTATAGCATCTATTGTAAACCGCACATTGCGACTCGGCATCGGACCATCTTTGTTGTCTAAGGACGGACTTTCTGCAATGCTTGCTAAAAAGTATGAAGGCAAAGTCAAGTCTGACGACACCGGCTATTTTGTGACAGAAAAACTCGACGGCAACCGGTGCATTGCTCACTACGACGGCAACAAATGGCAATTTACTTCTCGCAACGGCAGGAGTATGAATGTCAACTTCAATATGGGCAACTTACCGACCGACAGAGTGTACGACGGCGAGGTGTTAAGTATAGAACAAACTAAGCATTCTTGGAATATTGCTAACGGCATATACTTGGAAGGCAATGACGGAACTGCTGCATTCCAGAATACAAGTGGCTTGATAAACCGCAAAGGAGTGAAGAAAGACTTAATATACAATATATTCGATATACCTTGCGACAATGTACCTTACTTCGAGAGGCGTGCAGAACTTGATAGACTTGCTAAGACAAGGCTTGACACGGCCGACATACGAATATTGCCTGTACTTAAACGTTATGCTACGGCATCGGAGTTGAGAGAAGGCATAGACAAACTCCTTGTAGACGTGACCTGTGCAGGTGCAGAAGGTCTTATGATAAACACCGGCTTTGGCAAATATCAGCATCAGAGGACTGACGACTTGTTAAAGTACAAGAATGTACAGACAATGGATATGAAAGTTATCGACTGGGAATATGGCAATGGAAAGTACGAGTTTTCTCTTGGCTACTTGATATGCTATGGCAAGACGCCTAATGGTAAGGAAATATCTTGTAGAGTAGGCACCGGCATAAGCGATGCACAACGTAATATGTGGTCAGGAAATCCTGAGTTAATTGTAGGAAAAATTGTAGAGATTGCATACTTCGATATAAGCCATAACAACACCGGAGTATATTCACTAAGATTTCCGAGGCTTAAAGGAGTTCGTGAGGACAAGACGGAGGTATCACCTTACTAATATGACTTACGACCAACTTTGTAGAGCATTATTGTACCCAAGCGACAAAGTAAAAGTAATTGTAGACGGAGATTACCGCTTTGTATCAACAGTACGTTGGTGTAGAGCAATATACACAACAAATTTTTGTAATTATCACAACATAACTTTCGAGGTAACTTTATGACAGAAGAACAAAAAGAAATTATTGAAGCAGAAACCGACCAGGTTGTACAAGATATTTGTGAACGAATGAGCACATTTGAGGTAATTGAAGAAAACGATGCTTATCCGGACCTCAACTATTGCGTAGACAAAATAAAGTCAAAAGACATCAAACTACAACTGTATTTGGCATTTAATAAGGTGCCTGAATACTTCTACCAAATACCTGCAAGTAGTACAGGAAAATATCACCCGGCATATACAACCGGAGAAGGCGGACTTTTAAGACACACTATTGCAGCGGCAAGAATAGCTTGCGACCTTGTAGACCTTGAGATGTACGGCTTAACCGACGACGAGAAAGACTACGTCATTTGTGCATTGTTATTGCACGATACGTTCAAGAGCGGTGTAACTCACAGCAAGTATACTTTGCATAATCACCCGATGCTTGCAGCACAACACGTTCGTGCTAATTGCTCGAGAGAGTTTGCAAATAACGTGTGTCCACTAATTGAGTCGCATATGGGCCAATGGAATACTTGCAAGTGGGACAAGACGGTACTTCCTAAGCCGGAGACAAAGTTGCAGCAAATAGTACACCTTTGTGACTATCTTGCCTCAAGGAAGTATTTGACCTTTGAGTTTTCAAAGTAAAACGAATGATTTTAATATATAATAGAGAGATTAAAATTTTTCTCGATAGATTATCCAAGGGATAAAATAAAATCAATCTATTATATATTAAAAATATTCTGTATTCGATTTAGAGGGAATATTTTTATAAAAATCTCATATAATATAATATAAGATAAATTTTGGAGGACCTTATATGAAAGAAGAAAAAGACTTGACTGAACAAGTAGAACAAACCGAACAGGTGTCCGTACGACAAGAGTTATTGAGTGTAACTTTTAACGACGGCAAATACGAGGTTAAAATACCTAAGGGAAGCAATGTTGCGGAGACTGCTTTTTGTATGGCAGTAATAATCAAGGTACTTACTCGTGACAATCTTGTATCAGGCACGAAAGAAGTACTTGACGCAATCACGAGATATCTTGACGACCCACAGTTTGAAGAGGTTAAAGAGTAATGGACAAAGACTACAAGGCATATATTGCAGGGCCGTGGTTTGACGACTATGCAAAAGAACAACTCAATTATATAAAACGAGTGTACAAAGACAATTATTATATAACAGACATCGATTGTTACTTCCCTGACGAACATAACAACGATACACCTTTGGGAGTATACAATTCCAATGTCGAAAATATAAAAGATTGTGACTTTTTTGTAGCACTTATATCCCGTAAAGATGTAGGTACGGCATACGAACTCGGTATTGCATCGTCACTCAAAAAACCTATTTTATTAGTAGGTGATAACGAAGATACTTTTAAGAGCAAAACAAACATAATGCTTGCTTTTTGTACAAAATTTTGTATAACAAAAGACAAATTTGTAAATTACTTACTCAACAAAGGTTGGCGAGAAGAGGACTGCATAAAAATACCAAACACTTGGGAGGACAAAGAATAATGGCAACATACCACAAAGGTTTTAAGGACATTAAAGTTAAACTTATAGATTGTGCAGGTGATAGTTTGGCTAAAAAGGTGTACGAATTCGGTCGATTAAGTCACGACTACAATGAAGTATTACCTGAAACTTATAAAAGAAACGACCCTGCTTGTATAAAGTTTATAAACAAAATTATAGAAGGCACCACACTTCCTAAGTTTGCCTTAGAGGGAACAAGACTTAACTTTGAAATTGCAGGTATATCGAGAATATGCTTGGCACAACTTACTCGCGATAAGGCAATATTTGCAAGTCAAGGTGGAGGAGTATATGCACTTACACAAGATTTTAATATACCGCTTTCAATTTGTAAGCACGGTGATATACTTAACATACTTAAGGCGGCACAGGACTTGCTCGAAGAAGCATATATAATGTGTGCTGAAAGAGAGATACCTGCACTTGAGGCAAGATATATAGGTTTGCATTGCCAAACAATATCGTTGAGTGCAAGTTATATTCCTACGGACTTTGTAAGAAGTTGTTATTCTCGTACTTCAAGTAACTTCTGCGATGAGTGCAATTACATTTATCGTAAAATGTACAATGAAATACGAAAAATGATAAGCAACCTCAAAGACAAAAACTCCATTGCATTGTGGAACTGGTTGTTCCTTGAAGAAAAATGCATAAACGACAGCATATACATGAGAGAAAGATTGTACAATTCAGACTTTACTACAATCGGCAAGGCAATAAACGACAAAATTGCAATAAACGATTGGCGTAAATCAGGTTGGAAAGACGAACTTGAACGTATGGCAATAGAAGAACCTGATCTGTTAACCGACAAAGAGATAAAACTTGTTGAAACTTGGGTTAACTTACAAGAGCAAGGTCAAGTACTTCCTACAAGTTATAGTTCGGATAGTCCCGATGCTTTGTGCAATTCTATTAAAAAGACAAACTATTACAAGGAGCACAGAAAATGAAAGACGACGTACAAGAATATTGTAACAAGTTCTCTCTTGTAGACAGTGCATTGCAAATGCGTACTCTTGCAAGGTGGAACGGCAGAGATTTGAGAGAACACGAAAATCTTGCTGAACATACACATCTTGTGATATGCTGTGTATACGAGATACTTAAAGAGTTACAATACAACGAGCTCGAAATAAGAGTATCAAATATATTGTATGCGGCATTACACCACGATGCGTTGGAGTTGTTAAGAGGTGACATATTATCAGTAACCAAAGATGCTATAACTGGTTTAAGATATGCTACTGACAAAGAAGAACAAGAGTTTATGCAAAGTCGTGGCATAGTGTTGACAGAAGAGGAAGAAAGCATATTGCATCTTGCAGATTTGATGGCTTGCTACAAATTTGTAGAATGGGAACTTCGTTACCCGTCGAATGACTTTGCTAAAAAGGCTTATATAGATACATTGAAGAAATACAACGATGCTTTGGAAGAACATTGCGACAAGTATTTGAGAGTATTAAACAAACCTATAGTTGAAGTTGACAAAAGGTTTCAAAAAGGTTACAAAGACGATGCAGGCGTAGACATAATACTTGACAAAGATATGACTTTTATGCCTATGTCGACAACTACAATCGACCTGGACGTACAAATAACGCCTGATGTCAACGAGATGGCATTCCTTTGTGCAAGAACTTCTGCGGCAACGAGAGGCTTATATGTAGCGATGTGCCCGATTGACCCGAACTACACCGGAAATGTATCGGCAATTGTGCACAATTTGTCCAACGAGATAATAACCTACAAGAAAGGCGAGTCGTTCTGTCAATACGTTAAAAGTAAAATTGTAACAGAAGATGCACCTTGCAAGAAACAAGGAAAACGTTCAGACAGCAAATTCGGAGGAACTGATAAATGTTAGTACTTGTAGAAGGCGTAGACGGGACCGGCAAAACTACTCTTGTAAGAGAACTTTTTGAAAGAGGTTTTTGTTGCAAACGAGTATTTAGAAACGACAATTTTGAGGCTGCCAAGTTTTATAATTATGCATATCACGATGGTTTGGTCATACTTGACAGAAGTTTTATATCCGACCTTGTGTATCGTATGGTTGACGAACTTCCTATGGAGGACCAAGACTTATCAAGTATAGGAAATATTTTAAGAGGCAAGGTGCTTATAATACATTGCGTAAACGCAAATCATTACGATGAAGCAATGGCAAGAGGCGAGGACAATATTACAGACAGAAATGTTTCTGATAGAATAAACGACTTGTATTTTACTTTTATGAAAATGTTCGCTAAATTTACAAATGCAAGAATAGTACAATATGACTATCACACAACTTCTGTCGATAATATAGTAAACGAAATAAAGGAGGTATACAATGAGTTCAAAGAAAAGACGTATCCCGTTAAATGACTTACAATATGAAGTCATTAAAGCGGTTCTTGTGAGAGGTTGTCCTGCTTTGGCAGATGACTTACTTATGGGAATAAATGGCTTGATACAAGAGAACGCAGAACTTAAAAAGCAACTCGAAAAGGAGAATAAGTAATGGAGTACGATAGTTTTACTACTCACAAAATTGACTTCTTCTTTGGGAAACCGAAAGCCGGAAAAACCTTAATAGCTGGAAGTTATCCGAAGCCTTTGCTATATGTTTCAATAGGCAATGACGGCGGTGGACGTGTACTTTATACAAAGTATAGAGATGACGTAGACAAAGGTTTAATTAGGGTTAAGAACTTACGTAACGACAATCCTGTGGGAGGTAAGATACAGCTTACTTCTTGTGAGAAACTTGCTAAGTTACTTGCTGAGTTACGTAAGCCAGATGCCGACAGGTTCAAAACAATGGTAATTGACACTGTAGGTGCTTTACAAGACGATTACAAGGCATATCTTGAATTTTGTAAAGGCGGCAAAGCATTATCTATGCCTGAATGGGGCGATGTTGGTAAAATGGTACTCAGCCTCAAAGATAATATGAAGCGGTTTTCAGAAGAAAAAGATTGTCAGATTGTATGGATAAGTCATACAAGAGAACAAGAAGTCTATGAAACCTCAGGACTTAACAAAGAGATAAGAATTGTACCTGATTTGACCATTGCAACAGGTGTTAAATTCTTAAAAGATGCAAGCAACGTATTTTATTGTTGCAGAAAAACTATAATATTGCCTAACGGCGATAGAGATGTAAAATTCTTAACCTATGTAGGTGCTCACCCGTTAATGGATACTGGTACAAGGGACCTTATAATTGAGCACGGTGGTTTTGTTGAGAACTTTACTTATGACAAATGGCAGGCTATGGTCAAAGCCGGCACCTTAAATTGTGCAAACGTTGTAACACCGGAGACCGAAAATAATATAGACGCCGAAGAAGGCGATAAGGAGTAATTATGAAAGAAAAATTTAGCGATTTTGAAAGTGTTGGTTTTATCAGCAAACCTGGTACGTTTACTTTTGAAGTAAAATCGTACGAACTTAAAGACAGCAAAGCAGGCAATCCGATGGCTGTGTTTGTAGTAGAAAGCAAACTCGAAGGCCAGAGCACTTTGTACTTCCCTCTCGCTGAAAAAGCAAGATGGAAATACAACAACTTTATCAAAGCTTGTTTGCATAACGAACTTGATACTCCCGATAAAATTGCAAAATTTGAATGGGACTATGCGGTTGACGGCAAACGTCTCGTAGGTAAAAAGTTTATCGGCACAGTTGTCGTTGAAAAATACGACAAAGAAGTTAAGAAACCTCTTGACGATGGTACCTTTGATACAGTCATAGAAACGACTGACACGTACCATATCGACAAATTTGCGGCTCTCGACGACGAAGATGGCCCGGCACCGTTTTAATTAGCTCACACGCTTTCCTTTTTAATGGGGATGCCGTTAGTGCTTCGGTGCTGCGGCATCCTATTATGTGGAGAATGACTTAGCAGGTTTAATTCCTGTACTCCACCCTCTAATCTTTCGTTAGTAGCCTCTTAATTGGGGCTACTTTAATAGGCGATTAGCACAACAGTAGTGCAACCGACTTTGACTCGGTTTACGTAGGGGCGGCACCTGCATCGCCTGCCATAATTGTAAGGAGGTATTTATGTCAACAGAACGTGAAAGCAAATTGCAATCACGAATATTGCAAATTGTAAGAAAGAACGGAGGTTACATATACAAAAATGCACAGAATATGTACACCGAGAAAGGTCGTCCAGATTTATGTGCTTGTATACCTACAAAATTATCAACACTTGCAAGAATGTTCGGTGAAGATGCAACGGTTGGTATTTTTGTAGGACTTGAACTTAAACGCGAAGGTCACTTGAATGAAGTGTCTGACGCTCAACTTATAGTAGGTAACAAAATAAAACAGGCTGCAGGTTTGTGGTTCGCGATTGACGACAGTGACATTGTAGAGGTTTTAATGAAAAGACTTACGGAGGGAGTATGCAATACGAAGAATACTTAACTAAAAGAAGGCAATATCAAGAAGCAGGAATGTTATTATTGTTAGAACGCAAACACGCCTGTTTGTTCTTTGTGCCCGGAAAAGGAAAAACATATCCTTGCATAGATGCAATAAGAGATATTGACAAGTCCAAAAACGGTCGTGCAAATGTTCTTGTATTATCTACGGCAGATGCAATTCGCAATATGTGGGAAGTTGATATTGTACCACAAAATATTATGCCGAAGAATACAGTGTATATGAGTTTTAATTCGGCAATACAAGAAAAGACTAAGGCAAAACTTCTTGCGACAAAATGGGATATAATTGTGTGCGACGAGTCTCACAAGATTAAGGCAAATACATCTAAAACGAGTAAACTTGTATATATGTTATCTCGTAAGACAGAGTATGTATTTGGTTTAACAGGAACTCCTCGTGGTAATAGTGACCTTGATATATTTTGTCAGTTCCACAATATGTGTGTGAGTGACTGGGGCAAGGTCACTTATTCTTTCTTTGTAGACAATTGTTGTGACGTTGAAAAGAAGTTCTTTGCTGGTAATTGTATAAGAATACCGACCGGAATAAATGCTAAGTACAAAGCAGGTTGGGAACGTAACATTGCATTATATAGTATGAGAGTTGACTACGACGAAGACGACGCAATGCCAGACCTTGATGTCAACGTTATAAACCTGCCTTTTGAACCTACTGATGAGTACAAGAAAGCAGAAGAAGGTGTCATTTCGATACAAGATTACGAGAGCACAATGACTAAACTTGCTGCAATTACAAAGATGCATCAAGCTGCAAATGGCTTTTTGTATTTGACTGATGACATTGAAGAAAAGAGAATTACTCATACTTTCAAGCACAATGATAAACTTGATTGGTTACAACAAAATGTTGGATACAATGAGAAAGTAGTTATTGTATATAGATTTGAAGCAGACAAAAACGAGATTGAAAAGTTGTTTGATAGCAATAAGATTGCAGGAACAATCGAAGAGTTTAAGAATACTAACAAAAATATATTGTTATTACAATGTTCTCGTTGTGAGTCGTTTAACTTGCAAGATGTTTGTAATAGAATAATATTTTATACTCTTGACTACTCATTTATAAAGTATGACCAAATGCTACACAGAGTATGGCGTAAAGGCCAAGATAAACCTGTTGTAATACAAATATTGTTGTTCGAGGGTAGTATAGAAACAACAATTTGGAACACTGTAAAAACTAAGAAACAATTAAGTGACTTATTTATGTCAATCAAAGGAGAAGTATAATGGACGAGAATTTAGCACGGTTAGGTCGTATATATCCAAACAGTAATTTTGTACTAATACCTGCATATAGACCGGAACTCTGGCAAGATATTGAATATAACAGCAAGCAAGATAATAAGGCTGCGATTAACCGTTGGAAGTCCAACCCGTTATCCTTAGAAGAAGCACAACAAAAGGTAGACGAAGGCTATCGTATTGGCTGGGTTGTACCGGAAGGTATGTGCGTTGTAGATATTGACAATGAGGACGATGAGAGGTCGCAAGAATACATTGAGCGATTACTTGAAAAATTTGAAGTAAAATACAATTACAATTATACAAGTCGTGGTATACATATGATATTCCGTGACCCTACAAATAAATTGCCAAGCAATGCAGTTATGCAATGTGGTCTTAATATTACGGTTGACATAAGAGCAAATGCTACAGGCTATATAATACTTCCTTGTAACGACCCTCACAGAGAATGGGGTCACTGGGGTGATTTTGTAGAAGATATACCTTACTTCTTAAAGCCTATTGCAAAGTTAACTACTCCAAGTTTCATAGGTATGAAAGATGGTGACGGTCGTAACGATGCATTATTTAAGTGGCGTACAAAACTTGAAATGTCGCATAAGTTAAGTGATGACGAGATTGAAAAATGTATACGAATAATAAATGAAAATTTGTTCGATACACCTATGTCAAACCCTGAGTTATTTAAGACAGTTCTTCGTGAGAAAAAGAAAGACAACAAGCCTGATGCAACAGAACGTGAGAATATCTTTAATAGACTGGCAGACGAAATGATAAGTCGTTTTGATATTATATCGTACGGTGATACTTTTTATAAATTTAACGGTGTGTATTATAAAGAAATAAGTACAATAGATATTGAACGACTCATACATTTTGAAGTATCCAGCAACATAAACGATACAGGTCGTAGTGAGATTATAAAATTCTTGCGAATTAAGACACAAGTTAAAATGGAAGATTTGAACAAAGATTGGTATAAGATTGCTTGTAATAATGGTGTGTTAAACTTAGTAAATGGTGAATTAACTCAACCTACAAAAGCAGATTATAACACAATTTGTATACCTTGCACTTACAATACAGACCCTGTATATTCTCCTCGTATAGATAACTTTATGAAAGAGATAGCGGACGGAGATGTAAACAAGATTGCATTTTTGTATCAAATTGCAGGTTATTGCCTTCTTAAAAAGAATATGTTTGAGAAGTTTTTTATATTCAAAGGTGAAGGTGGTACAGGTAAATCTACCTATATGAACTTGATACAAAGAATGATAGGAGAAGAAAACTGTGCTCACATAGGCCTTAATCAATTTGACAAAGACTACCATCTTGCATCATTGCTATCAAAACTTGTAAATATAGACGACGACCTTGTAGACGGCAGGGCACTCGAAGACACTGGCAGATTTAAGTCGCTCATATCAGGAAACATAATATCTGTACGACAGATTTATCAGCCTGTTATGGACTTTATGCCTTATACAACTTGTATATTTTCTTGTAACAGATTGCCAAAAATTATGGACCGTACAACTGGTTTGTTTAGAAGAATGGTTTTGCTTGAACTTAATCATAAGGTAGAACACCCTGACCCATTGTTTATGACAAAAATAACTGATACAGATATGGAGTATTTTTTCTTTAAAGCAGTTGAAGCAATTAAACAAGCTATTGAAGAAGGTCACTTCCGCATACAACATAGCGAGCAAGAACTTCTTAATATGTTTAAGCGTAGACAAAGTTCTATCAATGAATGGGTATTTGAAACAAGACTTACACTTGGACAAATAAATGGTGCATCTTGCAAAGCATTATATAGTTCGTTTAACAACTGGGCGTCAGATAGTGGTTATTATAATAAACTTACGATGTTCTCATTTAAGGAAGAGGTGTGCTTATTGTATGATGTTGTAATAGAATACAAAGCTGAGGAAGGTAAGATGCCAAAATCAATATTTGTAAAGAAAGGCGACTTTAAGGAGGATTGGATGCCGTTATGAAAGAAAGATTTTTCGACTTTGAAGTATTTCCACATTGGTGGTGTTGTACATTTGGCGATATTCCTGATACATTTCCAGGTGAAACTATTACTGAGGACATTAAAGATACTTTTGTAGTAGTTCGTTCCGATAAAGGTAACCCTCGCGACGAATTATTGCAATTGATGCAACAAGAAGGCTTTGTACAAATAGGTTACAATATAAAACGATACGACCTTGTAATTGCAAATGCAATATATCAAGGTTTTACTCCGGAAGAAGTATTTGTAATATCCGACTTAATAATACAACCTGAAAGTTTGTACAAAGACCCGTTGCATATGCGTCTTGGTCCTACTTCTAAAAGGAAACTTAAATGTGTGTTCCAAGATTTGCTTGACGATAGTGAAGGTTCTCTTAAAGACAAAGAAGCAATAATGGGACTTAACATACTTGAAAGTAGTGTATCATTCTTGGAAGAAAATCTTACTGAAGAACAAAAAGAGGACGTAATATATTATAACAAGCAAGATGTTTATGCGTCTATGAAGTTCTATGAGGATATAGTTTATCCTTATACTCAAACTAAACTTGCAATAGGCAAGACTTTTAATATACCTGAAACAACTTGTCTTGCAAGTACAAATGCAAGACTTGTTTCTTTAGTATTACAAGCAAAAAGAACTGTGTTTACTGATGCAGAAGAAACCGTAATTAAGGTACCATCTAAGATACAAAAATATTGCTTGGACAATGTTCCTGGCGAAATATATAATCATCTTGTATATGGTACAGGTAACTTGTCAGTTAAGGCTTTTGGCAATGACGTAGATTATGGCTCAGGCGGAATACATAGTGTACTTTCCAAAAACATATATGTAGAAAGTGACGACGAATATTGTTTAATAAACGTCGACGCAACTTCTTATTATCCGTCAATGCTTATACAATTTGATTGCTTGAGCAGATGCGTACCTTCGAAAGAAATTTTTACAAATATATACAATGAACGTATTCGTATTAAACATCTTGAACACAAAACTGAGCAAGATAATATGAAACAACTTGCATTGAAGTTAGTTCTTAATACTACATTCGGTGCATCTGGTAACAAATGGCTTGACTTGTTCGACCCTTATCAATGTATAAGAACTTGTAGATTAGGACAATTGTTCTTAACTGCACTTGCTTGCAGAATTGTAAACAATATACCAAGTGCAAAAGTTATACAAACTAACACCGATGGTATTCTATTGTATATTCGTAGAAAAGATGTCTGTCTTGTTGACAAATTTATGCAAGAGTGGACAGATGTTTCCGGTATAAGTATGGAACGTGACGATGTACAAAAGATATGGCAAAGAGATGTTAACAACTATCTTCTTGTTAAAACAAATGGTAAGGCAAAGAGAAAAGGCGGTTGGCTCAACGACGACTATCGTAGACCTGGCTATGTTACAGTAGGTTCTCTTGATGCATTTGTTTGTACAAGGGCGGCACAACAGTGGTTGCTTAATGGAAAAGATGTTGCAAAATCTATATTAGAAAATAAAAACGTTACAGATTATGTAATGAGTTGTAAGAAAGGTCCTACTTATAGCAAAGTTGTACAAAAATTTGCAGACGGAACAGAGCAAGAATTGTTTAAGTGCAACAGAGTATATGCAAGTAAAGATACTAACTTAGGAAAGATTTACAAGATTAAAATGTACAAAGGAAATAAGTCATATACTCAAATGTCGTCAATACCTGACAATTGTAGACTGATAAACGACGACTTGTCACATTATACGTTCGACGATATTAAAAAAGACTTAGACTATGCATATTATCTTGACCGGGCAATGGATATATTAGATATACCTTGGCGGCAAGTTATAGGCAATAAAATAATCGACACGGATAAATTCGATTATAAGATATAATAAAATCTATTCCCTGAATGATTTTAATATATAATGGATAAATGAAAATATCAATCTCGATAGAATATTCATTGATAATTTATTATATCTTAAAATCAATGGAGGTACTATGATAACTATATTAACAAATACCACTGTTCCGTATGAGTTTAAGACAAAGGAACAATGTATGTATTATGTAAAAGAGCGAGCACTTGGCATTAAGAAGTCACTTCGATTTATAGAAAAAGATACAGGACACCTCTGTGTGAGATGCCCTGTATCAGGAGACTATTTGGAAATATACGGTGAGCAGTCAGACATTGATTGGTTACATCGTAATTTGAGTAAGCATCAATGGTATCGAACTGACTAATTTATAAAGCCTTCTCTCTTACCTTGTACAAGATATACGCCTGAGCGAATACCATTTTTAACAAGCTCGTTTCTGAAAGTTTCACTTGTATAATATTTGTGACCGTTAGAAGTCCAAACATATACTTTAGCCATTTTAGCGTTGTTAGTCATTATGCGATTGACAACGCTTTTTCTTTGTTCTGCTGACATCTGTCTGTAAAACAATTCTACTCGATTACCATTTTTATCTTCTACTGTATATTTTACTTTGTTTCTCATTAACTCTAACAAATACTTGTTATTGAGTTGTCCATACATTTCGTTAAGTTGTCCAACTTGTTCTGCAGATAAGTTACCTATATCTTTGTATTTACCTGTTAATTTTCCTTTGCTAAGACCAAGACTCAGTACTTCTTTTTCAAGAGCACTTATATTGCGAGGATATACTTTGAGCGATGACATTCTGTTCACAATGTTAGCTACAGCACCCCAGAAGTCGGGAGTATATTTATATTGTAATTCGCCGGTGAACGGGTCATACTGCTTAGGCATACCGTATGCAAGTCCAGGTAATACTGATACACCGATACGTTCGAGAGTTCCTATAAAGCCACTGTCATACTTAACCTCGTGGATATACATAGAGCTTGTGATAGTTTTTAACAAGTTAGGTATGAACGAGGCAAGTATGTTGCTTGCTTTGTACGGGTCAAGAAGTACTTCTGCAAAACTTTGTTTATATTGTACCATATCGTATACGTCCGAGAATATACTGTCATCGAACATATAATCAAGAGTATCAACCATAGCGTCGAAGAAGCGTTCTTTGTTGGTAAAAGCATCACCAAGTATTAAGCCCATACCAATGCCAGTTGTACCGAACACGTCAGAGAAGTCAATGTATACATCGCCTATACGTATCTTAGTTTTCTTATCTTTCTTGTCCTCTTCTACTCCACAAACACCGAGTGCAGTTGCAATCATACCTACTACAAAGCCGATACTTCCTACAATGCCTTTGCCTATGTTTCGTTTAGTGATATAAGCAGCAAATCTGCTATTCACACCTTTGCCCATACGATAGTTACGGTCGTAAGTTTCAACAGTGCTTTCAAATCTTGCAAAGTCGTATATTGATTTAGCAAGTCCGAACGGAGTCCATCGTAAGCCTTCAGTAAACCAGTTCCAACTTGCATTTGCGAACGGGAATATGAACTTCCACATTGCATATGCTTTCTCACCGAACCTTTCTCTAAACTTAAGTTCAACATCACCGATAAAAGAACTCTTGTGCATATAGTCCGCAGATGCTAATACAAATGAGTCCGCAATATAGCCCATAACTTCTTTTGTAACGCCTTTGCTTAAGTCTACTTTGTCCTCAGTAAGAGTTGCCGCAAGATATTTTATAAATGCACGGTTAACCCACTTTTCATCGGACAATACTTTGTACAATGATTTAGCAAGCCAATTGAGTGACTTAGTATTAAACTGGTTGTTGTAGAACAACTTAGATGATATGCCTTTAATAATCATCGCAGTTACATTGCCTGCAATAGAAGAGCTTGTATCGAAAGTATCATACTTACTTATGCCATCTTTAATCTGGTCAAACAATCCGTTGTTAAATACCTCATTAAGTATAAAGTCTGTTACTTCTTTGCTCACAACAATGCCTTCAATAGAATAAGTACCGTCTTTGTTCTCTTTGAGTTTGTACTTACTACCTTTGAGAGTATCTACAATGGAGTACTGACCCTCAAGAGTTCTTCTAAGAGGAACCTTTGTATGAGCCTCTTTGTACTCTTTTGCTGCAAGATAGAACTTAATATCAGCATCAATCATTTGCGATGCATTTAACAACTCATCTCTACGAGCAATAATTTCTTTGTAAGGATTGTCTGTCTTAGATATTCTGGCTTCAAGATAGTCATACTCTTTTAGCAAGTCTGCTTGTATCTCTTTTGCCGCTGCAAGTTTATTCTCATCAGTTATTATGTCATATCCTCGACCTGTTGTATCACGTATAATTTGTTTTGCACTTTCTCTATCACCTACAAATTCGTTAGTAGGCTTTTCCATTTGAGAAAGTTTTCTCTTGTTTATTACACCTCCAAGTTTATCCGCAATTTTGTTAAGAGCATTCCATGTAGCATTACCTACTGCACTAACAGCTCCACTCGTCTTTTCTACAAGTACGTTGGTCGTAATGTTGCGGAGCCAAGTGCCAGGTGAACTAAGCATTGCCATTGTTCTGAACTTAATTAGTTTAGCTATGACAGATTTGCTTTCTTTACTGGACTTAGCACGTTGTAATGCTTTTGCGTATGCAGCGTCTGTGAGTTCTTGTACTCTTACAAGTGCTCGTTCCTTGTCAGCAATATCTGCGTCAATATAGATATTCATTGCAGTAGTAATTTGTTCCAAGTCAGTTCTATCTAAGTCAACGCCAGTACGTTTAAGAGCAGACTCTAATGCAATGCTGTAAGGGTTCATATTTGCAAGAGTAATACGTACTGCATTAAGCATTTGACCAGCTGCAGAACTTACTTGCTCATACTGATATTGCATATCTTTTACAAGTTGGTAGTCAATATTGATAGCACCAGTCTTTACAAGAGAGTTGATGTACGAGAATGTATACATTAGCATCATTTTCCACTTAGTATCCGCCTCAATAGAAGTAAATTGTGGTAATGCAGTTGTCAAGTACTCTACAATTGTAGTAGCGGTTGTACTATCCATACTTGTAAGCCAAGGATTGCTATCAATAAACTGCTTGTAAGACTTCTTAAAGTGGAAACTATCATCCTCACTTATATTCTTGACATTAGTTTTGGATATAACGTCAAAGGTTGTATCAATGAGTGACTTAACTTGCTCAGGCATAGGTTTGTCTGCAGTTAAAGTGATTGACTCGTTTTGTACATCTACAGTCTGCTTAACGCCTTTGAGTGTATAAATAGTTTCTTTCTGTCCTTTAATTTGTCTTTGCTGTTTAGCAATCTTTTCTTTGAGAAGTTTTATACGTTCCTTGTCTGCCTTAGTATACTTGCTATCAAAAGTACCGCTACGAAGTTCTTCTCTTGCTGCTTTAATGTCTTCGTACAATTGTGTGACTTCACTCTGAGTAAGAGCACGACCTTCTTCACCTTTGGGCATTTGCCACTTGCCGTCTTTTGTAAAGCCAAGACTTGCATAAGCTTCTTGGAAACGTCTATACTTAGCACTCTTTACGTCCATTTTATTTATAATCGTACGAGTAGCTACATTGTATATTTTGCGTTGCAAGTGAGAGCGGTCCTCTTCTACTTGAGTTTCAATTTGTACTTTGTTTACGTCACTTAAATCGAAGTCAGCATTAGCGTCTATCTTGCCTGCTGCTACAAGTTGTTTGTAGAAGGCAATAGTTTTTTCCGGGTCAGCCTCAAATACGCCTTTTATTTTGTCGACAAGTTTGGCTTGCTTATTTGCACTTGAGGTAATATCGTCGATATTTATTTTGCCTTGCTTTACAAGTTGTCTTATTTTATAGTCTACAAGGTCGAGTATAATATCGTCCAATACTTTGTTACTGAACGACATATCTTCGACAGTATACTGTGATGCAAGAGTGTCGCCGATAGTTAAGTTATTTCCTTTAGTGTCTTTAATATTAGTATCAAAGGAAGTTTCTTTATGAACTCCTGCTCTTTTTAAATTTTTGTCATAAGCAAGAATGTTAGGCCACACTGCCGCAGAGCCATACGAGAATAATGTACCATCATAGTTTTCAAGTAATGACATTCTCAAATAGCCTTCATTTACGTGTTCTGCTTGAGTAGACTTTGTTTGTTTAATTTCACCTTTTTCATTAGGAACTGCAAATCTGTTATAGTTGTTAAAAGCAGTTTCATATTGTTTGTACAAGTCAGGTGCAAAGTCTTTCATTTTGTTAACGTAATCTTGCATTTCTTCAATCGACATTTTGCGATTAAATATCTCGTCTACATTAAGAGTGTTATACTTATCTTTGCTTGCCGCATATTTTAATACGCCACGTAATGCATATGCCATACCTGCATTGTTTACAAGAGCTCTCAATTGAGCCACATTCTTTATATTATTGTTATGGAAGAAGTTCTTGTTTATGAGCTGGAATGTAGCATCGTTCATATCCTCGTGCTTACGTACATAGTCGAGCAATAGCCAGACGCCTTCTTTTGCAAAAGCTTTGCTATCTACAAGGTTCATAAAGTCATAGTCTAACTTACTCTCAATTCCTGTAGTAGCTACAATAAGGTTTTGTAAACGGTAGTCCATATACGGGTGCTTGTGAGTTTTAGTATCGATATACTTTTCAAGATTAGTACCTTGTACAAATTTGTAAGATATAGTATTTGCTCTTACAATTTCAGAAGGTGCAATCTCTTTAAGTTTAATACGACGTTTAGCTTGCATCTTCTTAGCATACTCTTGTTTAGTAAGTTGTTTTTCAGCCTCAAGTTCTTTGTAGGTATATTCTTTACCGTCAATTACAATTTTGTCTGCTTTCTTTGCAAGCTGCTCAAATCTCATTCGCCTTGCAATTCTGTTATATTCTTCAGCAGCAGAGTACATTGAGTTTAGGTTTTCAGCATACTCATACAATGACTTTGCAGAAACAGCCGAGTAAGCCTTTTCTATGACATCTTGACTAATAGTAGGAGTATATTTTATAGTGGTAGAACTTTGTATCGGGCTTTCTTCTCCGCCATATACTATGCTTATGTTTTTATCAATGTTGTAGCCATTATCAGTTAACTTATCAATAGTATTTTTTAAGTTAGATACTGTGTCTGCACTGTCTCCGTATATTGTAAATTTAGCAGTAGTATTGTTGATGTCAACCTTAATAAAGCCGGTCTTATTATATGCTACTCGACGGTTATAATCGGTCGGAGAATATTCCGTACCAGAAATTTTTACATTTTCTGTAGTTAGCATATTCATAAGGCTTATTGGAACATATTCACCGTTATAGAAAAAATATTCTCCTTGTAATTCAGCATTTTTAATATCAGGTATCTGTACCAAGTTATCTTTTCTACTGTTAACTATATCAGTTATTTCCCTTGTAACAACATTCTCTATATCGGAATTTTGTAAGTGATTGTTTATAGTATCACGAGTAATTTTTCCTGTGTCAACACGATATACATCTGCTTTCTTTAAGTCACTCGGCTTTATAAGTATTTCATATTCATATACATCGCCGGCACCGATAACATCTTTTGGTTTAATCTTACCTACAAAAACGTAATTGGAGTTACCTAACTGGTCAAAGTCAATTTCGCCTGACAATGTTGCAGATAGAAAACTTTTATTATCGTAAACTTTGTTGCTATTTTGCGTCCTCATATAAGGAAATTCGGTATTTAAGAACTGCTCAAAAGTCATACCTTTGTTTTCAAATATAGTAAGATACAAATTTTTGAGGCTTAGCATTCTGTATGAGTGGTCCATTAAGTAAGAGTAAGTAGTTTTACGAATATTTTCGTTTTCAATATCAGGCCTGCCGAGTGTAGCATCTGTCCAGTTGTAAATCTTGTACAAAGTTTGATAATCAGCATCCGACAATTGTATATTGTCTACAACTTCATTGCTTTCAATAGCTTTGTGATATTCTTCCGATTGTAAACTATCTAAAACTATACGAGCTTGTTGCTCTATCTTTTTAACAGTTTTTACTACTCTTCTGTCTACCTCAGCAATAGTGCTAACAGTTGCATTGCCATTAGTATCAATACTGTAAATAGAACCCCAAGGAGTTCTTACAGTTAAACCGTTTTCTGTATCAGTTACAAAAGGTACGAATTTATTTTCAAGAACACCGTCGATGTCAGCATTCTGCATTTCACCGCCTGCACTGTAGTACAATAAGTCGTTAGCCATGGCAGTACTATTCTTAGCATCTTTGAAGAACTCAGGAATGTGCTCTTTCATATCTGCTACAATTTTGTCTTGTTGCTTTTTGTTAAAGTAAGACAAAAAGTCAGAAGTCATACCTGCTGCAAGGTTGTTATTGCTTTGTATAGCGTGCCTAAACTCGTGCCATACAAGATACTTGAGGTTTTGTGCATAGACATCAAGTTTATGTTCTATTGCAAGTTTAGATGCCTCCTCAGTACTTATTTTATCGTGGCTTGCTCTGTATACAGTGTCTACATTGAGCCAAGTCTGTATAGTCGCGTCATCTACGTACAATGTGATAGTATTAGTATTTGCATCATACCCAGCGTCTGCTTTACCGTCGCCTTTCTTTACAATAATTGTGGCGTCATCAATGTTCTTATTACCGGTCTTGAACAAAGCATTTGCTTTAAGTTTAACTTCTTTGCCACCATCAATGTCTTGTGCAATCTTTTTCAATTTAGCGTCAGCTTTTGAAGTTTGCATATCGGACATCGACGACACATCGCCTACAATGTAGTTGCCTTTATTATCTTGTATTATGGTCTTAGTACCATTGCTTTCTTTGAGGTAATAAGCCGTGAGATATTGTACAACTTGTTCCGGAGACTTGCCTTCAAGGTCTTTGCGAATGTTCTCTTTTAACAATGAAGTGTCGTATACAATATCGTTGATGGTCAAAAACCTTTTAGTATCAGCATCGCCTTTTACAAGATTGCCAAGAACGTTGTCAGTACCTATTGTATATGCATAAGAGTTAGTGATATTTATATCACGAACTCCCAACGACTCAGTACCTCTCATTGTATACTCAGCACGAGCGTCGCTTTCTACAATAAGAACAGGTCTTGCACTATCTTCATTTAACTTAAACTCAAATCTTCCTTGAGTGTACTGCTTAAACAAAGTATTGTATCTTGCAAAAGTCTTTCCACTCGTGAGCATCTTAGGAATGTCTATGCCATAGTGGTGCAAGAACGAGTTGGCCATAGACTGAGGTTGACCTGCATACTCAAAATAAGTCTTATTATTGTACTCACTGTTATAAGTGCTATACCAGTAGTTCTCTATAACCTTAAATGCCTGGATATTAGCCGCTTTATCGTCACTCTTAATGTTCTTTATAAGAGTTGCTTTCTCATCAGCAGTTAAGCCAGTCATTGCATTTATTTTTATAATTAAAGAGTTTACAATGGCTTCTCTGTTCTTGCTCTTTGCAAGACCTTTGTTTATCTCACCTTTATAGTCATACGGATATTGATTGCGTCTTATAACTTCTTTGTTCTTCTCGCTTAATGCAGTCGAAGGAAGTTTCTCGAAGTCTTTGTATATGGTGTTGGAATAATATTGTACAAGAGTACCTTCAAAAGACTCGGCATATTGTTTTGCAAGAGATGCCGTTTGCGTGTCAGTTATTGTAGACAATATAGAACCAAGGTTACTTACAAATGCAAGAACATCTGCAGTGTTAGTACAAAGAGCGTCCATACGGAAGTCAGCATTGGTAAGTAATGCAAATAATACTTGTGCATTGTCGCCTTTACTATTGTAACGAGTCTCGTACAATGCAGACAATTTGTTAAGTATTTGAGTAAAACGTTTTTCTTTAAGCACAGACTTTTTAAGTCTTGTTTCTACAATGTACTGGAATGCACCGTCTGCATCATTAGCAAAACGTTTGGGTACAATTATTGCAGTACCATCATCGCTCTCAACCGCCGCAGTACCGTTTTCTACAAGTACGACTTTTTCAAGTTTGCTATCTTTTGCAAATATTTGTTGTACTTCATTGAGAACTTTTTCATCGGTAGTACCATTGTCTAAGTCGTTACGAGTATAAACCTCAGTCTTACCACGCAAGTTATTGTCTTTAAGTTCTTGTTCCGATACTTTAATGCCTTCTTCACGAATGTCATTAAGCATTCCTTCGTACAATATTGCAAAAGTCTTTGCGTTTACAAGGCTTGACGTTTCTTCGCTGTTTATAATGTTGAGTAATTCAGTACTTCTTGTATAAACTTCCTCACTCATATTTGCAAAATAAGAAGACAACGTACGTATCATACCGTACGCACCTTCCATAATGTTTGCACGTTCCGATTTGTCACTTGTTTTTACAAGGTCATTGACAGAGTTTAATAAATCAGCAAAGTTTACATTAAACTCATACGATGCAAGTTTGCCGAGTTTCTTGTATTTGGCATTGCCTTCTTTGTCGTATACAATATTGCCTTGTTTGTCATACTTAACCTCAGTAGTTTCAACACGACTGGTTTTGAGAGCGCCTAAGAAACTACCACCTATCGACATAAGTACACCAGACAAAAATGCGGTTGAAGCAACTTCAAAGTTCCAGTCACTGGTATACAAATAGCCCTCGTTGTTAAGTGCAAATAAGCGGTCAATGAAGTAGTTACTGTATTCTTGTAAGAACTCTTCAAGACCTTCGTGCAAGGCGTCTTTTGCAAAACGTGCAATGGCAGCACTTGCTCCAGAAGAAGCACCTACTTTTTGAGTAAAGCCTTGCGTCAAAGCATCTAAGCCGGTTGCCCCGAGCGCCTTAGCAAGACCTTTTTCAATGAGCATCTCAGTAGTAGCTCTCAATGTTGAATTTAATAATTTTTCAGCAGTGCTTGAACTAAGTAATTCATCACTACAAAGTTCATACATATTGCTTGCAGCCACACCGGTGTACATCACGCCTGTGCTTATCCACGAGGCAATAGAGGCGTTTGCACCTAATGCTCCTGCAATATTACCGGTTATCATCGAAGGTATCATACGACCGAACGAGACGCCTATGCCGGATATTAAGTTGCCGTAATAAGTAGCCTGTCCGTCAACTTCTCTGAGCCAAGTGCTATCTTCAAGCCACTGTGATATGTCTTGCCTCCACTCGTCATAGCCTCCGATACTACGAAGGTCTAACTCTCTGTCTTTGAAGGCTTCTTCCATAGCACCTGCAGCATCTTTGAAACCGCCTTCACCGTATTTAACAAGACCTTCTACTATATTGTACAAATCGCCGAACAATTGTACAACGCCTTCAGCAGCGCCTACTACAAGTTCTTGTCCGGTACCTAATGCGGTCATACCAAACTTTTCAAACCAATTTTTGCTATCTTTTATAGACTGCAATTCTTTGAGTTTGTTCTCATACTTAATTCTTTCTGCATTCTGCTTTAACAAGTTTCTGTTGTATTCATACTCGCTTATTTCCTCAGTGTGATATGAATACTCAGGGTTGCCGTCTTTATCACGTTTAATATTGCCGGTATTATCTCTTGCATATTTTGGTTTGCCTTCACTATCGACATCTAATACTTGGTGTTTGATAATGTTGCTCTTAACAGACTTTTCAGTTTCATTGTACAATGCAAGTTGTTTGTATTCGTCCTCTTGCAAGTCGAAGTCCAAGTCTTTAAGATTTTTCTGCAATTGTGCGTCAGAAGCAAGAATACCTAAACGATTTACGTAGTCATTTAGGTAACCACCTTGCAAACTTGTTTTCCACAATTGGTCAGTGTAACCAACAGTGCCACGGAACATAGACTGCGCGGCTTCATAACTGTTAGCAAAATTAGCTGTTGCACCTACTCCATTCATAAAATAACTCCTTTACTGCTCTTCGCAGATATTTTGATTATCATTATTATATATTATCCCCCGAGATAGTCCCAGGGGAATTTTAATATATAATAGAGATTTGATTTTATATTGATTGATAGAATATACAGGGCCTTTGATATTATATATTAAAATCAATCATTTTACTTTAATGTTTTTAACAATTTGGCCACTTCTTTTACAAATTCGTCATTGGACTTAAGTTTCTCGACCTTAGCTTGCAATGATTTAAGTTTAGCAACGTCTGCTTTAGCACTCTTAGCAACAGCACCAGATACTCCGCTGAAATCGCCTTTCAACATTTTTGCGTAACTCGGATAATTTCGTTTAAGCGATTTTTCAATGAAGTCAACTTCTTTCTTAGCACTTTCGTAGTCTTCTCTACTCGACAGCATTTCTTGTAGCTTGTCGATGGTCGACGTGTCTTGTCCACGTTGTTTATACAATGTACGCAAGTTGTCAAGCTTCTGAGCGTCTAAAGCATTTGCAATCTCACTTGCGTATTTTGTATCGCTTATGTCATACTGTTTAGCAAACTCTGAATAGTCGTCCGGTGTAAAGTTGAAGCCAAGTAACGCGTTAATTGTTTCTGCTCCGAGTTGATTACGCTCCGGTGTAGACAATACTCTGCGTTCTTGCTGTCTGTACGTCTCGTCATCACTCTTTAAGCCCATTGCCTCACGAAGGACACCGATATTAAGGTTACGACCGAACGTATCAGGTGTAGCAGTATAAGCGTTCTCACCAGCAAGCCAGTTGTAAAAGTCTTTGTCTTTACCTGCTACAAATGAGCCGTAAGATTGCATATCTTTTAATGCACCGTAGTCGGTCCAGTCAAAGTTAATCATTTGGTCGAAGAAGTCTTGTCCTGCTTTAGTAAGATTTCCCATGCTATCGTACAACCCGAGCTGTTCGCCTGTTTCAACATCTATGCGAGGTCTTGACAATTGTTCACGACTGTACATTCTATACATAGGCTCTTCACTGCCTTCTTCGGTATACTTCTCGATGTACCTACTCCAGTTCGGGTCATTGTATAAGGCTTCTAAGCCACCTTCAGTTTGTTCTGCATATTTTCCAACTTCTTGTAAGTAGTCAAATGCATAGTCAATACCTTTTGTAATATTTTCAGCCTCAGTAGTAAGTAACTTGTCAGCTTGTTCTTTTACAGTCGAAAGTTCCTTGTCTATCGACACATACTGTTTAGCCTCTTGTGCTTCTACGTCTGCAATACTGCCTTGCAATGTAGCAAGATACGAACTATATGCATCTTGCAATGCAATGTCCGTATCGGAAAGCATCTCTTTCTTAGTACCTGCAATCAAGTTGCTATTAAGTATATTTGACCTTTGTTCTAAGTTTGCCTGATATGCCTTGTCAAGTGCTTGCTCATATTGTGATTTGTACGAACCTTTCTGTGCTTCAGCTGCAAGATAAGTTTGAGCAGTTGCAGCAGAGGCTTGTTGCTCCGCTGCATTTACTGCCATATCAAGCATATTTTGTCCTTTATACTTCTGTTTGTACCACTCTTTAACACCAGCAGTGGTTGTATATATTCCTTGACCTATTGCCATAATTACCTCGCATTACCTGTTATTTTGAATTTGACTGACAAATTTGTTATTGCAAACGGTTGAGGTCTTGCATCTTCATTATTATTATATAATGAATACTGAAATTCGGAGACTTTTGCAAAGTTAAATCGCTTTACAAAAGTTCTTATTACATCAACCTTATATTCTAAGGTTTCAGGTTGCTTCTCGCTTACAAGTTTTCGATAATTTGTAGCTCTCATTTTAAACGTAAACTTATTATTGTTGTCTGTTACTGCGTTAAACGTTACTGAACAAATATGCTTATAAAAGTTACTTGCATTGAAGTGCAACTTCTGACTACGTACTTCCCAGTCAATTACTTCAGTTCCATAGTCTTTATAATCTGTCGTACCTATATCACAATTAAGTATTTTGCCATCGGATATTACTGCAAGTTTGTAGTCAAGCTCTGTAACTTCATTTACAAAGTCGGGTACAGTGACCGGCCACCAAGAAGCATTACGCATATCGTAAATGTAAGCAGTCTTATTATCAGTACGATAACAAATAAGCCAGAACTTGTATTGACACAATTTGATAGGACTTACGTTCCACTTGTCGTATGCACTGAATATATTGTCTGACAAATAAGTAAGTGCCTGCTCTGTTGATGCTACAAAGTCTTGGTATGCCATTGCAACAAGACCTCTCGAAGTTGAAAAGATTGTGTACTTGCCGTCGTATGACGTTACAATGTCAGAGCCTTTCTTTAAGCCCAGAGGTATCTTCGACTTGTTAATATAATAATTGCCTTCGCCCTTTGTAATGTAATATATCGAGTTCTCGAAGAATATTGCAACATCAGTACTTGATATAGCGTGCATATTAAGTATAGGTTCCGGGAAGTTTTGTGTCTGGTTCTTAGGTATATACCACTGGAAGTTGTCGACGTCTGCTTTAGCACCTATCTTGCTAATGTATACCTCTTTGCCAAAGGCAAAAAAGTAACCGTCTAACTGTGTTACAAAATCTGGTACTACAAAATTAGATGCGCCTTCGTTAAGAACGTCTATTGCAATAGTTTCAACCGGATAAGTGCTATACAAGTAATATTTATCTGCTGCATTTGTAACATAATAACAATGTGTAGTATCAATTATTGCCACAGGCCTTGCGAAATATTCACTATAAAAAGCATTCTCTCCGGCGCCAGGCGTTGTTACAATTTGTACTTCAGTAGAACCAGTATTATACACAAGCGAGTCATTTGTAATATATGTCTTGCTATCAAAACTTTCATTTGCAAGAGCTCGAACAGGTTTGTACCTTATATCTCCGTCATCTTGTTTACTTATAAGTGTAGGAAGTACTACAAATTGTGCACTTGCTTGACAAATATTCCCTTGACCAGGATTGTTATTGCCTATACGAGTATTTGTTAGTGTAAATCTTGCACGAGTATAAGAAGTCCACGATTGCCTAACAGGTCCATAAACATCTAAATACTCGTTGCTTCCACTCGTTACAAAATGGATTGAGTAGTCCTCAAGCGAATAATCATAAGCATCTCCGTCATCTACAACAGATATTCCAAGGTAAATCGGATTGCTTTCGTCTAAAAATATATTGAAGCAATCAGCCGCCAGACTACTCTTTCGTAAAACAATAAGGCGGTTTATTGTATGTGTTGGCTTGGCTCCGGTAATTGTAAGCGATTGCCAACTTACAATATAGAATGAACCGCCATTGATAACAAACGCATAGTCTCCTGCGGCATTTAACTTGTAAGTATTTCCTCCTTCATATGCAAACTCACCTTCAATAGCATCAAAAGTTTTAGTTGCTTTAATGCCATCGGTCGTAGTCCATTTTACTGTATATAGACCACACAAATATCTATAAGATGTTGCCGGTGTAGCTTCCAGAGTAGCTGCAGTATTACATACGAAGTACATTGCACTATCATCGGGCATATAAACTTGTAACGATATATTTTCTCTATTGCTAAAAGATACTTCACCTGTGTTGAAATTAAGATATACTACAGGATTGTCATAACTCCAACTACTCCAAGTTTTCGTGCCGCTTGTTCCTGTTGCAACGATACTAAGACAATAAACGTTCCATATCCGATTTGCAAAAATAGCATAATTTATATGATACCCGTCCTCACTCAGCGATGGTTTACCTGCTATATACGAGTCACCAACGGGTAATGACGGCGTCTCAACAGTAGTCCACGCTGATGCACCTACTTTGTAACGTATACGATAAGTTCTATTTGCAGGCAGCCAACTATAAGTTATGACTGATGTTCCTTTTACAATTACGTGCTTAGCTTCTTCCGCTGTAAGTTCTTCCATTTTCGATAAGAAGCCTTTTTGCATACCTTGTATAAACGTTCTTTTGTATTCATTACCGTCAATTGTAATCGTAACGTCTTTTCCTGCAAGATTTGCAAGTTTGTTGTCATCGTCTGGGCCAGTATAAGTAATATGCTCGCTAGTTGCCGTAGTAAGTATGTTAGGCGACTCTTCGGTGTCAGGTACATATATTTTATTTGCACCAGACAAGATACCTTTGTCTTGGTCGTTCAGGTCAAAGTACTCTAACTGGTTAGTTTGGAATATAAATATCTTGTTGTCTGCAAGTACAAGTTTGTAATTGCTAACAGACTTTTGTGCCTTTACAATATTTGTCGCTGCATCTACAAAATAGAGCACATACTTGTCCTCAACATTTTGAACAAATACATTTATTCCAGGGAACGTTTCAACACGAGTAATGCTGCCAATTGCAGGAAGCACATTATTTTTCTTCAGCGAAGGCCTACTACAAAGCAGGCCCTCGCTATCCACATACACGTTCATACAATATTCGAAGCTTTCTTGGTCTACACCTAAAAAGTTCTTATCATCATACAAACCTTTCCAATTGTAATGATTGAAATACTTGTAACCCATATCATCTTCACTGATGACACCTACGGTCCAAGCCTTCCTATTTACTGTCCTCACCAGCCACCTCCAATGTGTACAGTTTTTGTTTCACTGTAGTCAGTATTGTCGATACGTGCAAGTAGCATCTCGTACTCATTACGATATATGCTCGACTTAGTTTCGTCGTCAATCTTGTAGCACTGTGATGCAATATATGTCGGTATACAATCAAGTATGTCCATAGGTACCGGCAATATTGTACCATCTGGTGTATCGTAAGTGAAAGTGTACCATCTTGCATTGTAAGATATTTGATACACGCCTTGGTGCAAGAACTTGATTTTGTTAAAGCCTACATACTCGAAGTCCACATCAGTCGCAACGTCGTTGACTTGCCATACCGTACAATTTTCAGGTATATTTTCTAACAAGTAGTCATTCTTACCGTCAGTATAATAACTGACTTTGCATACGTCGTTGCCGAATGCTACAAAGTCGTCAGGCATTGTATACAATTGTGTGATGTCTGACACAGTAAATTCAGCAAATGTGCGGTTTGGCTTGATAGTACTACAAACTTGCGTCATTACCTCGTTAGCATATATGTGGAAGCGCTTGAGCAACTTCTGCTCGTTAGCCTCTTCCTCAGTTAAGTCTAACTTAGCAAGTGCGGCATCTTTGAGATAGCCCCAGGTATATAAATTGTTACCTTCCATTAAAGTCCTCCTATCAATTTTAATATATAATATATCAATCTAAAATATCCATAATATAAATAATCAAGAGATTTATTTTGATTGATATATTATATATTAAAATCGATATTTTATAATGATTTATGATAATATCTATCTTAATATAAGAAAAGGCCCGTACGACTTGTACAGGCCTTTCCAGCGTATATATTTTAGGAGACCGTCTTGGTGTTGACAGGTGCCGTCGTGGTGTTGACAACTCTGACTTCCTTAACAACCGTAGCACTCGGAGTAATCTTCGTGTACTTGTTAATGTCGTCCCAGTCGCCGGATGCGCCAGCGGGAGTTCCGATATACACATAAGCAATGCCTCTCCACGAAGCGTTGTTTACGTCAAATCTCTGTCTTCCATCATAACTGATACCATAGGGGTTTTTAGTAATTTCAACGTTCAACGTAAGAGGTACACGTTCAGTGAGCTCAAGGCCGTGGTTCTCAGCATTGTATCCTTTGTTTACAATAAAGAAGCCTCTGCCGTTAGCACATTGAGGTATCGCGTTGAGGTACGAGGTGTAATCGTAATTTGCTCTCTGGTACGCCGGGTTCTTACCGAGTTCCTGACCGAAGTCGTTGTACATCGGCATAGAAAGAACGGTGTTGAGAGAACTCTTGAGGAGTGCATCGTTCGCCGTTACAATGTCGAAGGTGCCGTCCATAGCAACAAACTTGTTGTTGTCGTCCTTATAGTTCTCCATAATGGTTATGACCTGGTTGATGCCGTCTGCAAGTTTGGTCATCTTAGCCATATCGTCGCCGGCAAGGTCTACCGGAATGTAGAACAAGTTGGACTGATGCGCTGTCGTTACTTCTTCGTCAGTCATACCTCTGCGTTTAACAATAGTGTGTGCATTGGAGAAGAGCGGGTTTTTAGCTGCATCGAGCGTGCCGTCGACGGTGTCTGCCGAGGTAAGTTTGATGGTAGAAGTGTGGCCGTTGCTATCGCCCCACTCAACAGACTTACCGAAGCCTGCGGACATTGCCGTCATACAATATTCTACGATGTCGCCGTGCCAACGTTTCATAAACGAAGAGGCGTCATCTCTTGCCTTGCCGTATCTCTTGTCCTCGATGACTTGCTGCGTAATCTTAAAGCCACCTTGGAAGGTCCTCGTTCTGTAGGTTGCCGCAAAGCCTTCTTCCGTGTTATAGATAGGAGCTACCGCGTAGTCGGAAGTTTCCTGGAATGCGTGTGCAAAGCCTATGTTAGAAGTGTAGGTTTCTTGGAAAGTGTCAATCGACCCTCTTACAAAGAGTAAGTCAATCGGGTTTTTCTTTTCCCACTGTTCTTGTTTGTCTTTGAGCATTGCCGTCAACGACTCGTTGAGAATGTTATATTCACTTCTCAGTCTGATGGCCTCGTCGATATTGATTATAAGTCCCATAATCTATTGTCCTCCTCTTAGCCGTTAACCGTGACGTCAACGTCGTCTTTGTTCGTTATTTTGAAAAGTGCAACTTTCTTGGTTTCAAGCACCGCTTCAGTAGAAGCATCTGCCCAAGCAGAAGCGCCTTTCTTGTAGATTTTGCCATCTGCAGTTACGTATGCATAACTACCTTGAGCACCGGATTTGAACGGTTCTACCGTTGCAAGATTTGCTGCAGTGTCGCATACACCGAGATATTTTTCAGCTGCAACTCTGCTTTCAGCATCCGTCTTGCCTACAAGTTTGAAACTGTTGTATACAAAGGGGAAGTATCTGTAGTCGCGGTTTTCTACCGGAATGTGACCGTATTCGAGCGTCACATCGGACTGTGCTACAATGTGAGTTGCCGCCGCAAGAGCAGCTGCTTTGTTGTTACCGGTTACTGCTGCAATGTAGCCAACCGCTTTGTCGGTGGCAGGGGTGAGTTTTACAAGTTGTCCGACCTGCAAATAGCTGTCGGAAGATACTGCAACGTCCTCAGGAATTTCTCTCTGGAGGTAAGCAGTTTTGAATTGACCGAAGTATGCCATAATTTATGTCCTCCTATTTGGCGATTGTTTTCTTATTTAACTCCTCGTCGGTTATGCTCGGGTTAAATATTTTGTAGACCCGTTTTTCCTCGTCAGTTAACAATCTTGTGCCAGCCGGTACGCCGGTTCCCTCGGGCGACTGCAAGTGGTTAGTAGAGCCACGGTTCTGTTCACTACGCGCTTTAAGTATAAGCTCTTCGCCGTGTAATTTTAAGTAGGCGGATTTGAGTGAGCCTTCCGTTTTCCATAACTCCAAAACGTCTTTGGGTACTTCTTCCAACTTGGTAATTTTCCCGTCGGTTAATTTGGAGATTTCTGCTAACTCTTTGTCTTTGAATGCCGCAAGTTTTTCTTTGCGTAATTCATTGAGCTCTTTCAGTCGAGGGTCGTCGTCCATTCTCTTTTTCACAAGTTCGTCAACTATAGGGGCGACTTCGTTAGGGTCAAGTCCTTTTTCTTCCATCAGCTTTTTCTCTCGTGCCGATTGCATATCAGCGTAAGAGTTATAGCCGATGCTTTTGGCAATGTTATCACGTTCTTCCTGACGAGCTTTGTCTGTGCTCTCTTTCAAACGTTTTGCAAATGCCTTAGTAGTGTCAACACCCTCAGACTTAGTAGGGTCTGCTCCAGGTTGACCTTCCGGAGGAACTGTTTCTTTTTCTTTTACAGGTGGTGTTTCCTGCTTAATTTCACTTCCGAACAGTTCAGCTAATTCCTCGGGAGTGAAATCATTAGCACCGTCAAGCATAATAGCCTCCTTAGTAGTTTTGGACGAGGTTCGGTTACAAGCCGTTTTGCAGTCACGTATCTTATATTATAATTATATGAGATTTTTACAGATTTATGACTTGTTTTGGCTCAAAAGTCAAAACATTTTGAGTTTCTTCCTTGGCATAATTTACTTTATACCACTGATTGAACTGTTTGAGTATGTCGTCCTTACGTAACAAGTGGCTTACAAGGTTGTTTACAATGTTGTTGTAGCCTTTGTAATAGCGCATATAGGACTTAGAAAATATCCAGACCATCTTAAATGCTACAAAGAATAATGCAACCCAACCCCAGTCGAGTACGTCCTTAAAGCCTACAAACCACAATATTGCCATACTTACAAAGTTCAAAATGTAGTTAGTAATACGTTCTGATTTAGCAAGTTCGTCCTCGTTCTTACCGATATAAGTATCATCGTTAGATTTCACATTGCTTAACAATAGGTTCTCGTTAATGCCTTTGACGTGAGCTCTCTTTGCTGCAATAATACGACTAGCCTGTTCTTTTGTAAACAAGCCTTTTATACTCTTATCTTCCCAAACTTTGAGAGGCTTCATTTTACGACCTTTCTCGTCAAACCATTCCTCGTTAAATTGCTCATAAGTAAGTGCCGCTGCTTTAAGGTATGCAGTTTGTATTTTCCTCAAAGCAGCTTCGTTGAATTGTTCACAAAAGACTGGCAATTTAGAAAGTTGGTCGCCATCAAGACCTGCTGCAGACTTTGAGTATGCCTTAATTGCATTACAATATTTTGTGGTTGTCTTTGCACGATAACTGCCTTTCAAGTAGTAGTTGTTCGACAATAGTACTGACGCAAGATAATAAGGCATAAAACCTATTATCATATCTATCAGCGAGTCCCAACTTAAGTCCCTCAGTTTAAGTGCACCGAGTGCTAACAATAATGCTGATGCAATAGTTATGACACCGATGAAGTCAAACATATTGGTTTTAACTACGTCTACTACTTTCTCTTTTCCTTCTAATATTGTGTCTGGGGAATTAAGTAATTCCCCGACACTATCAATTTTCTTTGACATTTGCTACTCCTTGATACATAAACTTCTTTTCTGCCGCAGCTTGTAAATTGTCAGTAGTCGTACAAATAAAGCCGCAATGCATAAACCCTTTATAAATATCAGGTAGTACAACTTCTATGTTTTTATACAAATGCTCGAAAGTAATTTTGTCTAAGCCAGATGTTATTGCAGTTACAATACATATAATTTTTATCGGGTATATAATGCTCTCGATTATTGTTATAAATACAAGTACTCCTAAGGATAATATAAAGGCTGAAGGGAACTTCATTTTCTCGGCAAGTTTATCTCGTCCAAGAAGTAGTACTACAAGTATTGTAAATACTGCAGCAGCACTTATTGTCCGGTCACTACGCTCAAGGAAGAAGTCTCCACAAGAGAATAATGTTACAATAGGAGCGCCCAACGTAAGAACGGTGGACACTCCTTTGTATATATTATATTTTCCTACATCTTTCATCGCTTACCTCTCAACGTCTGAGTCTGTCGCGTTTACAATTGCTTTAACTTGCTTAATTGTACTACGAACAGTTTCAGCATTTTCTTTAAGAAGTTCCTCGGTTTTTTGCTGTACTTTCTCAAGTTCACTTGCAATATCTGCCGCAGCTTTTATGGTGTAGTTCTTAGCCGCTGCAATTTTAGTTTGTACAATATTGCGAGTTTCTTCGTTCTTAATCGTAGAGTATACAAGTGCCTGTACGTCAAGCATAGTGTTAACTTTGTAAGATATGACTGCAATTTGTTCTTGTAGCATCTCTACAGGTTGTGCCGCTTCGGTAAGCTTAGTTTGCATATCGTCGAGTTTGGTGTTAATTTCTTCGTTGTCTTTTTTAGCTGCTTTGTTGATTAAGCAACCTTTTATAAAAGATACAACAACACCGACTAAGCCTGATGCTTGTATAACTTGTAATACAGTTATAATTTCGATTTGGTGCTCGTTTATCCACTGTGCACAATTATTAAAGAATGTCATAATATAATCTCCTCAGGTTTTGTAAGTTTTTCGTTAAACCAGTACAAGTCGTCCGGTTCTTTGTGAGTCTCTGTTACGTCAAGCCAGTCGTGGTACCAATTTTCAAGTTGGCTATACCGTTCTTCTGTAAGTAAATCATACCACAACTTGCCTCTATTGATTATCGTGTAGCATTTGATTTCGCGTCTATGACGATAGTAGTTGTCGATAAATTGTTTCTTCTCATAGTCTGTCATAAGAGAGTAATTATCTCGTGCTACAAGGTCAAAGAACGTGTTGTCAAGTACTCGAATATTGTCAAAGTTAATGTCAATTTCAAAGTTCTTCGTGATATGCTTTACAGATATTCCGTCGACTAACTTCCAGTTGTTCTTTACAAAGTCGTATTCGTAATACAAATTACGCTTTACGTCTATTCGTAAAGTACCTCCGTTGTTAGTCACGGTGCCAACGTCTGTAAGTGCCAGCATTCCTGGACTAAAAGTGTTTTTTAGTTTGCCTATAATAAACATAAATTCCTCCGTTTACAATTTGTTGTGAGTTGCTACAATGGGATAATTAGCACAATGGACTCACCTCCTTTTAATCTTTTCGTACAATTTCTTTAATGCAATCGCTAAGCCTATTTGTAGAGGAACGGCGGGCGTAAACGGTCCAGCCCAAAAAGCACAAATCGCTCCGAACGCCGTCCACCACCAAGGGTCTATTATTACTGCAAGTAAACCTGTCACTATACAAGGTGACCAGAATATCAGTTCTGCAATAATAACCCATACGAACATTTCCTTGTTAAAAACATTCTTTCTAAGCCATTGCCAAAGTCTTTTAAGAGCGTTCTTCATACAATGATTTAACTAAAGCTTGTATATCCTCATCGCTCAAATTATCACAATCAATACCATACTTCTCTAAAATCGCCCTGTAATCAGGCGGGTCAGGAAGCGTAAGGTCATCGTAATAAATTATCCCGTCATTATTCCTATCTTCTTGCTTAGTGTTTTTGAATGTTAAAAACCAAGTCAAAACTGCTACCGTTAAAGCCGCGATGATAGCCATAACGATAGTCAGTTCTGTAAGTGTGAAACCTTTATTTTTCATCATAATTTATACACGCGGATATTTTGCAATATCCAAAGTCATTTGCATTAACGCAAAACTTTTGTTTGAGTTGACTATATCTATATGTGACTATCTGTTTATTTATTATTGTAGAACTATTCATTGTTTATTACTCCTTATTTTCGTCGCATTCTTTGCAACACACCATATTGCTTATTTTCACATTATACTTTGTACAATATGCCCACCCGAAAATGCATTTTTCTTGTGAAAGATACTTGTACTCATAACAACGATTAGGTAATTGTTTCATTTGTTGTACTCCTTATTTTCTCACACCTATCGAAATATTCTTTTTCTTCTTGCTCGCTGATTAAGAGGTCGCCTACATATTTCATATTTTCAATCTCATATTTGTTGCTAAGTTTACAAGAAGTAAGTATTCCGTTAGCAAACAAATTATAATGTTTGTCAGTGATGATATTGTAGAAAGTGACTTTTTCTTTGACAACTTCTTGCGATACAAGTTTCGGCATTGTACTATCTTCTGCAAAAGTCGTTGTGCCGATAGGCGTATCTTTAACACCTGTATGAGTAAAGCATTTAGCCTCGTCGTTATAAATACGGTGATAGCCTTGACTTCCGCCTTGACCGACGAACCCTACTTCCACGCCATTTGAGAATTTACAAAGATTGTATTCGTCAGCAATTTCAGGTTTCTTTATCCACATAGGCTTAGCACTGTCGAATTTGCCCTCATAGAAGTTCCACACAAGTAAATCGTCGTCGTAAGTAATATCTTCTACTTTCTTTGTTGTTCTGTCTGCAAGAGTTATGAGAGTACCTTGTTTGAAACAATTATAGTATACAAGTGTATTAGTCCTTGTCGCTCCTGACGCAAAGTCTGCGGCGGTTGCTTCAATATCACCTTCCAATACTGCACAATCTTGAATAAGCGGGTCATAATAACCAATATAATACTCGCCATCAGCCAAACAAAATTTTATACTTGTTTTTGTTTGTTCACGTATAAACGGATCGTGATAACCACCCCCGAAGGTATTTATCCATTTATTATCACTGTATATGAAAACACAACCTACTGCTGAATAATCATATCTATATAGAGTATAAACCTTTGAAGTGTCCATATTTTCTATAACTGACACTTTGTAACTATTATAAGTCCCTAATGTTACAGGCACTTGTCTAAACGCCGCCTGTTTCACTAAGTTCCCATCAGTAATAGCCCATTTGTAAAATTCAGCGGAAACTTGTTGGTCGGTGGAAAGGGTTATGGTTTGAAGTCCAGGGGCTGCTGAGGAGTCTCCGTCATAAGTATTATACCACCAATTGTTTCCCCAGCCATACCAAGCCTCTGCAAAACTGCCGTCAGGTTCGTAATACATTGAATAATAATCGCCGCTTATATAAAACCGTATTTTTGCGAAATCAGTTATTCCGTTAGACTCAAACGAAAAAAACTTCTTTATAATTGTTAATAGGAAAAGTGTCAGACACGCTCATATTGTCTTTCCACTTATACGTCCCTGCTTCAAGCGTAACCGTACTTGCCGCCTTACTAACAACAACTCCAGCAGATAATTCACTATCAATATAACCCGTTCCTTTTGCTTTAATCTTTATTGTATGGTTACCTGAAGATAAATTAGCCCAACCTGGGAGAGTTGTGAGGTCGATTGATTTCTTAACAGTTGCTACTTTTGAGGTTAAAGTGATTGTAATATTAGCGTTATCTCCGAACGTCCACTTAAAGCTGTTACTTGTTATATCACTGATAGTTCCCGATGAAGCCACAACTGTATTTAGAATATATCCGTCAGTAAGTGTTACGCTAAACTTAGTATGCGTTCCAGGAAAGTCTATAGATGAACCGCTTGTTGTTACAATTGTAGAGAAGGTAGCTTCTTTAATCTCTGTAATATTACTATCAAAGTTGAGAGTAATATGATTTATTTGAGCCATAAAAACCTCCTTTATAAAATCGGTTTAACCTACCCACCGAAAAGGTGTTGAAAATTATTGTTTCGTACCGTTATCTTGCAACCAAGTTAAAAGGTCGCCTGTGGGTGCAGTTTCAAAGGTTACGGTACGATATGCGGAGTTTGTCCACGTGATATTATCTCCGTTGTACACTTTTGTGCTATCATAATATATGCCAGTGTTGCCAATAGGATATAGAATTTTGAACGTAGAGTATGTTGTATTATTCGACGTAAAAGCAATGCTGTAAGTATTGTCTTGTGCAGGTGTTATAGTTGGCGTTTCATTCAATACCCACGTTTCACCGCTACTTGCCCCTGTCGTATTCCCTAACAACACTGTGTCGTCAGAGTATACGTCATAACTTTCTGCGTTTTCTACCGCGTCCCAACTTACGGTTGTTCCGTCGGCGGTTAAGTTAGCAGGAGCAGAGAGTTGAGGTTGTTCAACGGTATAAGTAACGGCGTTGCTACTAACAGACGGTAAATATATACTACTATATGCAGCCGCTGTTATTGTATAAGTACCAATATCAGTTAACCAAGTACTTAAGTCAAATGTAGTGGTCGTACCAGTTTTAAGTACAAGACTCTTAGTCTTAGTATCACCTACTCCTGTTGCAGTCAATGTATAATAATCAGGTAAGCCATCAGGTGTAGTAATCGACAAAGTAGTACCGCTTATACTTAAAGTAGGTGCTTTAAGCGAAATCTTTTCAGCAACAACATATACATTACCGTTTGCAGTCGGGTTAGACAATGTAAGGGCGCCTAATGATTGTTTCCACTCATATGCCACGTTTGTCGCATATACGCTCTCCGGCAATTTGTAACCTGCTTGAGCTGTAAATATAAGTGTTGTACTTTCTCCGGAGCCTATTACAACTGAACCGCTCGGTGTATAAATACAATGAGTATTGCTTACAGTGAATGTATAAGTCTTATATGCTATGGCGTTGGCAGTAAACCAGTTGAGGAAGTCCTCGCTTACAAATTGTAAGCCGTTGAACTTAACAATTTGACTACCTGACCAAGCATTGTTCTGGTATACGATTGTCGAAGTAGTACCTTTGCGGAATACCAGGTTAGTCTTGTTAACCAGCATATTGTCAAAGAAACTCGACGGCATCTGGCCTCTGCCGAAGCTACAATATTGTAGTATGCTCGCGTCAGGGAGACTTACATTATCTTTGAATTTGTATACACCTTCAATTGTGTACAATACGTCAGGTAATACTGATATTGCAAGTATCTCTAAGTAGCCATTACCAGGATAATTCGTCACAGTAGTTTTCAACTTATTAGTTGAACTCTGGAATGATATTTCTTGCTGTGACATAGCTACTGCCGCGGTTACAGTCTTGTTGTCAGACGATAAACTGAATCTTGCTACATATGTTCTTGTTGTAGGTACAGATGCGCCATAATCGTCGGAATTATACAATTCAATGTACGGAGGGCTTGTCGTGTCGCCTATCATTACAGAAGTGTATGAATAAGCTGCTGAGTCGCGAGGTCCAAATCTATATAATATCTCAACCTTACGTTTCGACAAGTCGTACGTTGATGTTACAATGTCTTGTAAGCCTTCGCCTGATACAACGAACGAGTCCTCAAATATAAGCTCTTTATTGTCCGAACCGCCGTTTACGTCAACGAGTAAAACCCACGAGCCTGTACTAAGCGTCACACTTATTGCTCGATGGGTTATCTCTTGATTAGCTACATCATCGCTGAAGAATGATACATAGCCTTGTGCACTTCTATCACTGCACATATAGAAGTATTCTTTGTATGCTGGACTATCAGTCACGGACAATACAAGTCTTACGTTCTTATTAGCAGCTATAGCATTCTTCAAATCAGTCAACTGCTGAGCATTCAACGTCCCGGAAGTCTCAGTTGATAATACCGATATCGTGATGTATACAGTATTACTTTCTTTTGTACTGATAAGTTGTTTAATCTTACCGTCGTACTCTTCTAAATTTTCTTTACTTACAAATTTTCTAATTGCCATTGTTTACTCCTTATGCGAACAATGCGTTTATCTCAGCAGTTGTCATAGCTATTACGTCAGCATCGACCATTATTGTGCCAGCTCTATCAGGCAAGTTATAGGCTGTACTGCCTTCTATGATTTCGTTGTCTGTGTATTGTGTAAGACCTGCAGCAGTAGATACAGCAATGACACTACCGACTGTTACCATATTACTAAACGTCTTAACACCAGTTATAGTTTGTTTCGTATCAGTCGTGACATAGTTAGTAGGTATAGTAGGCATCACGCCGCCGTCTATAAAGGCGTGTTTAGTACTATCCCACTTAGCGTAGTGGCCATTCGTCCAGGCGGTACTATCGTCACGTACAACAATAGGCAAGCCTTCGCCACTGTTAAATGTAAACTTCTTAGTATTGCTGTTATAAGTGCCTAAGCCGAGCTTGACAGAGCCACTGCCTGGGTCATACACCATACCATATGTGTTATTAGCATTGGTGTTTATAAGTAAGCCGCCGTAACTGGACAATGTCACCTTGTCACTGTTGGCTACAATGAGCGGGTCCTTGACGGTAAGTATCTGGCTCTCGTGAGTAGTTGTAACACCTTGGACTGTTAAGTTCTGAGCAATGGTTAAACTGCCGGTTATAGTACCGCCAGTCTTATCGAGCTTTTTGTCAATGTTTGAGGCATTAGTCTTAGTTGCAGTATCTAAGTTCTCAGCCTTAGTATTAAGAGTTGTAATATCTGCAGCGTTCTTGTTTATGCCTTGCTGTAGCTCAGTATCTTTTGCTTCCAGGTTGTTAATGTCTGACTCAGTAGTGTCAACTCTACCTTCAACTGCAGTTATGCTTGCAGTGTTAGCATCAATCAAGCCTTCAAGTCTGCTCGCATTACTGCGTACACCATTTAGCGAATCAGTAACTGCTTTCTGTGACATCACGTAGCCAGTGTTCTGACCTTCGCTCTGTACAATAAGTAGTGTTGATGCCGAGGACACCATACCACGAACCTGTGACAATGTAGTCACCTGGTTGTCAGATGCCGCAGCGGTTGCCGTTATATGTCCAGCACTATCGCGTTGTGCAATGGACGAGGCTACCGCACCGGTCGCAAATAAGAGAGATGATAAGTTACCAGCAGAGTTGTTGATGTACACAATGTTGTTGCCGGTTAGTTTCTTAACAACCTCAGTCTTGTCTGCCTTTAATGCCAACGCCTTAGTTATAGCATCTTGTGACATTGTGGCATCAGTTCTGTTACCGGTACCTTGCAATATAAGCTCGGACCAGTCTTTTACGTAAACGTTAAGCTCCTGTCGGAGAAGTACCGACGGAGCCTCCGCTTCTACTAACATTCGTGTGTTCACTGCACACCTCCTTTAGTATCTAAGTTACCGGCCACAAATATCTGGCCGTCTACAATGTGATTGTTGTGAGTTATCTTACTTATGTCTGGGTTAGCCGCGTCTATGTCCTGCCCGGACACAACTGCTAACTTGTACAAATAACTCTGAGCCTTCCACTTCTTGGTATCTGCCGACATAAATGCAAGTATGAACGGGCAAGAGTAATCTTTCCACTCTGTGCCGGTCCATTGCTTGTATATCTTGACACCGCCTTCTTCCACAAAATACACCGCGTAATTAGCAGCTGTCAGACCTTTCTGTTGTATCTCTTGTTGTACCTCTACAGGTAAGTCGCTCACAGTGAAGGGAGTGGGGAACGAATTAAGCTCGTACGGCTCGCTACAATAAAATGTACTTGCCGCAGGTATGGGGCACCATATCTCGTCGTAGAACCTCTCGTTGACCTCGTAGTTAACACTTGCCATCTTGAACAAGAAGTAAGGGTTAGGATACTGGTTGCTCACCACATAAGGCGAACCGTCCTTGTTAACAATTAAGCTGTCATAAGTCCACGCCTCACCTCTTGTCACATACACGTCATTGCCAAGACTATACATCGTTGTTACCTCCTGCTATCTGTTGTGCTGATAGTGCCGGCGTCTCTCTGTTCTGTGACCTGTTGCGCTCATTAGTGCGTTCCACGTTTGTCGCGTGTGTTGCACCGTTGCCAGCAGGTCCTGAGTTAGGTCGTGCACCTCCACGTTGTTCTTGCTTACTTGCAATGATGCTGGCCGCGGCCTGGAGAGCCTCAGGGTCTTGCAATAGAGCTTGTTCAAACTCGTACGACAAGTGCTGGTTGTTAGCCTTAATGCCTGCAATAGCAACTTTAGCAAGGGGATATTGTAACTCGTTGAGCATATTCCAGTAAAGCTCTAATGTCCGAGGGTCTGCCACATTGCCAAGTAAGCCGTTTATCGCCTTGTCTTGTATCTCTTGCCACATAGCCACTCTGTTCTGTGACAATGTTGATGCTGAGTCAGTTGCAAACTTAAAGTCATCTCTGTAATAAATTACACCGTACTTATCTTTTGCAAGGAACATATATTTGTTCCACATCAGCTCAATCTCTTGACCGTCAGGAAGTACCTTAGTGAACGTCCGTTCCTCGTCACTAAATGCAAGTAAGTATTTAAGTATCAGCTCGTACACACCTGCAAAGGCGTTGGCCTTCATTACTCTAAGCGACTCTATACGACCTGCGCTCTGTGCTGCCGCATATTGCTTTGCCTTGCCTGAAGTAGCAGTGTTATCAGTCTTACCTTGGAACGAGTCAGTTATACCGGAGGCGTCTCTTGCGTTCTGGTACATCTGTGCTGCAAGGACAAGGTCTTGCGAGATGTCACAATTTATGGGTTTAGCCTGCACCATTGCGGCTTCCTCAGGACTGTCGATGCCTATAATTTTAAGCGTCTCGTCCTCGTCTCTGAACTTCATTCTCTTAGGCTTAGTCATCAATGTGCCTGACTTAAGTGCCTTGTCTGCGGCCTTAGTGTACAGCTTGTTAGCCATATCCTGCTCGTCGAGGGTCACCCACACCTCGCTCACACCGTATATGCAGTCGATGCTGCTTATCGCACAGCGTGGTACAAAAGGTATTTGTCTGACCTGATAGAACGGTATCTTTGTTCCAGGTGCTAAGAACTCGCGAGGCTCGTATCTGTCCTTGCTAGGGTCGTCGGTGTCTCCTGCTTGGTAGGGGTTGTACATCTCCATTATAGGCTCAGAAAGTATCTCTTCCGTCGCGTTCTTGTACTTAAATGTAGTAGCACCGCACACCGGGCACACGTCGCCTTGTGGAACAACTTGCCCACACTTCGTACAAGTGCGAAGCTTGCGTATCTGCCAGTCCTTCTCGTTGCAAATAACCTGTCGTGAGTGTTCTGCCCACATAAAAAGTCCTACAATGTGGTCGTCGTTGAGGTAGTAGCACGACACGACAGGCACCACGTTGGTCTCGTCGCTCTGAGGTGTGATGTATCTGCCGTACAGGTCGTATATCTTGCTGATGCTGAGCTGTTGCCGCTCGAAGATGTACTCAAGCTGCTTGTAGTCACGCACACCAGGCTGAGGTACTATCTCGTCTGCCAGGCGTATGTCAATCTTGACGTTGCCACTGCGCTCGTGAGTGTTGTCCAAACTGTCCCACCACACCTTGTACCAACAAGTGCCGTCAATATAAGTAGCACGCTCAGACCTGTCGTTAATCTCTTTAGCAAGTATTGTGTCTGCCTCGTACTTTAAGTAGCTCTCGGTCCTGTCCACAAGGTACAAGTCAGTCTTGTAGCGAGGAACCATCTTAGGCATAGGCAATGAGTTGTCAATCTTGCTCTCGATAGTCTCGTATACTATCTTTTTAAGCTGTCTTGCCTTGCGCTGACTTTCCTCGCCGGTGTTTATGTCCAGCGCGTTAAGTGTGCCGAGGTATGCCTTGCGCCACTTAGCAAGGTTCTTAGGGTTAACCTGCTCGTGCTTGTCACGTGCACTCTTGCTCACCTCGTACAATGTAGTGAACTTAGTGACGAGCTCGTTCTCCCTGTTGTTATTAGTATAATACTCAGGAATGTTCCTGTGTAAGTATAAGTCTATTCTGTCCATTGTTTCTCCTTAAAACAAGTCATACTTGTCGTGTCTGCTGCCAGGGTCCTTGTCGTGAGTGCCGTTGACCTTAGTTATGACGTAGTATAATCCTGCAATAGCACCGACACTGCCAAGTAGTCCCAGTATAGCAATCGCCAAACTGCTCATATTATGTCCTCCTTCCACTCAAGTGGTGCTCCGTATGTCATTATGAACCGGTCTTGTTCCAGCGGTGACATCTGCTCGTAGTCGTCCCACATGTCGGGGTACCACCGCACAAACTTAGTAAACTTGCGTTGTGGCAGAGGCTCCTCGCCTGTGAGCATCTTAACCAGTCTTGCTATTCCTTGCGAGGCACTGTCGACCATGTCGTCGTGCTTAGCGTAGGGGAAGTGAGCCAGCTGCTTAACGAACAATGTATGTGGTGGAAGCTTAGTGTCGCCATCGCTGTCGACCTCGCACTCGTTGCATTCGTCTGGCGTCCAGTCCGTGCACAAGTGAACCATACCGGCCGCGACCGTGGGAGATATAGCCTCTGCCCTCGCGTACTTGCCGCCAATAGGCGTGACAGGCACGATGCCCGGCATGTCAGGAATGAGCCGCAATGTGTCGATAATAGCTGCACCGTTGGCCTTGTTCTCTATAACTAGCTGGTCTATGGTGGGGTACTCTTTAATGAACCGCTTAATGCGCTCAACCGTCTCTATGAACCCCATCCTCTTATTAACCAGCCCGTACAAGTATATCTCGCTGTTGTACAGCCCCCACAATGTAATAGCCACGCGGTCGCTGTTCTCAGTCTTAGCAAATGTAGCATCGACAGACAATTGCAAGTAATCGAGCTTGCTGACCGGCAATGTAGACCGCTCGAAGTATCTCCACGCATCTTCCTTGAACAAGTTGCCGTTCTGAGCCGACGGGTGGCCCTGGTACAGCGCGTTCCAAGTGTACTCGCCGTCTGCGGCCATTATAATCTGCTTAGCCTTTTTAAGCCACGTGTTATCCTTGCGTATCTTTTGAGGCAAGTCCACGTCGCCCATATGCTCGCCCATCATAGCCTCGCCAAGCTGTCTGTGCAGCGGGTCTGTCGCAGGGTCCTCGCACTCACAAGGTATGTTGATGTCAGCCCAAATAAGCTCAGGCCAGTTAGCCTGCACCCAGCCTATCACGTCGTTCTCAACCCATCGAGTCTGTATTACAATGAGTTTGCCGCCCGGGTGGATACGAGACTGCACCGAAGGTCCCATCTCGTCGTGTATCTTAGCCATTATGCTCTCGCTGAATGCTTGCTCTCTGTTCTTGACCGGGTCGTCGATTATGAACAACTCTGCCGGGTAACCAGTGATACCAGCCTTTAAGCCTGCTGCCCTGCACTTGCCGCCCTCGGACGTCTCCCACAGCGCCACACCTTGCACGTTCTTGTTAGCCTCGACGTGAAATATGTCTGTGGCATACTCGTTAAACTTGTCCCTGTTGCGTCGTGAGAAGCCCTCAGCGAATGTCCCCTCGTAGCCTGCGATGATGACTGCGTCTCGAGGGTGTTGTCCTAAGAAGTAGCTTGGCAATGTCTCGGTCACTGTGGTGCTCTTGCCACTCTGTGGTGGCACTGACAATAGCAATATGTCAAACACCCCGTTGGTGCAAGGTGCCTCTATGAACTCCTGCACAGTGTCGCACAAGAACTTGTGAAAGTGTGACATGTAGAAGCCAGGTGTACTATATCGCACGTACTCTGCATAGCTCTTGCGCAGTCTGCGTCGTGTTAGCTCACCGTCCAGCGTGTATGGCAGTGTCACTTCTCACCACACTCCTTAGCAAGGTCGTGTCCGAGCGGCTTGTCAGCGTAGCCAGCACCGTTGCCACGTCCTCGCTTAGCGTCGTCACCCTCAAGGTCGAGCCACTGCTTAGGCACGTCCGGCTCTACAATGTTGTCGTTGGCCGCGCCGTCGGGACCCATCTTGCTCTGACGGTATGCTGCTAATGCTTCCAGCTCGTCGTCGGACAACTGCTCGAACATATTGCCAGTGAGCACTTCCGCCTTACTCTCGTCGACAGGCTTAGCACCAAGGGTGTCACGTATGAATGTAGCTGCCTGTGTGTCGGTCCGAGCTTTAATCATCTGACAAGCAAGTATCATCTCGAGCTCAGTAGGCTCACCGTCGTCACGCGTGAGTGATGCAATGTCGTGCTTGAGTGACTTGTAACCGTAGTTGCTCAGCATGGATGGTAGCGTCTCGTTGCCGTCCTTGTCTACAATGGTGGGTAGTACGGTAGCAGGACGCTGAGCAATGAGCCGGCCGATGGACTGCCATACTTTGCGGTACATCTTAGGGTCTTTGAGCAAGTTATCTATCTCTTTGCGTTCCCGTTCTTCTTTGTTAGACACGGTATTTTTACCTCCTTTTAATTCTATATTATAATTATATGCAATTTTTCAGTTTTTATGACTTGTAATTTACAAGTTTACTACAAATTTTTGTTTTACAATGGACGTGGTTAGGCGCCCGCGCGGATACGCATATTTATATAATGAAATGAGAGATTTTTAGGGCTGTAGATGATTTTAAGATATAATAGAGAGATTTTATGATTATCCTTGATTATTTATATTTGAGAGATTTATTCATTTGATATTATATATTAAAATTGATGATGTTACAATTAGTTTTGCTGCGAAATTTTTGGACTGAGGAAGGTGGAGAGGTAGTGGTGGGAGGGAGGTTAATATGGTTCAGACCTTCAATATTATATATAAACTCCCGAAATGAGCGGCCGGCCGAAGCCTCCTTTTTTAATATAATTCAAAAATATATTATTAACAGAACAACAAAACCAAATAAACCAAAACCTGAGACGCTCAAAGGCTCCGAAAATCTCACTCGCCACGACGTGAATAGACCGAAATCTCAGAAAGACTTGCCAAACTTGTGACTCGTTCACAGACGACCGGTGGATGCATCCGCAGAACAGCCCCTGCCTTGACCTGGATATGATACCCTAAGTAGTCAGGTCACAGATGACGCGACATAAATCTGTCTATTTTCAGGCAGATTTTGACCATCCCACCGGACGTATATGTACCCGTTCGACTCGGGTAGGGATGTAAAACACAGGAGTACCTGTATGAAAGTTTATTTACAAAATGGCAAAGCCTTTATGGACGACAATGACAATATTGTCGAGATTACCAAGACCGGACTGGAAAAGTCCAAGAACAAGATGTACTATGTCCTCCCCGAGAACTCGCTCAATCGTAAGTACTTATATGTAGACAAGCTCAAAGAGATGCAGACCATCGACTACGGTAACGAAGTCAAGGCTACAAGGACAATAGGCACGAGTGCTGGCAAGTGGCAAGATTATCTCACCGAAGAGGAACGAGAAACTATCAAGAACATAGAAGAAGCGTGCAAGAAACGCTTAGAGGCGACCAAAGAACTCAAGAAACCTCGGACCGAGAAAGAGAAACTCTTAGCCAAAATCGCCAAACTTCAGGCCCAAGTTGCAAAATATGAGGCCAAATAATTATGGAACTAACCTACATTTTCAACGACGATGACTTTACCTACACGCCCTCTGACGAGGACATCACAGAGTGTATCATTGCGGCATTCGCAAGTGATTACAAGTTAGACGACTTCCAGGCAAGACAAATTGTCGAGGATTTCGACTTGCGAGATACAATGATAGAGTATTACAAGGACTACATCAAGGACAGTTGTGAGCAAGATGCCTGCAAGGCTTACAAGGAGCATAAAATATGACATACAAAGAATTTACAACCAAGAGTTTGCAAGAATTTAAGGAACTTGCAGAAGAGGCCAGCAAGCTCGGTTGCCTGGACCAGTTCCTGGACAATGCCTGGGATGCCATAGCCATCGAGCGAGGTGACCACAGTGCCGACACAATGACAAAAGTTGTCAACAACCTGGAAGAATACAAGAGGCATCTCGGTCGTAGGTATGCAGCCACTCACGATGCAGACATCAAGGACCGGTACAATGACCTTGAGGACCTTATCCGCTCACTAACTTGGACTTACGAGGCCAAACGGATAACAAAACCATACTATTTGAGGTGACAAAATGCGTAGAACTTTGCTAAATCAATGTAGTGATTGCAAGTATCGGACCACATTCGACTACTGCGGTCAAGGAAACTGTAAAAAGTGTAAATTACTCACAAATCCTACTCCAATAGGTTGTGACGAAGATGGTGAAGTCGAACAAACTTACAAAGTAACCTGCTTGTGTCTCTGCGATGCGACCGACGAGGAACTCAGTACCAAAACTTGTAAGTACAAGAGGTAGTAAAATGACAGATTACAAAATTGTTAAGCCGGACAAGATAATGTTGTCCTACTGGAATAAGTATAACTTGTACTATGGTCGTACTCTCAGTGACTGTTATAAAAAGCCATCAGTCCGCAAGAAAAATGCCTGGGCTGCTTGTTGTAAAATGGCCGCTACCCATAATGCGACCCCTACTGTCTTGTGCTACAATGATATGTACTTCTCAGTCGGGTTTATTGCCGATGACTGCTTTGTTGTAGTCACCTCAAGTAAGACATTTGCCACAAAAGTACAAGAGCTGCAAATACTCGCCCACCTCACAATGGTCCTCGGCGAGGGCATGCCGAGCTCGTAACCACAAAAGTAGGTCATATTTTGATAAAATCTGTATATAATACCTGTACGTACAGGTAACGGGCCCGTGCGTCACGTGCTACGTACCCACCACGCACCCACCACGCACCGGCGCTACCTAACGTGTGCGACGCGTCGCGAGAGTATTTTACCTGATTTTGCCAATTTTTGACCAAATGCTCTTACAATGAGATGTTTTGAGGCCGGCAGGCCGACTCTGATATAAATA
>ERZ779643.233-NODE-233-length-52074-cov-6.038082_pt1 | contig 52074 bp, 54 predicted proteins | sample MGYA00511564_ERZ779643 | MGnify/ENA primary metagenome ERZ779643 (study PRJEB29588, sample SAMEA2147114) | human gut metagenome | biome: human gut; feature: human-associated habitat; material: faeces | place: Denmark | collected 2008/2010 ...
AAAGACTCTCATCTAAACTTAAATATTTTGGCAATCTTTTTGGTAATTTTGGCGTTTCTAATTCAACAGCAGGATTTTTATCTAGAATTTTTTTCTTATGAGTTAAAAAATTAAAAAAAGATTTTAAAGTGGCAACTTTTCTAGCACGTGTTGTTGGTTTATCAGAAAGTATTTTTGATAAATAATTTAAGTATTTATGTAAATCGTCTAATTCTATAGATTTTATAAATTCTATATCCATATTTGATATATCAGTTTTTTCAATTAGTTCAGAATCTATTTTCGAATCTTTGTATCCAGATTTTAATAGTTTTAAATATCTAAAAGCATATCTTAAGTCATAATAATATTCTTTAATTGTAGAATTAGATCTATTTTTAATCCCAGACATGTATTCTAGGAAATTTTGTATATAAATTGGTACATCATCAAACATATATATATAACCCTCCAAAAGCGACGCTCTAAAATCGATTTTAAGACATTTTTATTTGTTGGGTAGTGTAATTACATACCTGAAAACAATGGAAAAATTTTAAAATCGGAATATGAGCTAAAAAAACAAAGTAGTATAGTAAAACTTAGAAAATAATATTTAAAGTACAATATAATTTATATAATTAATAAAGTTTGTAGATTAAAATATATGAAATATTGTATTTATCTAAGTATTTGATAATAATATATCATATATCTAATTGTAAGTCAATAAATCTCACCCTATTTTTACAAAATTATTATTTTGCGCAATTAGGTGTTATTTAAAATATAGGTAAATAACACCCACTTCTTAGATTAATATAATACTACACTACTTTAGACTATCCAAAATTATTTTTAATTGTTTTGCGCTTTTTTAAAAAATCAAAATTTCTTTTTAGTAAATACTCTTCTTGACCTTTAAAGTAAACTTGATTTCTTATTCCATATATTTCTTTATTAGCACTTAAGCTTATTACTCTATGCAATAACTCTAAGTCATTATAATATTCATAATAATTTTCATAATTAAAATACATTTTTATTCTTTCTTTTTCTTCGTATGTATGCCACTCCATAAAATTTAAAGTAATACTTATACAATTTAATATATATATAATCTCCTTTTCACTTAAATTAAAATCCATAATCTCCTTTCTGCAGTATTATGTAAACATTATAACATGTATTATTTATTATGTCAACAAAAGACGAACTATGTTTTTCATCCACATCATTTATTTTGTCATTTTTATTCATAATATTACCTTTTTGTTACGCAATTGTAATTTATTTTTAACCTATAAATTTACATTTTATGATAAAATATATTTAGGTGATAAAAATGAAAGTTGTAAAAATAATTATATTAATTGGAGCTATAATTAACATAGCAATTTGGCTTGATATAAACATATTTCTAGCAAGTGTTTTCCTAATAATTGCAATAACAACATTAATTCTATTGTTAAAAGAATATGATACTAGCGATATAGAAGAAAAAATAAATGATGAAATAGAAAAAGAAAAAAGACTTTATAATAATATAAAAGAAAATAATGATAAATTAAAAACAGAGAATAAAGAAACCAAAAATAATAGTAATATATTAATGGGAATAATTATTATACTCTTATTAATTATTATCGCATTAGTTATATATTTTAATAGTGCTGATTATGAATTAAAAAAACAAGAAAATAAATTAAATAAAGTATTTAATGAGATAGTAAATAATATGAGGTGATTAGATGGAAATATATATTATAATTTTAATAATAGTAACTATAATACCAATAATATTTTGGTTTAATATATACAGATTTATAAGAGATATAGAGTATTATTTAAGAAAAATTTATGAAAAAGAAATAAAAAAATAAGGGACAATTTTAGTCCCTTTGCGTAGGTTTTTAATATATTTGCTTATTTCCTTTTTTATATTCTTCAAATAATTTAATACATTCTTCTCTTCCTTCTTGTTTAAGTTTTAAAACTTTTTCATTGTTACAACCATTTTTTATATATTCATATATATAATCATCTTTAAAACCTATTTTAGCTGCATCTATAGAATTGCATCCATAATATACTTCTTTTATATTTGCCCATATTATAGCGCCCATACACATTGGACAAGGATAACATGTAGTATATAATTTACATCCTTCTAAATCATGTTTATTCAGTTTTTGACATGCTAATCTTATTGCATTTATCTCAGCATGAGCAGTAGGATCTTTGCTTGCTAGTACTGTATTTGATGCAATAGATATAATTTTATCATTTTCATCTGTAATAACTGCTCCAAATGGTCCACCTACATTTTCTTTAATAGTTTTTCTTGCTTCATTAATTCCATATTCTATCATATATCTACTCCTTAAATTATTTACTTTATTAATTATATCATATATATAAATAAAATCCAATATTTAGACAAAAAAAGATGCCTCTACATTGCTATAGAGGCGATCATAAGAGGTTGATATATGAAAACTAAGGTTTTTCCCTAGTTTGGCATGCTTAATTTTTTTTCTTTGCCCAAACACCTTTTGAAAGTTGTTTAGCATAAGCTTGAGCTTGCTTTAAATCAGATATTAAAGTAATATTGCTAGTATCTTGTTTTAATTTAGCTTTACCATTTTCTAGTAAACTTTCATTATATAGAGTGTTATCTATATATACATATGCGTATAATTGAGATCCTATCATTTTTTCCTGATCAAAAGCTATTTTTACATTTTTGTTTTGTAAGTCTGTTCTTAAATTACTTATTATTCCTTCAGAATTTTCTATATCTATTCCTAATAAGTAAAATTCTATTAATTTATGATCAAGTATAAATACTATTTTACCATCATCTTTAATTTCTGATATTAAACCATAGTCAGATTGTTGTAATGGTTTTAGATCATTTAATTTATCATTAAGAACTAGAGCAGATTCTTCACCTACATCTTTTAACTCATTGCTAGCTACGATCATGTTTTGTTCAGAAGCATTCTTAGTACTACTTGCAAAATAAACATATAATCCTCCACCAACTAACATTATAGAAAAAATTATTGCAAGTGCTGGAATACCATATTGTTTAAAATAAAATGCTGATTTATTATCATAATACATAAGAACTACCTCCTTTTTCATAATCATACCTACAACTATATTATAACACGTTTTTTATGTAAAGTCAACAGATATTACATAATTTTGTAATAAAAATGCAATTTTTTTATATATCAGCATTATGCCAAACGTTTTGTACATCATCGCAATCATCTAATTTATCAAGAAATCTTTGGAATTTTTCCTCTTCTTCTTCATTTAATTCTTTCTTTATAGTAGCTATTTGTCTTACATCAGCTTCTAATATAGAAAGATGTAAACTTTCTAAGTGTTCTCTTAACTTTGAAAAATCTTCTGGTGCAGAATATATTTCAATATATTCATCTTCACTTACAAAGTCTTCAGCACCATTGTCTAATGCTTCCATCATTAAAGTATCTTCATCTAATCCTTCTGTTTTTTCAATTAGTATATATCCTTTTTTATTAAACATATAGCCAACAGAACCAGTTTGTCCCAATGAACCACCAGATTTAGTAAATATAAATCTAATATCTGCTGCAGCTCTATTTTTGTTATCAGTCATAGCTTCAACAATTACTGATACTCCACAAGGTCCAAAACCTTCATAAGTTATTTCTTCATAATTTGTAGCGTTAGAATCTCCAACAGCTTTTTGTATACATCTATTAATATTATCATTTGGCATATTTTGTGCTTTAGCTTTAGCTATAACGTCTTTTAATTTACTATTAATATTAGGGTCTGCACTCCCTCCCATTTTAACCGCAACAGTTAACTCTTTTCCTAATTTAGAAAAAATATTTGCTTTTTTAGCATCTGTGCTCTCTTTCTTTCTTTTAATATTTGCCCATTTTGAATGTCCTGACATTTTAATTCCTCCTTCTTATATTTTAATTTGTGCTTTTTATATTGTATCATATTTTTTCCGTTTTGTGTAGTACTTTTTATAAATAATTTATTACTATAATTTTATATTCAATTTTTAATCTATTATTTTATATTAGATTTATAAAAATCTAAAAAAGATACATACTAAAATAAAAAGGAATTTATATGGAATATAACATTAATATTATTATGAAAAAACTAGACTCTCTAGGAAATGAACAAATTAAAAGAATATTCTTCTTCCTTTCAAATATATTTTTCTTCTTTTTTATTTTTTTATTCTTTTTTAATAAAAAAATTACTCTATACTATTGTATAAAGTAATTTAAAACTTATATAATTAATTTGTGCTTCTATTTATATATTTTCACATATATTTTTATTTTTTGAAAATCTTTTTACAATATTTTTCTTTAGGAGAATAATTAAGTTTATTCCACATATTGCAACTATGTTTACAAAAATATATTTATAGTTAAATAAAATACCTTGTAGTATATAGTTAATTAAACTTTGTCCCGCTGACATCATAGGAAACATATAAAAACAAACTATATCTATAATTATACTCCATATTAGAATAGAAAATATTGACATAATCGTATTTACTTTTTTATTGCTTATTAGATTAATGCTTATAGTAACTGTAAGTAACACTATAGCATTAATTAAGGGAAAAGCTAGCCCTAAAGAAAAATCATAATTTATTAACATATACAAAATCCAGGCAGTAAGAAAAAGAATTGAAATCTTTCTGTCTTTGTTATATGAACCACCTAGCATAAACAATGAATTTATCATTTTTAACACTCCTTTTTTATGTATTCTAATATTCAAATTTTTCAATTTTAAATGAATAAGTTGCATCATCTACTATTTCACAATTTGATATTCCTATACTTGCATATTCATTATTAATATAATATGACCAATAATAACCGTCTCCTTCATTAATATCTAAAATTGAAGTAATATATTTGCCATACTCACTATCTTGCATCTGAATATTTAAATTATCCATTTTTTCTAAAGCTTTTGCTAAATATGTTTCATCAGTACTAACTTTTTCATTATATATTTCTTTATTTTCTTTATCATATACATTAATAATTATTTGTTTTGATGTGCTTAAACTTGTATCAAATAAAGAATCTTTATTTAGTATAACAAAAACAGCACCTAATATAATTACTAGTAATAATACAATAGAAATAATTATTACGCTCTTTTTCTTCATTTTATTACAACTCCTTTTTAATAAATATAACTTAATATATTATATCAATTTTTTATTTTTTTTTCAATATTATGCCAATATTTTTATTTTAGGAAACAAAAGGCGACTTAAGTAAATTACTTAAATCGTCTTTTATATTTAATATAACAATCTATACATATTATATGAAGTTATTACCTTATTTAAATATTTTGATGTTTCTTTAAAAGGTAAATTTACATTTTTATATGTATCTAAATCTTTTGATATAATTCCTTGCTCAATCCACTTATCTACATTTCCAAGACCAGCATTATATGCACATATTGCAATATAATAGTTACCTTCATATTTTTCTATTAAATAGCTCATATATTTACAGCCAAGTTTTATATTTGTCTCAGGATCATACAAATCATTATTATCAACTTCTATATTCAATCTATCTTTTATATCATCAGCAGTAGAATCTACTATTTGCATAAGTCCTTTAGCTTGTTTACTTGAAATAGCATTTTTATCAAAACCACTTTCTGCTTTAATCATTGAAAGTATCAAATACGGATCAAGGTTATTACTTGCGGCTTCTTTTTTTACTATATCAAAATGTTTTAAAGGATATATAAAACTTTTTAATATACAATATACTATCAAACAAATTATAGCAATTATGACTATAACAATTAATATCTTATTAAAAATTTTATTAGACTTATTTTTAACAGTAATTTTATTCATTAAATCCTTCCTTTTTATTTGGCTTCATACCAACTTTTTCCTATGTTTAAATCAACTTCAAGTGGAACTTTTAGTTTAATAATATTTTCCATTGAGTCTTTCATTATTTCTTTTACTATTTCAATTTCATTATCATTAGTTTCTATGATAAGTTCATCATGTACTTGCATGATTAGTTTTGATTTCAAATTTCTATTTTTTAATTCATTATATATTTTGTTCATAGCAAGTTTTATAATATCAGCTGCACTTCCTTGAATTGGAGTATTCATGGCAATACGTTCTCCAAACTGAATTATGTTTTTATTCTTACTACTTAATTCAGGTATATACCTTCTTCTTCCAAATATAGTGCTAACATATCCCTTTTCTTTTGCCTCTTTAACTATATTAGTCATAAAGTTATGTATACCACTATATTTATCTAAATAGCTTTCAATGTATTTTTTTGCATCATATCTAGTAGTTCCAATATTTTTTGCTAGGCCAAATTCACTTATACCATAAACTATACCAAAATTTACTGCTTTAGCATGTGAACGCATTGTAGGAGTTACTTCTTCTAATGGTATATTAAAGACTTGTGATGCAGTTACTTTATGTATATCAATATTATTTTTAAATGAGTCAATCATAACACTATCATTTGAAATATGTGCTAAGACTCTAAGCTCAATTTGACTATAATCTGCATCAACTAGTAAAGAATTACCGGGTGCAGTAAAAAAGCTTCTTATTTTGCTTCCTAGTTCTAGTCTTACAGGTATATTTTGAAGATTTGGTTCTATGCTACTAAGTCTACCAGTTGTTGTAACAGTTTGCATAAAAGTGGTGTGTATTCTTCCATCATCTGATATTTTATCCCTTAAACTATCTACATATGTACTTTTTAATTTCATAGTTTGTCTATATTCAAGTACTTTATCTATTATAGGATGATATTCACTTAGTTCTTCAAGTACAGTTTTATCAGTAGAATAACCAGTTTTATTTTTCTTTTTTGTAGGAAGACCGAGTTTTTCAAATAATATAGTACCCAATTGTTGAGTTGAGTTAATATTAAATGTTTCTCCTGCTAAATTATATATATCTTCTTCTAGTTTTTCTATAGTAGTTGTAATATTAGTATCAAATTCGTTTAACTTATCTATATCTATATGCATACCATTATGTTCCATATTAGCAAGTGTTTCTGTAAGCGGCATTTCTATATCGTTAAATAAATCAAACATATTTAATTCTTTAAGTTTATTTATTATTATATCATAAGATAAAAAAATACCTTTTAAATATAATTTTATATTATTAATTTGTATATCGGTTAAAAAAACATCGTCACTTGTATTCTCTTCAAATAAAGAAAGTTGTTTTTGAGTATTTTTATTTTCTTTTTCTATATTTACTTCAAAAAGATCATTTAAAATATAATCCATTAAATAATTGCTTCTACTAGGATTCATTAAGTAATATGCAATCATTAAATCATAATTAAAGCATTTTACATTCATTAGATTATTGTTAAAGAAAAATAGTATATCTTGTTTTATATTATATCCAAATTTTTTAGAATTAGACATAACAAAACTTTCAAATATTGAATATGTAATATCAGGATCTTTTTTGTTTATATCATAAATATCTAGTATATATATACTATCTTGTTTCCCTGAATATACTCCAAATATATACTTATCATCAAGATAAATATTAGGTATATAATTAGATGTGTTAATATTTAATATATATGAGATTTTTTCTTCTTTAAATATATTATTTAATATTTCAAGATATTCTTTAATATTACTAGCATTTAAAATAATAAAATTAGATACATCTAAATTTACTTTATTAGATATATTATTATCGTTATCAGATATGTTTGAAAAATCAAATTTACTCATAAACTTATTAAACTCTAATTTTTTAAATAGTTTATATAACTCATCTAAATTTGGCGGAGTAACGCTACATTTATCATAATCTAAAGATATAGGAACATCTTTGTTAATTGTAGCAAGATCTTTACTTAAAAAAGCCATACTTTTATCATTTATAAGTTTTTCTTTTACTTTAGGACTAGCATCTAGATTATCAATATTTTCGTATATATTTTCTAAGGTAGTATATTTGCCAATTAAGCTATATGCTGTTTTTTCTCCTATTCCTTTTACCCCTGGTATATTGTCTGAAGTATCTCCCATCAAAGACTTAATATGTACTACTTGATAAGGTTCAATATTTTGTTTTTCTTTTAGTAATTCCGGTGTATAAATAGTATATTCAGTCTTTCCAAATCTAGTTGTTGGTATTATTATAGATGTAGTATCACTAATTAATTGAAAAGAATCCTTATCCCCTGTTAATATATACGTGAATATATTATTTGAAGTATTTTTATTTGCAACTGTACCCAATATATCATCTGCTTCATAACCTTCTAATTGTAATATTTGTATATTCATAGCCTTCAGGATATCTTTTATTGGTTCCATCTGCTCAGCAAGTTCATCTGGCATACCCTTTCTTGTCCCTTTATATTCAGTATACATTTTATGTCTAAAAGTTGGTGCTTTTAAATCAAAAGATACTGCTATATAATCTGGTTTAATTTTATCTTCAATCATCCAATATATATTTAAAAAACCATATAAAGCGTTAGTATGTATCCCCATATACGAACTTGTCATATTAGCAGAAAGACCATAAAAAGCCCTATTCATTATACTATTTCCATCAATTACTAAAAACTTTTTCATATTTCCTCCATGTTATTTTTCTTTTGCTTTTTTTAATACAATATTAAAAATATCAATATCGGTATTACTATTATCTATTGGTATATTTAGTTCATTAAATTTGTCAAATATTTTATCTGCATTTTCACTACTATTAATACTTAAAAATACTCCGTGATTTAATACATCGTAGACTTCAAAAGATAATTCACCTTTTTCAAATTTATATATATCTTTATTAATATATAATAATTCTTTATATCCTAACTCTTTTAAAATATCTACCATTACATTTAGATTAGAAATCTTTGAACTTAGTGTTTTATTTTCATAGATAATTACACTTTTATCTGTATTATTATCTTCAACAATAGCATAATTTTTAAGATCATAAATAGAGTTTACTTTTAAAATATCAAAATCTTTTTTTACTAGATATATTTTTATATCATATAGATAATTTCTTACAATAAACTTATTTTTATTTAATTTTTGCCTTATAGTATCAATGTTATCTAAAACTTTAACGTTAATTTGTTTCATAAATTCCACTCCTCATAATTGTTAAAGTTTATAACGTACTATTATATAAATTTTTCCCAAACAAAATTTGCTATTTCTTTTCCCCTACTTGATAAATAGAGATTTTTATTATTATGTATAATTAAATTGTTAGATATAAGGTAATCTAATTCTGTTTTGAAAATATTAAAAATATTATTACCAAATTTAGACATAAATTCATCTGTATTAATTCCATCTTTTAATCTTAACTTTAATATAATATATTCTTTCATCATATCTAATTTATCTAAATCTTCTTTTTCTGCTATAGTACTAATTCCGTTATTTATGTTTTTAATATAATCAGTAATTGAATTAGTATTAGTATATCTAGAACCAGCAAAAAAACTACTTGCAGATACTCCAAAGCCTAAATATTGTCCTTGATTCCAATAATTTAAATTGTGTTTTGAACTATAACCATCTAAAGAAAAATTAGAAATCTCATATTGAATAAAATTTGCTTCTTCCAATTTCTTAATTAATAAATTTTTCATTTTATACTCTTCATCTTCATCTGGCAAAGTTAAAAATTCGTTCTTAAGTAAAAAGTCAAGCTTAGTATTTGGATGTATTTCTAAATTATAAATAGATATGTGTTTTATATTATAATTTTCCTTTAACGATATAACTTTATCTAAAGTATCATTAAATTGTTCTAAGGTTAAATTAGGAAGAGGATAAATTATATCTAAAGATATATTTTTTGCTCCACATTCACTTAATATTTCTAATCCGTTTTTAAAATCATTATATGTGTGTTTTCTTCCAATACTTTTTAAAATCTGGTCATGTGTTGATTGTAAACCGATACTAAATCTATTAATGCCACTATTAATATAATCAGTTATTTTTTCTTTTTGAATACTATTTGGGTTTAATTCAATTGTAACTTCTTTAAACTCACTTTCATCTTTTTTTAACAATTTTAATACTTGCATTATTTTAACAATATATTTACTGTCAATATATGAAGGAGTACCACCACCAAAGTAAACAGTAGTTATGTTGTATTGACTTAAAATTTCTATGTTTTGTAAAATTTCAGTACATACACTATCAATATATTTTTCTATTTTATCGTCCATATTGCAATATGATGTAAAATCACAATAAAAACATTTGCTTGCACAAAAAGGTATGTGTATGTATATTCCTATGTCCTTATTCACAATCTTCCTCCTGCATATTTGTATATTTTAACATATAAAATAGTTTAATACAACACACTAATTGAATGTATTTTTACAAAAAATAGCAAAGACAAAAATATTAATTTTTATCTAAAATGATACGTTATAAACTAATTCAAGTCTATTATACCACATCTATAGATTTTGTAAACACACAACTAGCGTTTATTTTGTAAAAATTAAAATATTTCATACTAATTTGTTATATCAAAATTATGATTCTTTATCTGTATCTTCTATTTGATTATTTATATCTACAAATAAATTATTGACAACTTGTTTTGTTTTTTCTTCATCATGCTTATATAGCCAAGCTTTATTACAATATACTGATTCTCCTGGAAGCATATCTGTTGATAAATTATTAATATCAAATCCAACTACATATGGTAGATAATCCTTTATTGTATTAAAATCCAAATTTGTTTTTACATTTTCAAATACAACGTTTAATATTTTATTTATATTAAATATATTTTCAGGTTCTAATAATTGATCTATTGTAGCAGATATAAATTCTCTTTGAGTTCTCATTCTACCTATATCCTGAACTCCATATTCGTAAGGATAAGTTGTGCCATCATTGTTATGTCTAAATCTAAGTAATTGCTCTGCCTTATCTCCGTCTATTAATTGTTCACCTGCTTTTAAATCGATATGTAAGTTTTGTGTCGGGTCGTCATATTTCATATCAATTGGAACATTAAAAGTAACTCCACCTATTGCATCCACTACTTTTACTAAAGCCTTAGTGTCAATTATTATATAATTTTTTAAATTAAGATCTGTTATATAATTTACTGAATTTAAAACTTCATCAATTTGGGTACCATTTCTATATACAGAGTTTATTTTATATGATGCTAGATAATTTGTAGTTGCCGTATACATATTTTTAGTACCGACATAAGTATCTCTTGGAATTGACATTAAAGAGGCTTTTTTTGTTTTAGGGCAAAAAGACGCAACCATTATTGTATCAGCAAGTTTATATGTATCATCTCCACTTTCTCCTATTATTAAAACTTCTAGATTACCAAGTTCTTCAAGAGTATTTTCATCATGACCTGCTATTGTAGCAAGTGCACCAGAAAGTCCACCACCATTAATATTAGTCTTGTATATAAACCAAGCACTAAAACTTATAATTAAAATAAATAATAACAAAAAGAATTTTTTAAAAAATCCCATTTTCTTTTTTCTTCTTGACATACTATACTCCTTATAATTCATTTGCTATTTCTATTAGCTTATCAAGTCTATGTTTTAGACCAGATTTTGAAATATAATTTTGCCCACTTGTTTTTTTAGATATAGCATCTAAACTCTCATTTTTATATTTTAGTCTTAAACTTGCAGTATATTTTAATTTGTCATTTAAAGTATCATATTTACCTGCTTTTTTAATTTTATCAATAGCTTCTATTTGTTTAACGCTACTATTTATAGTTTTAGCAAGATTAGCAGTTTCACAATTTATAGTTCTATTTATATTATTCTTAACATCTTTAATTACCCTTATTTGTTCAAAATTTAGCATTGAATTACTAGCACCAATCATACTTAAAAAAATAGAAATTTGTTCTGCCTCTTTAATATATACTGTATATGTATTCATCTTTTTTCTTTTTAATAACTTAGGTGTAAAGTCTAATACAGAAAGTAAATCATACAAATATTCTGCACATGCTTTATTTTTAAAAACTATTTCAAAATGATAATCAAGATTTGGATCAACAATGCAACCACTTGATAAAAAGCATCCTTTTAATATTGATTTAATACAACATTCATTTAGTTTATCAATCGAAAAATATTTTTCATATTCAGGCTCAATATCTTGTTTTAAACGTACTTGTGTTATGTACTCACCAAATTTTTCAGATTCAATACAACATTTTTTTGATGTATTAAAATTTTTTAATAATTCTTCTTTTATTTCTGAAGAAAACGACATACTACCACCCTATCATTTCCGCCTAAATCTTTAACTGATTCGACTAATATATAATTATCATCATTTTTTATTAACTCTGTTATTTTGGCTAATTCATCATAACCAATTTCAAGTAATAAAAGTCCATTATTTTTTAAAACTTTTTTAGCTTGTGTAAATATTTTTCTATACACATCCATGCCATCTTTACCACCATTTAGAGCGATAAATGGCTCTTTTTTTACATTTTCATCCAAAGATAGAATATCATTTGTTGGTATATATGGAGGATTAGATACTATTATATCATAGGTATTTTCTGCTTTATCTAAAAAAACATTAAATAAATCAGAATGAATAGTTTTTACTTTATTAAATACATCATTTAATTTTATATTCTTCTCAGCAACATCTAAAGCTTTTTTAGAAATATCAACAAGAAAAGCAATTTTTATATCTGTATTTTTTGCTATAGAAATACCAACACAACCACTACCAGTACACATGTCTATTAAAGTAGTTAAATTTTCATTTGTTATATACCAAATAGCTTTTTCTACTAATATTTCAGTATCTTGCCTTGGTATTAAAACATTTTCATTTACAAAATATTCTTCATTATAGAAAAATTGAGTATTAGTAATATACTGTAATGGTATATTCTCTTTATATAACTTATTTAATAAACTTTCGATTACAATTTGGTCTTTTAAATTTATAGAAATTGTATCTAAATTTATATACAAATTATCTTTAGTTGTATTTTTATAATGTGCTATTATTCTTAATATATCACTTATATCATACTCTATTTTATCTAAATTTTCTTTAACATATTTATTTATATATTCTTTTAAAGTAAGTTTTTTATTTTCAAGTACGCAACCTTTTAGAGCAAGTATTGCAAGCTTTATTTTATCTTCACTTGGCTCTCTAGTTGTTACTAATTGTATAGCCATTGCAGGATATGATAAAAAAGCAAGTTTTTTTGGAAGAAGTGAAAAAATAGTTAAAGTTTCACATGCAAGGCCAATTAATATAGGTAAATCAAGAATTTGTATAAGACTTTTTAACCATATATTTGTAGATGGTATAAAAATGGTTAATATAATTATATATAAAACAAGATATACAACAAAATTGCCACCACATCTTCTATGAAATCTAGAACTCTTTTTTACATCTTCAACTGATAGATTTGATGTTTTAAAATTCTCATATGCATTTACAACTTTATGCTCTGCTCCATGATATTCAAACATTGTATTTAACTCTTTATAATTTTTTAATATGAGTAGATAAATTATAAAGAAGATTAATTGTAAAGAGGCAGATACTATATTTTGTAAATAACTTGGAAATAAAAGAGAAATTAAGTTTGGCACAAAAATATACATTAGTAATAATAACATCATTACTACTATATAAATAGTTACTATCATTTTACTACTTGCTTTTACTTCCTCATCGTCGTCATCATTCATATCATTTAATATTTCTTCTGTTGATTTAATTATATGTGGTATAGAAGATGTTATAATATTTATAATATTAAGTAAACCACGAATAATTGGTAGTTTCCTTATGCTAAACTTTTCATCTGGTGTATACTCCTCTATTGTAATATCATTTCCTTCTTTTACCACGCATTCCCTATACTTACTTTTTAATAATAGCCCATTAAATAAGGCCATACCTCCAACTTGATTATTTTTTTTCTTCATATATACTCCTATAATGCAAATAAAGAGTGCCAAAACAGCACCCTTTAATTATTTATTATTCTTTTTATCACCATATTTTTCTAAGAACTTAGCAGCTCTACCTTTGCTAGATATTGCTTGCTTTTGACCAGTAAAGAAAGGATGACATGCACTACAAGTATCAACTCTCATCTCTTCTTTTACAGATCCAGTTTCTATAACGTTTCCACAAACACATTTAATTGTTGCTTTTCCGTATTTTGGTTGTATATCTGCTTTCATTTACTTCACCTTCCTATTATTAGTATAAAAATAATTACTCATATATTTTAACATATTAATAACTAAAAAACAAGTATTTTTTCTAAAAAAACTAATCAAAAGCCAAAAATAGTATCTAATATTTTATAAATAGATATCTATTTAAATTTTCATATACTTTTCTATATACATTTTAAAGTAATCAGTTGATGATTGTATTATATCTCCATTATTATACATTTTATTAAATAAATCAATATTAACAAATTTTACATCACAAACTTCATCTTTTTGTAACTTAATATCCTCTATTTTTATATCATCTTTTAATAGCCACACATCTACAAAGTCTTTACTTCTTTTAAAAGATGCTATAAATATTGTTTTTTCCTTTTTAACTTCTAAACCTAATTCTTCTTTTACCTCTCTATTTATAGCTTTAAAGCTACTTTCTCCGTGTTTTACTGCACCACCTGTATTCCCCCACATTCCGGGATACATTTTTAGATTCATATTTCTTTTTTGTAATAAAATTTCATTATTTTTATTCATTATCCATATATGTACAGATAACCTGTATTCTCCATTGTTCAGACCATTTCTATCACATATTTTCCCTATTTTCTCTCTTTTGTCATTTAATACATCTACTAATTCCAACTCTAATTCCCCTTTTTATTTAAAACAATTATATTTTTCTTTTATTGACTATAAAATTTTGTAGATTAATTTATATTATTTCAAATATTCACAGTAATTTTCTAGTTCAAAATACCTATTATTGTTCTCTAAAATTAAAGAATATATACTAGCATTTGACACCTTTATAGATTTAATCTTATTTGACCATTCCATATTGTTAATATATCTATATATTATATTAATAACTCCACTATGTGTAACTATCATAATATTATTATGATTTTTATTTTCTTTTACTATATCTTTAAAGTCTTTAATTATTCTATCATGAAATTCTATCGGACTTTCTCCTCCTGGATATCTTTCATCCATTCTTAAAGTATTATAATAAAGTCCTGGATATATTTTTTCTACATCTTTATTAAGCATCCCAGCGATTTTTCCATTATTCATTTCTCTTAGTCTTTCTGTAAATTCTACATTAACATTTAATTTCTCATTAATAATATTAGTTGTTTGTCTTGCTCTTTCTAAATCGCTTGATATAATTTTTTCTATATTATAATAATCCTTTTGAGTATTTAAAAATTCAGCCAATTTTTTCACTTGATTTATTCCTTCTTCTGTTAGTGGCACTAAACTCCATCCACCTCTATAATTTACATCATCTTTTCCATGTCTTACTAAAAAAATTCTCATTTTCTACTCTTCCCTTTAAATTTTTCATTATTAATATTATCATATTTTTAAAATTATGTAAAGTGAAAACTAAATAATATAAATGACTAAACATCAAGTATAAGAATGTCAAGGTTACAATGCACTATCAAAAAGAAATCATTTAAGATTCCCTAAATGATTCCTTATTATATATTATTCTCATTCATATTTTATGTCGTAATTATTCTCTTCTAAATCTAATATAGCATTTAAATCATAAAAACTACCATCTTTTCTAATTGCATATGTAGTCATCCAACCACTGCCCTCTTTTAGACGAGCACCATCTGTTACAAATTCTACAACATCACTTACACCATTTAATTTCCCATATGATTTTATCGTATCATTTTGCAATGCATGTGCTATTGGCATGTATTCTACTGTTCCATCTTCTAGTAAAAAGAAAAGGACATCATCACCTAGAGCATGACCAAAACTACCAATATATACATCTACTACATTTTTATCAAAATTATCTATTTTTACTGTTCGCTGGTTTTTTGAGTTAGTTATATTGACACCATACATTTTGCTTATACTTTCATAATTTACTTCAAATTTTACAGTATTATCATCTTCTATATAACATCTTATAGCATCATTAAAATTAACATTACGTCTTACTGTATAAACCGTATTTTCAGCTTTATTTATACACTTGTTTTCATCGATTTTAGGTCTTACATACACTACTTCGTTTGTATCTGATGTATTATTGTTGGTTTCTTCCTCATTTTGTTTTGCTTGTATTTGCTCTATTTGATTTTTAGCATCTTGTAATTTATTTTCTAAATCATTTATTTTTTTATTCGAATCAATTTTAAAATATATTGCAAAGCATGAAGCTATTATTGTTGTTACTATAAATACAATAATATAAATTCTTTTCCTATCCATTTTCACCTCCCCTTTATATATATAATACATTATATAAAAAGGAAAAGCAAACTTTCATAATACTTTTTACCTATCATTTTAGTTACATTTTTATGTTAATTTGTAATATAAATTGTACATATATTACTTTTTGTTTCTTTTTAGAATACTAAATCATATAATAGTTATAGGATGGAGGTGATTTTATGTACTTTAATCCTAACAAAATTGTAAATTCACTTCTTTGTTGTAATAATTTTAAATTTCCTATGTATAAGAATCATTATGTAACAGGAAAAAATATATGGCTTTTTTCAAACTTAGCTTGCATAGAAAATACATTATCAGACTTAACGTGTAATTTAAAATGCAATTTAAATAATTGTAAACAATGTTTTAAGCGATAAATAAATTGTCAAAAAAAGACGGTTTATATTGTTTTTTTGCCGAAATTATGGTATACTGATTAACGAGCAATAAATAGCTAAAACTACTAAATTTGGAGGAAATATATGGAAAAATTTGTCGTACATGGTCCTTGCACTTTAAAAGGCGAGGTTACTATAAGTGGAGCAAAAAATGCAGCTGTTGCAATATTGCCTGCCACTTTACTTGTTAAAGGAAAATGTCACTTAGAAAATGTACCTGATATAAGTGATATTAGAGCATACTATGAAATCTTGCAATCATTAGGTTCAAAAATAACATTCATTAATAAAAATGAAGTTATAATAGATAATACAAATGTTAATTCTGCCATTGCATCTTATGAACTAACAAGTAAATTTAGAGCATCATATTATTTACTTGGTGCATTACTTGGTAGATTTGATAAAGTACAGATTAGTTTACCAGGAGGATGTAATCTTGGTGCAAGACCAATAGACCAACATATAAAAGCTTTTGAGAAGCTTGGTGCAACTGTTGAAGTTAAAAGTGGTAATGTATATGCAACAAGAAAAGAAAAATTAAAAGGTGCACCTATATTTTTAGATGTAGTTAGTGTTGGAGCTACTATGAATGCTATACTTGCTGCTACACTTGCAGAAGGTACAACAGTTATAGAAAATGTAGCAAAAGAACCACATATAGTTGATCTTGCTAACTTTTTAAATTCTATGGGTGCTAAAATTAAAGGAGCTGGTACTGATTCAATAAGAATTACAGGTGTTTCTTCTTTAAGTCAAAAATCTAGCTATAGCATAATCCCAGACCAAATAGAAACTGGTACTTTTATGGTAGCTGCTGCTGTTACTAAAGGTGATGTTTTAATTAAAAACTGTATTCCAAAACATATGGAACCTGTAACAGCAAAACTTATTGAAGCTGGAGCAACTGTTGAAGAATTTGAGTCAAGTATTAGGGTTTCTATGAATAGAAAACCAAGTGCGTTTAGCTTAAAAACAATGCCTTATCCAGGTTTCCCTACTGATATGCAACCACAGATGTCTATTTTACTTTGTGTTTGTGATGGAACTGGTATGATTGTTGAAAATATATGGGAATCAAGATTTCAATATACTGATGAACTTGCAAAAATGGGAGCAGATATATCAGCACATGGAACTACTGCTATTATAAAAGGAGTAGATAAATTATATGCAGCTCCAGTTAAATCACATGATTTAAGAGCAGGTGCTGCAATGATAATTGCAGGTCTTGTAGCTGAAGGAGATACTGAAGTCTACGATATATCTCATATTTTAAGAGGTTATGAAGATATCTGTTTAAAATTTAGTAAATTAGGAGCTAATATAGAATATGTAAATGATGATACTAACGAGGTGAATTCTTGTGATTAATATTCACCCATTATATAGTTCTAGCTCTGGTAATATGTTTCACATAGGTTCAGAAAAGACTGATATTTTAATTGATGCTGGTGTAAATTACAAAGCTATAAACGATGCTTTAGTCGGAATTGATAAAAAAGTAGATGATATATCAGCTGTTTTAATTACACATGAACATACTGATCACATAAAAGGGCTTACTCTTTTATGTAGAAAGCATAAAATTCCAATTTTTGCTTGTGGTAAAACAGCTGATTATATTAAAGAGATGTTAGATGAAAAAAATATAACATCAGATATATATAAAATATCATATGGACAACCTTTTAAAATTCATGACTTTGATATAACTGCATTTGAAACTTCTCATGATGCCGTAATGCCTTGTGGTTATAGAATAAATTGTAAAGATACAACCTTATCTTATGCTACAGATTTAGGATATATGTCAAATGAAGTTTTTGAGAATTTACAAAACTCAGATTTTGTTGTTTTAGAATCAAATTATGATGAAACAATGTTAGATTTTGGCAAGTATCCCTACCCACTTAAAAGGCGTATAAAAGGAAATGAAGGACATCTTTCAAATTATGAAAGTGCAAGTACTGTAGCAAGACTTGCAAGACAAAATGAGAGTAATTTTGTACTTGCTCATTTAAGTGAAAATAATAATAACGCTGACTTAGCTAGAAGTACTTTTGAAGAGGTTTTAACAAAAAACGATATAGATATAAACAAAATAAATCTTTCTTTTGCTTCAAAAAATCTATCAACAGAGGTTTTTAAAATATGATAAATATAAAAATTTTATGTGTTGGGAAAATTAAAGAAAAATCCCTTCAAGATTTAATAAAAGAATATGAAAAAAGATTATCTAAATATTGTAAATTAGAAATTATTGAAATAGATGATGAAAAAATACCACAATCCTATTCTGAAGCTGATGTAATTAAAATAAAAGATAAAGAGGCTACTAGAATTAAAGAAAAATTAAATAAATTTGGAAAGTGTAGTATTATATTTTTAGATTTAAAAGGCAAACAATATACATCAGAAGAGTTTTCAGATAAAATAAATAACATGTGCATATATGGTACTTCTACTCTAGTTTTTGTAATTGGTGGTAGTTTAGGATTTAGTGATGACTTATTAAAACTTAGTGATGAAAAAATAAGTTTTTCAAGAATGACTTTTCCACATCAATTATTTAGATTATTTTTATTAGAACAAATATTTAGAGCTTTTAAAATACAAAATAATGAGACATATCATCATTAATTAGGAGGAAATTTATATGAAATCAACAGGTATAGTTAGGAAAGTAGATGAACTTGGTCGTATTGTATTACCATCTGAGTTAAGAAAAAGTTTAGGTATTGAGATTAAAGATTCATTAGAAATATATGTAAGTGGAGACTCAATAATATTAAAAAAATATTTACCAGCATGTATATTTTGTGGTGAAGCTAATGAAGTAACAGTTTTTAAAGGAAAAAATATTTGTAGTAAATGCTTAAAACAATTAAAGAAGTAATTAATAACTCCTCTACTAAAGAGGAGCTATTTTTATGTAATTATTTATTTTTTACTACTCCAGGTATTCCAACAACTGTCGAATTCTTAGGTACATCTTTTAGAACTACGGAATTGGCACCAATTTTTACATTGTCTGATATTACTATATTTCCGAGTACTTTTGCACCACATCCAACAATTATGTTATTCTTAAGAGTTGGATGTCTTTTTTTCTTTTCTTTTCCTGTACCTCCAAGCGTTACACCATGATATATAGTACAATCATCACCTATTATACTTGTTTCACCAATTACTATACCCATACCATGATCTATAAATAACCTTCTTCCAATTACTGCACCTGGATGTATCTCAATTCCTGTTAAAAATCTAGCTAATTGTGATAAAAGTCTAGAAATAAAGTACAAATGTTTTTTGTATAAGAAATGATTAATTTTATGCCATACTAATACATGAAAACCAGGATATAATAAAATTACAGTTAAAATATTTCTTGCTGCTGGATCTTTTTTTAATATATTTTTTGCATCATCATATAAATCATGAAAAAATGTTTTCATAAATATCACCTTGCTATATGATATTGTATAAAAACATTCTTTGTTACTTCTATTCATTTATCCTAGTTATACTAGTTACCTTTTTAGATGTTTCATCTATATCTAAAAGTATTGCATTAAACTTTGCCATATTTTCTGAGCATTCATATCTTAAATACTCATTATTTACAAAACGTCTAAGTGCAATTTCTTTCTTTAGTCCAATTACACTATCTATAGGACCTGTCATTCCAACATCTGTAATGTATGCCGTACCATTTTTTAATATAGTTTCATCAGCTGATTGAACATGCGTATGAGTACCAAACATACAAGTTACTCTCCCATCAAGATAATATCCCATAGCTATTTTTTCAGCTGTTGCTTCAGCATGAAAATCTACAAATATATAATCTACATTTTGCTCTTTTAATTTGTTAATTTGTTCATCTGCTTCCTTAAATGGGTTAGATATATTCTTTTGCATTTGTTCACCCATCTCTGCAAAACCAATTAAGTTTATAACTCCATATCTTACATTGTTTTTTTCTATTACTATACTTCCCTTTCCAGATAAATTAGTTATATTTGCAGGAATTAAAAGTTTTGGTAGTTTTTGATAAATCTCAGCCATTTCTTTTCTATAATACAAATGATTTCCCATTGTAACACAATCTGCTCCATACTCTACTATTTTTTCATACTCTTGTGTTCTAATACCCCTACCACTTGCAGAATTTTCTCCATTAACTATGCAAAAATCTATATTCTCTTTTTCTAAAATTGAATTTAATTCAATTTTTAATCTATCTAAACCAGTTTTTCCAACTACATCTCCAACTATTAAAATTTTCAAAATTAACTCGCCATCCTTATTAATTAACATAGAGATTATATATCAAAATTAATTAGTTGTCAAATGATAATCATAGTAACATAACTTTTATTATATATTCTAAATTAAAACTATACTAATTGAGTTAATTCAATTATTTTTTACCTTAAAATGTTAACTTTATCACTCTTTAAAAATTTAATATAATGGTAGTATTGTTAAATCTATACATTTTTGAAATTTTATGAACTTGACATTTTTATGTCAATATGATATGATTTAGCTATTAGAAAAGTAAGTCGATAAACTAATGTTTATTAAAAATGTAAGCCAAGGTCAAATATAATGATTAGGAGGCTATCTTATGATTACAGCAAATGAAGCACGAAAAATAATTATCGAAGAAGAGAAGAAAAAAGTCGAAGCGAAAATTACCCAAGCTATAGAGAACGGCTACAGCACCTGTTATCTTGGGTTCTACGTTTCTGACGCTACGCTAGAATGGCTGGAATCTCTTGGATATCATGTTATACGGATATTAGACCCTAGAGAAGGAGTATATGACACAGTAGTCAAATGGGTAACAACGTCCATAATCCAAAATTGATAGCAAACAGCACTTTCTCAATTGAGAAGGTGCTGTTTGTAACTATGAGATATTTACTTTATGCAATATTTTTTATTAACTTTTAAGTTTATTAAATAAGAATAACGCAACTTGATTTTGTTCTTCTGATGCCACTTCAATAAGTTTTGCCATTGTAAAGTTTATATTAAAATACTTAGTTTGAGCAAAATTTATAAGTGTTGTTCTATATTCTTCATAAATTTCTCTAAATTTATTATCAAAGTGTTTATATATTTCTTTTTTATCATACTTAATTGATAAAAAGCTACTTTTGTTCATATTTATTTTTTGTTATATTGTATTTTAATGTTAATTTCATATTCTCACCTTCTTCTGTGAGAATATCATATAACACAAACAAACATTTGCAAACACTTTTGCTATACTTATTATTGCAAATTTGACAAAATTTAAAATTTCAATATAATTTAGACATTTATAGTAAAATTATATATAATTATTTATATATAATAATTTAAGAAACTACTTTTTTAATCATATTACCTTTTTGACATCTGCCACCCATTTTATCAATTAATTTATTATCTTTATATATATTTACTATTTCACAATTATTACTACATCCATTACATTCGGTTCCAATAGTTTTAAAATCAACTTCTTTAATGTTAAAATCAAAATCAAGTTTATTTCCATTTTTATTTGCATTTTTTGAAATTATTGCTATTCCAAGTGCCCCCATTAAATGAGAATTATTATCAACATATATTTTCTTGTTTAATGCATTCTCAAATGCTTTTACAACACCTATATTTTTACTTACTCCACCTTGAAATACAACCTTATCTTCTATTATTTTACCTTTACCTAAATTATTTAAATAATTTTGTACAACACTATTACATATACCTGCAATTAAATCTTCCTTTGTATGACCAATTTGTGCTTTATGAACAAGATCTGATTCAGCAAAAACAGTACATCTTGCCGCAATTTTTGAGGGATTTTTTGATGTAAGAGCTATTTTACCTATATCTTCAATATTTACACCTAAACGTTTAGCCTGTGAAGAAAGAAAAGCACCTGTACCAGCTGCACATAATGTATTCATTGCATAATCTACAACTATACCATTACGAATTATAATTAGTTTAGAATCCTGTCCTCCTATTTCAAGTATAGTCTTTACATCTGGAAAAGTGTTTAAAGTCCCTATTGCATGTGCAGTTATTTCATTTTTAATTACATTTGCATTTAATATAGAACCTATAAGATTTCTAGCAGAACCAGTAGTTCCTATTCCATATATGTCTAGAGAAATGTTATTATTTTCTAAGGTATTTTTAAAAGTTTCTATTATTTTTTTTGTAGCTTTTATTGGAGCACCTTCTGTCCAAATATATTCACTAGCAAGTATATTATTTTTATCGTCTATAATAACACCTTTAGTAGATATTGAACCAATATCTATACCTATATATCCTTTTTGTTTATTCATACACTTTCTCCTCCTTAATATTTGCATAATTTTGATCTTTTTTCATTTTTAACATATCATAAAAAGCCTCTATTCTTGTTTTTATACCAGTTGATGTAGTTTGTTCATCAAATGTCAAATACATTATTGGAATATTCTTTTCTCTACTTATTTTTTGAAGTATTGGCATTGCATTAATTTCTGGTGAACACCCAAAAGGTTTTATATGAATAATCCCATCATAATTTTTATCTATTAGTTCAAGAGTATGAGCAATTGTTTCAGGTCCATCAGCACCAAAATGATAATCAATATATCCACTTGCTTTTTTCATAACCTTTTTCTTGGCAAATCCTTTTTGCAAGATTAAATATGTAACTGTAGTATATCTTTTTACAATACATTTGTAATTAAGTAATTCTTTTTCAATAAAAAAACTTGAAAAAGGTTCCATAGAAGTAAATAACTCTCCTACTATTCCAATTTTAATATCATCGTTATTAATTTTTCTTAAATTTACTTGTTTTAGTTTTTTTACATATTTATTTTTAAAATTTACAAGTTTAGATAATGTATTAATTTTTAATATATCATTTAACATTTCTTCTTCTATTTTATCAAATTCATTCTCATTTATTTGTAGATTATAGTTATTTCGCATATAAGTCTCGAAATCATCCATTATTTTTACTGTGGATACTGCAAGCCCTCCTTGATAACAAAATTCGCTAAAACGCAAATTTGGGTTTAATATCTTAAGTTTATTGTATAACTTTTTTATATTTAATCCTTCTTCTTCTAAAAAAGATATAAATATAAAATCATTACCCATATCTTTTAAAATCTGTTCTTGAAGTTCAAAATAATATCCATATCTACAACCGCCACCTGCTTGTATTAAAACATTTGCACCTTTTTCTATAGCTTCTATATAATTTCCCATGTTATATTTAAAAGGAACACATACAAAATCTGGACTTACTTTTGCTCCATTTACTATAGTTTCATCAGTTATCTTATTTGGCATTAATACCTCTACTAATTCTTTATCTACTATATTATTTAAGAAATTATATATAGGGATATAGTAATTACCAAGTACTGGAAAGCCAACTATATATTTCTTTCTCATCTATACATTACCTCCCACTACTATATTATTTTGTTCTAATATATCAACAAAACTTTCAAGTCTAGTATATAACCCAGCACTTGCATCTTGTTCATCTATAACTAAATTTAATATTGGTTTATTTTTTATTTTCCTTATAACTAAATCATTTACCATTGCGTCAGGTCCACAAGGAAAAGTAGATATAAATATAATTCCTTTTACTTTATCTGAATATTCCATTATTCCATTTAATAGATTTTTGTTATATTTCCAGTATAGCATTTTTGATAATTTTTTGTATTCATCACTACTTTTTAAAATACCTTTATTTACATCTGAATATATAACGTTATACTTATTATCCTTTAAATACTTAATAACTGGATAACCTATATATTTATCATGTTCTATATATGGATGTGCTACAACTAATATATTTTTATTATTTAATAGCTTTTTTACTTGTGTATTATATTCCTTTTTATTATATTCATCTTGTGCTTTTTTGGCTCTTACATATGCCATTACTGATTTTGAAAACTTAAAACCAAGTCTTATACCAAGGCTTACAAAAGCTTTAAATTCGGTTTCTTTACAGGAATAATCTACATTTAAAGTTATAAATTTGGCATCAAATGTATTTTTACATATATCATATAACGCATAAAACTTTACACATACCGTCTCTTTTTTATCAAAGAAAGCTACTCTTGGTATAAATATATAATCAATTTTTTCTTTATCTTTTCTTTCTACTAAATTTGCAACATGGCCTAAGTATATTTTATTTGCAAGGCATGTTTCGCTAGCTGAATATTTTATCCCATCATTTAAAATTTTAGTATTTGTATCTTCACTAAATACCACTTCAATACCTAAAAGCTCAAAAAATCTTGTATATAATACAGGATATTCATATGTAATCATTGCTTTTGGTAACCCTACTTTCATATTAATCACCTAATTTTATTATTAGTTAAATTACCAAATTTATACAAAAAAACCATGATATATATTTTACTATATACCATGGCTTTAAAAAATAATTATTTTGCAAGTTCGATTGCTCTACTTTCACGAATAACATTTACTTTTATTTGACCTGGATAAACCATCTCATTTTCAATTTGTTTTGCAACATCTCTTGCCATTATAACTATTGAAGCATCATCAACCTGATCTGGTTTTACAATAATTCTAACTTCACGACCAGCTTGTATTGCATAAGATTTTTCAACTCCTTTATATGAGTCACAAATTTCTTCAAGCTTTTGTAATCTCTTAATATATGTACTAACAGTTTCTCTTCTTGCACCCGGTCTAGATGCAGATACAATATCACCGATTTGTACTAATACAGCTTCCATTGTTTTTGGATCTGTATCTCCATGATGAGCTTCCATTCCCCATATAACTTCATCTTTTTCTTTATATTTCTTAAGTAATTCAATACCTAAGCTTACATGAGTTCCTTCTACATCATGATCAAAAGATTTTCCTATATCATGAAATAATCCAGCTCTTTTTGCAATTGTAGGATCAAGTCCAAGTTCAACAGCTAAAGTCCCAGCTATATTTGCAACTTCAATAGAATGATTTAATACATTTTGTCCATAACTTGTTCTAAATTTTAGTTTACCAAGTAAATTAATTAAATCAGGATGAACATTTATTACTCCTGTTTCATATAATGCTCTTTCTCCTTCTTCTTTAATTGTATTTTCTACTTCCACTTTTGCTTTCTCAATCATTTCTTCGATTTTTCCTGGATGTATTCTACCATCAGCGATTAATCTTTCAAGGGCAATTCTTGCTACCTCACGTCTTATTGGGTCAAAACTTGATAATACAATTACATCTGGAGTATCATCAATAATAAGATCTATACCTGTTAGAGTTTCAATTGTTTTAATATTTCTACCTTCTCTACCAATTATTCTACCCTTTAGATCATCATTTGGAAGTTGTACAACTGTAACAGTCGCTTCAGCAGTATGATCAGTAGCACACTTTTGTATTGCACCAACTAAAATTTCTTTTGCTTTTTTATCTGCCTCATATTTTGCTTTATCTTGCTCATTTTTTATATATGTAGCTATTTCTAACTTCATATCATCTTCTAATTTAGACATCATTGTGTTTTTCGCTTCATCAACACTCATATGAGAAATTTTACTTAACTCTTGTAGTTCTCTTTCCTTTGCATTTGCTAAGTCTTCTTCTTTTTTAGCTAATTCGTCACTCTTTCTTATAATGTTATTTTCCTTTTCTTCAATTAGAGCAGCTCTTTTGTCAACTAAATCTTGTCTTTGATTAATTCTGTTTTCAATATCTTGTAATTCTTTTTTTCTAACTTTTGCATCTCTTTCAAATTCGTCTTTTTGTTTTAACATTTCGTCTTTAGCCTGAAGAATAGCTTCTTTCTTTATACGTTCTGCATCATGTTTGCTATCTTCAACTATTTTCTTTGCTTGGTTTTCAGCTGACTCTATAGTAGCTTCAGCAACCTTTTTTCTATATTGAATTCCAACATAAAAAAAGATGACTCCACCTAAAGCTAAGCCGATAACCCCTGCGATTACTGCACTTAACATACTTTATCCTCCTTATATTTAATTTTCAAAGTACAAATATATCTATATAACTAATATGATTAACATATATAATTTTAGATCATACCCCATATGAAAAACTTCATACAATATAATTATACATTAAAAATATAAATATGGCAAGAGCTTTTTTAAAATTTGTTTTATGTAAAAAGTTCCAATTTTTATTTTTATAAAGCTTGACTTTTTATGTAAAGCGTGATATAATATAAGAATTCAAAAATGATGTGTTAATAAATTAATATTTTATTAAGGAAAGCTATAAATCAAAAATATATTACTGTAGGAGGAATGAATTATGGCTTCAATTGTTAACAAAATGGATTTCATCAGAGGGATTATGGCCAAATACTTTGGCTGTACCAAAGACGAGGTTGCTTTAAGCCTCAACTATCGTGTAAACAATGTTTGGAAAGTGACCGCAAAATGCTTCTCCTTTCCCAAGGAAAGTGCATGTTTCAATTTTGGCACTGGCGAGAAAGTCACAGTTGCATTTGACTTCAATCCGGACTTTGTCATGAAAGTTGGGTAAACAAAAACAGAGGTTCTAAAAAGAGCCTCTGCTTTTTTATATAAAATACAGCGTAAGATGTTTCTTACGCTGTAAACGAGTCAAACCGTTTTTTCATATACTCACTTGGCCAAGCGTTACTATCAGAGATATTTTCCATGATATAGGCATCGACAAGTTCGTTACCAATCATATTTTCTATCTCTTCTAATGACTTTGGAGCATATATTAAAACAGTTTTACCTCTAAAGCCCTTACAGTATTTCATGAATACGTATATATAGTTGCTATAATCATATACACAATAATCAGACTCCGCAAGGTCAAACCAGATAAATGCAATTGCTTGACGAACTAAATCAGCAAATACTCTTGCTTTCTTGGAATTTCTAAGTCTAAGAACAATAGTTCTAATGCTAGGAACACTATTTCCAACCATTCCTCGCTTTACCATAGAAATATTTCGATGATACCAATTAAGAACAAAAGGATTTGCCGCTTGCACATAGAAATTATAATTTTGCTTTAACATTTTCTTAAACACTTTAGAAGCTTTTATTTGAAGCTCTGCCTTGCCTTTACGTATAGATTTATCATCGAATATAAAAGCAATTTTGTCCTTGTGAAGTTTTACAAGTTCAATCTCAAGTAAATCTTCAAGTGTTAATGCTTTGCTAATAGGAATTTTAGTAGCACAAGATTTAGCTTGTCCCAAAAGATTACTTTTGCTATCATCATGATAGAGTACTACTTTTCCTTTATATAACTGCATGTCAAGTTCTATAACAATACCTGTATTATGCAAAATAGCAAACCTAACACATTCTTCTATAGCTTCTTTAGAGTTTTCAGGATATTTATTAGAAACTATTCCTCTATGAGCAATCGGCCATTTTTTTATTGGGTCATCTTTAGTAATTCTAGACTTTTGTTTATTAATTGCCTCAGAAATCTTAGCTATAATTTCTTGAACAGTATCGTTTTCCTCTATTTCTTCAGTTATAACTTGTGCAATGTCATCCAAAGAAAAAGGTTCAATAGTATTTGTATCTAGATAACTAGTATTAACAAATGTAGAAGCACTTTTTATATGGCGTATCACATGCTTATAGTCTCCACCTTTTATATAGTTAAAACGTTTTCTAAAAAGGTTTGCTACAAAAAACACTCTATCGCCAAAAATTATGCGAAGAATAAAATAATTGTAAATGCTCTTAGTATGAAAGTATATGGTATCAAAGTGATTATACTCATACAAACATTTAAGAAGTTCTTTTCTAAACTGTTTATTAAAAGGAGACTTTATCTCAATTAAAACAGTACTTCTACCATTTATAGAAGTTAAAACCTCTTTTAATGTTGGAACTTTTTCATCACTTTTTAAAACATAATACTTTTTAATCTTGTTAAGATTCATCTTAGAGAGCTTGCCAGGAATTCCAAGTAACCTTTTAGTATACCGATCATGAAACAAAACTATCTTTCCATCTTTAGTAAGCCGTAAATCAAATTCAACTGCCATGTTGTTATTTACTGCAAGTTCTATTGCTTTTAAAGTATTTTCAGGATAACAGAAATGAAGCCCACGATGCGCAAACTTCTCGTCAAAGATATCTTTTGACTTTTTGGGCATATACCCAAAACTGACTAAATGATTCCTGTAAAGTACATACCAAATAATAAAAGAAATAAAACACATAGTAAATAAGCCAATCAAAAAAACAAAAATGAAGAACTTCATTTCCATACCTCCTTTCTAAATTATTATATAGAGTTTTAAAAAACGACTTTTACTATTATATCATATTTTGTCGAAAAAGACAAATTTAATAATACAAAAAGCAAAGTAATACTTAAACTACTTTGCTTTATAAATTATGCTTCCATTTGTTTACCTAAAAAACTAGCTGCAGATTGTACCAGTTTATATTCTACATTACTTATTTTTTTGTTATTGTCCAAAGAAAATAATATTACTGTTCCAATAGCATCAGCATCTGAAATAATAGGTGCTATTATTTGTGCCTTATACTTTGATGGATTTTCACCTTCTATTAATGGCATTGGCATATCATCATAAGTTGACCAAATTGCTCTTTCCTCCATTACATTTAATACATGCTCACTTATTGACTTAGCTAAATATTCTGATTTTGGAGCGCCTGATATAGCAATAATTGTTTCAATGTCAGTAATACATGCAACTAAATCAGATGTATTTGCCAAAGTTTCTACATAAGCACTAGCAACTTCTAGCATATCTCCCATAGGAGCATACTTTTTTAACACTATCTCCCCTGTTTTTTCTATAAAAATTTCTAATGGATCGCCTTCTCTAATTCTTAATCCTTTTCTTATTTCTTTTGGAATTACGACCCTTCCTAAATCATCAATTTTTCTTACAATTCCTGTTGCTTTCATTAAAAACCTCCTGAACGATAATTTAATAATATTATTAGTTATATAAAAATTTTTTATACTACAAATTTTTATTTAATATTAGTTTATAACAAAAAATCAAATACGTCACAGGAAATTTTTTACATTTTTTTGTACCATTAGAAAAAGTAGGCATTTTTTAAATAAAAATACCTACTTTTATGCTATTTTATAATCTTTTCTATATTAAGTGCTAAATTATCAAGTAAAGCAAATTTAATAGTTTTTTCCTTATTTGTTCTATTTTTCTTTATAATTTCAATAAGTTTTCTTAAATTTTTACTATCAGCTTCTAATAATTCTTTATTTTCTTTATATCTTAACTGCATCAAATTTATAATATTATATAAATCATAATTAGGAGTAAGTAATAATTTTCCATATAGATTATCCATATCATATCTTGAAAATACTGGTAAATCTTTATACTCACCCATAATTTGTTTGTAAAATTCTGAAAGATTATCAGGTAAATTTTTAAATAATTCAGAAGCTTTTGAAGTTGCCAATTCTTGTATTGCTCTTGCCTTAATATCTAAATATTCATTTTTAATTTCTTCAATATCTTTATCTTCAATATTGTAATCTACATCAACATCTATCTTACTTTCTTTTAATCCTTCGATTGCATCCATATTTTCTGATACAGACATTTGCATTCCAAGAATAAAGTTTTGCTTTAACTCACTAACTGGATAATCAATAAGTCCTAAAGTAATCAAGTATTTAACGATTGCAAATAATTTAACATGCTCTTTAAATTCTACCTTACCGCTTTTTATTTCTTCTAAAACTTGATTCCATAATAGCTCAAAATCAAAATCAGAAAGTTTCCAGTACTCGCCACTTAATAGTTTTACATATTTTTTATTTTCTCCGCTTCTTCTAATTCTAGAGCTATTTTTTGCCTCTTCCATATTATCTTTAAATAATCTTTCATCAAAAAATCTAGTACGAACATATACTTCAACAAATTTAAAGAATTTATACTTAGAAAAGTCATTAAGGAAATATCTATTGTCAAATTCTCTTAAATAAAATTGATTGTTATCATTTAATATTTTTGATGTAAATATAACTGAATTATATTCATCATTATTTGAAATAGATTTTAATTTTTCTTTACTTATATTTCCTGCCTTAATTTCAAAAGAAACAGCTATTGTAAATGTTAACATAGTCTTTAAAATATCTTTATCTATCATTGGGTATTCTTTCATAACCTCATTAAAGATTTTTTCAAAGTCATTTAATGCATGTTTTAATATTCTTAAGTTTCTTGTATTTGATTGTTTAAAAGCAGAAATTATAAGAGAAGTATTTCTTTTATAAAAATCAGATAAGTTTTCGTTATATGAATATTTCATTATCATACCACTTAATATATATGAATATTCTGGCACATATTCAAAAGTCTCACCTATAAGTTTTTCTTTTATTCTTTCATAAGCATTTGCTTTATCAAAAATATCTGATATTTTATCTTCTATTAGATTTGCAAGAGGTTTTTCATTTAATTTATTTGATTCATCCTCTTTTACACCTAGTAACTTTTTAGCTTTAGGAGTTAAAGCTCCTTCTTTATCTAATATATAAGTTGCTATTAAAGTTTTCATTTCTACATTATTATTTTTAAATTTAGTAGCAAGTTCTTTTTCATTACATATAAGAATTGTTTTTATACCATCATGCTCAACAAAATTATTTATATATCCTAATATATCAATAACATCAACATTTGCTCTTTCTAAATCATCAAAACATAATATTTTATCGTCAATTGAAAACATCTTGGAAAAATCTACTTTATCTGAACTAAAGCTAGTAGAACCAAATAAATTTGCCATATCAAGTCCTGTTTTTACATACTCAGGTATAACGTTTCCTTCTCTAGTATCAACGAACTTTTTTAAAGTTTTGTTAATCATTGGATTAGTTTCAATAAATATCTTTTTACTTATTTCCTCTAGGCTATTAATACCATATAATGACATATATATAGTTTTGTAATTTTTCCCATCTGAATTTTTTATAGCTTCTAATCTACTTCTTAATTTATTATTCCAAAAATAAGTTTTACCACTACCCCATTCTCCATTTAGCATTACTGCATAGTCTGTGTATGGCTTTCTAATATAATCACATATGCATTCTATCAACTCTTCCATAGTATCACCTCAAACATATAGTAATTGTAACATATAATATAAAAATATTCAAACTTTTCTTGTCAATTTATGTAAAATTATATGCTATACTTTACAAAACAGATATTATGTTATATAATATATAAGGTAGCCATACATAAATATAAATGCAATTGCAAATATGGGAGGAAATGTAAGTGGAAAGAACAGTACAAATTTTTAAGGACTTCATTACACAAAAAATCGAAAAAGCAACCCTTAGCATAGAAGAAACAGAACGGCAAATTGAAGAGGTAAAGAGTATTAAAAAAGCTATAGAAAATAGTAAGGCTTCGAATAATACTTGCAATATTGCTTCTCCATCAGAATTAATGATAAAATACAGTCTTGAAGATATCGTTAGAGAATTTAATCTTTTTAGGTCTATTACAAACTATTCTTATTCTGATATAATTTCGTTTCTGGAAATGAAAAAAGCTTTGGATAGTATTGATATCATTAATACCAGAAGTTGCCTAAGAGGCGATCTTGGCAAATTGTTCAGATTACTTGCTGCTATAAAAAAAGTAGAAAACAAAAGAGATTTAGAACGGTTGCTGGAGAGCAAAACAGATGTTCCGCTTTACTTTTTGCAACATTTTGAATTTCAAATCTACACAGTTCTTGATGCAATTTCAAAGAACTATTCAAAGGTAACAAAGATTGGACTTGCAAAATTTTGTGATAGAATCGAAAATGTGTTAAATGAGTTATTGCCTTTATCTATAGATAAGTAATCATCTTTATTTTTGGTTTTAACTTATGACAAAAACGCCGATATTTACTAAAATATCGGCGTTTTATTATATTTTTTCTAATATTTTACTTGTAAGTCCAGTCATTCTATTTTTAGACTCAACATTATCTACCATAAAATTAATTATATTAGTACTACCAACAATAACTAACATTTTCTTTGCTCTAGTCATAGCAGTGTATAATAAATTTCTAGTAAATAATTTCTGATAGCCCGTATATAAAGGTAAAATAACATAATCAAACTCACTTCCTTGAGATTTATGTATTGTAACAGCAAAAGCATGTTCTAATTGATCTAATTCATCAAATTCATAAATAACTTCTTTTTCTTCATCAAATAAAACTATTAATCTTTGATTTAAATTATCTACTTCTTTTATATAGCCAATATCACCGTTATATATACCATCAAAATGCTCACCGTTTATTGAAAACTTTTTATCATAATTATTTACTATTTGCATTACTTTATCACCTTCACGAAATATCCTATTATTAAATTCTTTTTCTTTTTTTGAAGATGATTTTGGATTTAAAACATTTTGCAATAATGTATTTAACTCTATTGTACCAAGTTGAGTTTTTTTCATTGGAGTTAATACTTGTAAATCCTTTAATATATCTAATTTTGCAAAACTTTCAATTCTATATGATACAAGTGACGATATTTCAGCAAGTGTAGATTCAATACTATCTGTTTTTATATAAAATAAATCAGTATCTTTTGTTTTAAATTCAGGGTATATTCCTTCATTTACTCTATGCGCATTTACAATTATGTCACTCATGGCACTTTGTCTATATATTTGCTTTAAATATACAACATTTGTAGCATTAGAATTAATTATATCTTTTAAAACGCTTCCAGGCCCAACAGAAGGCAATTGATTTACATCTCCAACCATTATTACCTTTGTAGATGAATTTAATGCCTTAAATAAATTATTCATAAGCATACAATCTATCATAGAAGCTTCATCTACTATTACTACATCAGTATCTATAGGTGTAACTGGTAATTCATAAAACATATCTATATCATTATCATCTACTTTTGTAATCTCTAGTAATCTATGCAATGTCTTTGCCTCTTTACCTGTTGTTTCTTTTATTCTTTTTGTAGCTCTACCTGTTGGAGCACATAGCACATATTCTTTTTTAATATCTTCTAAGATATCTATTATACATTTTATTATAGTTGTCTTACCTGTACCAGGCCCACCTGTAATTATTGTAATATTGTTGTTTAAAGAAGTAGAAATAGCTTCTTTTTGTTCATCTGATAAAACTATATTGTTTTTCTTGCTAACCTTTTCTATTAACTTATCATAATTTTTAGTTTTTACATTTTCTTTTGTCCTAATTACTATATTTTTTGCAATGTTATCTTCTGCTAAATAAAAACTCCTTCTAAATACAAAATCTTTATCATTCATTTTTTGTATATATAGCTTGTCATTTAATACAAGTCTAGTTATTCCATTTTCTATATCTTTTGTTCCAACTTCTAGTATATTTGATGCATATTTAACTAAATTTTCTTTTTCTACACATGTATGCCCAAATTCAGTTATTTTATTAATTGCATATATTATACCTGTGTCTACTCTTTCTTCACTATCAAGATTTATCCCTAGATTTTTACCAATTTCATCAACGGTTTTAAAATCTAATTTTTTTACAAAACTCATTAAACTATATGGATTTTGTTTTACTATAGTTATTGTATCTGTGCCTAACGTTTGATATATTTTATTTGCCGTAACAACAGATATATTAAATCCACTCAAATATTCTATTATATTCCATTTTTCCCATTCTTCATTAAAAAATCTATTTAATTCGTAAATTTTAGCTTCGTTTAGCCCTTTTATCTCATTTAATTTGCTTGGAGTATATCTAATAACATCAACTGCGTCTTCTCCAAATAAACCTATTATTAAAGAGGCTGTTTTCTTACCTACTCCTTTTACATTATCTGCTATATACTCAATTAAAGCAGACTCTGTTTTTGGTAATACTTTTTTGTATGTTGTAAACTTAAATTGCTCACCGTATATTTTATGAGTCGTCTCTTCTCCATCTAACTCAAGTTCATCGCCAACTTCTAAATCTTGAGTTTCACCTACTGCAGTTATATAACCTTTGCCACGTTTTAGTAAAATTACAGTCCAAGAATTAGTAGGATTTTTAAATATAATTGTTGCAACTTTTCCTTCTATTTTCATATTTCCACCCTTGATTTTTTAGTTTATTATATTACAAAAAGAACATTTTTTCAATAGAAATACAAAATATAAATAATTAATTAAAAATATCACATAATACTAAATATAAAGGAGGTTATTATATATGTATCCAGAAATACCAAGTTTAGGTAAAAAAGAAAAAAAAGAAGAAATCGAAATTAGATTTCCAAAACAACATCAAGATAAACAACCATGTTCTGAAAGTTCAGCTACTCCATTACCAATATTTGATAACAAAGAGGGGGAAACTGGTAATAAACTAAAAGATAAGGTTGCTTTAATTACTGGTGGTGATAGCGGAATTGGTAAAGCTGTTGCCATACTATTTGCAAAACAAGGTTGTGATATAGCAATTTCATATTTAAATGAAAATGATGATGCAAATGAGACTAAAAAATATATCGAAAATTATGGTAGAAAGTGCTTATTACTACCAGGAGATTTAAGAAAAAAAGAAACATCTAAAGAAATAGTAGATAAAGTAATTAGTGAATATGGTAAAATTGATATTCTAGTAAATAACTGTGGATATCAAGCACCACAGAATAGTATACTAGATATAACTACTGATCAATTATTACGCACATTTGAAACAAACTTCTTTTCATACTTCTATCTTACAAAAGCAGTACTTCCACATTTAAAAGAATGTTCATGTATAATAAATACATCATCTGTAACTTCATATCAAGGGAACGAAAGATTAATTGATTATTCTGCAAGTAAAGCTGCTATTACAAATTTTACAAAGTCAATGGCAAAATCTTTGGCATGTAAAAAGATAAGGGTAAATGCTGTAGCACCAGGTCCAATATGGACACCCCTTATATATGGTTCTTTTACAGATGAAGATGTAGAAAACTTCGGTTGTGATGTTACATTAAAAAGGGCGGTCAACCTTTTTAAGTTGCTCCTGCATATTTATATTTAGCATGTGAAAATGATTCAAAATATGTAACAGGACAAACAATACATGTAAATGGAGGAACAATAATATAAAAAAGGGCAAAGAAACTTTGTCCTTTTAAATTATTTATTTTCTAACACTTCTCTTGCCCAGTTCATTTGTTCTTCAGAAAATCTAGTTGAATCTAATGTTAATTTTCCGTTAATTATAAAAACAGCATCTCTATAATCTGGTAATTGATTTAATACAGTTATTATTTCTGTTATGTTTTTTTCTTCAATTTCAACTCCTCTTCCAGTATATGACACACTAGAAAAATCTGCTGAAAATTTGGATGGATCAAATTCTCCATAAGACTCATTATCCAAATCTGAAAAATATACATTTAGTTCTTCATACATATTCCTTATATTAGATTTAAAGGTAGCCTCATAAGCATTATCTATAGGATTATTACTGTTAAAAGATAATATTACTGCAACAGCTAAAATAGTAATTATTACTATAGTAATTGCAAGTACTATTAACGATATACCTCTTTTGTTACTTAACATATTTATCCCCCTCATTATAATTATTACTTTTCTTTACTTTTTGCTTTTAGAATTTTCTTGTTTTTTGCTATATCCTCTTTTGTCTCTATTTCATCAAATTGAACACTAAATTTATATTCAATTATTATTTTAAGTATTGCAAGTATTGGCATAGCAATTATCATACCAACAATTCCAAACAAAAGATTAAATACAATAAGTCCACCAATTACGACAACTGGATGTAAATTTACAGATTTACCTATTATATTTGGTTGTAATATATTAGCATCAATTATTTGTACAAGAAGTAAACAAGCAAATGTTACTATAGCAAATATAGGGCCACCTACTGTTAAAGCATAAAGGGCAACTATTAATTCTGAAAGTAAAGCTCCTATATATGGTATTAAATTTAATATAGTTATAAGGATTCCAAAAACAATTGCATAATCAAGTCCTAATATCAAACAAACTATAGTTGTTAAAATACCAACTATTATACTATCAAGTATTGTTCCTTTAACATAAGACATTACAGCAGCATCAATTTCTGATAACATCTTATATGTTTTTCCGCCTTTTCCATTTCTAGAAAAAAACATAATTATTCTTTCTTTAAATTTATCCATATCTTTTACCATAAAGAAAGAAACTACAATTGTTGTACCTATAGTAACTAAAACTGAAAATACACTTTGCAATGTTGATATAGAATAAGTAAGTATATTATCTAAATTATCTAATATAATATCTTTTGATATTATTTCATTAAAATGTTTTATATTTGCATCAATATTTAAATTTTCATTTAAAAATGGATTTAATTTATCTACTATGTCATCATAAATGCTAGGAAAATCTTTAATTAAATTGCTAAACTGAGATATAAAAATTGGAACAATCATAGAAAACACAACTATTATCAATCCAAATATTAAAATAAGAGATAATATGGCAGATAAATTTTTACTAAGTCCAATTTTTCTTAATTTATTTGTAAGTGGTGTTGAAATCCAACAAAGTATAATACCTAAAAAAACAGGTGTTAATGCAACAATCGATTCTATTATTTTATCCAGCATACCTATATTTTTAAGTAAAAAATATATTGCAACAGCAAAACCAAAGTACATCATGAAATTTAAAAACTTAAAATCAAATTTTTTATCTTCTATTTTCATTACTTTCCCCTCTAACCATATCTTATATGTATAAATTATATTCTATATAACTTATTTTGTCAAATATTATTTAGTAATATTATATTTAATATATCTATTATTATACGACTAATTATCTTCATTTATATATCTGCAAATAAAACAAAATATATAATGAAAAAAAGTGGAATATTATTTCCACTTTTCAAAATTATTCTTTTTTCAGATAAAAGTTATTTGTATGATATCCATACTTTGTTTCTTTATTATCGCTATCTTCAAACCTTTTACAATTACGCAAAATCGAAGCAAAAAATTCTATTTTTTTACTTGTCTTTGGGGTTTTAAAAAGATTCATAACGCTTAGTCCTTTTTTTTCGACCTCTTTTATTCCCTCCTCGATTGGGAAATAATACTCAAGTCCATCTTCTATCTTATAAATTCCAACTTTAATTTTACCAATGTACACACCGTACATAACATTTCCTCCCCTTTATTAAAAGTGATATAACAAAATTTCGACTTCTTAATTATACCACATTTTTCATTTTATGTCAACACATCTTTGCTTGGATCATTTCTATTATAATCAATACTTGAAGTATAACCACGAAACATAACTTTTTCAATATCATTTTTTCTACTTAAAAAAGCTGTAGTAGCACATCTTGATACTTCAATGGGTAATGGAGCTTTTATTCTATCTTCTACATTTTTAATTGCTAATCCAATATCCAAGTTATCTTGACAATCATATATAAAATCACTTACATCTTCAGCACTAATATCTACATTAATACAATCGTAAGTATATTCCCATATATCTTCACCAAGTAAGTCATCCTCGTATATGTCCTCAGGTAATAATGCAATCTTAGGATAAATATTCTTTTGAATATCATTTATACCTAATTCATTGAAAGCTAATTTTTCTAAAGTCTCCTCTTCTATATTAAGCAGTAAAGAATCTTCATTATCATATAAGGGTGACATTCTAATCTTCCCTTCATTGTCTCTTATAATGCTCATATTTTCAGTATGTCCATCTGCATTCAAAGTATGCATTTGAAATATAAGCTGTTTTAACATATCATAGACAACTTGATAAGATTGCTCTTTATTTAATCCTTCACTTTTTAAAAAAGCAGGGAAAGATTGTATAATATCTTCTAAATTTGTTATATCATTAAATGAATCTTCAACTCTATTATCTATATCTAAAATAGCATTTAAAGAAATTAACTGCTCTCCCTCTTTTAATATACTCTGAGAATATATTCCTTTTTTTCCATTAAACTTTACTAAATCACAGTGTGCACAATTAAGTCCAACTTGTTTTGCCAGCTCTTCAACAATAAGTTCAGCATATGGTGAAGCTGTTTCTTTATTATCTAGTAAAAGTCCGCTTTTGAGTAAAATTTTTGTGCCATCTTTTAGTCTAACCCAATATTTATCTTTCTCCACTGTTCCCATTTTTTCTCTTGCATCGCTTTGGATAACATTTACCCCTATTTTATCAAAATCTATAAATCCATCTTCATCTCTATATTCTTCTAATCCATTAATTGTACATGGTATATCTATGTAATTCATATACTCACCCTTTTATATATATAACATATTTTAAATTTTTTTTCAATAAGATTAAAATATAATTAAAATTTATAATAAAAAAATTCCAATTAGCATATGAAGTATAAAAATATTACATATAACTAATTGGAATTATTTTAAAATTATAGTTTTTATTTAAGCTTCTTCCATTTCTTCAGTAAATTGACTATTATATAATTTTGCATATGCACCATTTTTAGCAAGTAATTCTTCATGTTTACCACGTTCAATTATTCTACCATGCTCCATAAATAATATTACATCTGCATTTCTAATAGTTGATAGTCTATGTGCAATAACAAAACTTGTTCTACCTTCCATAAGCTTATTCATAGCTTTTTGGATTATTTCTTCTGTTCTTGTATCAACATTACTTGTTGCTTCATCAAGTATTAATATTGGAGAATTTGCAACAATAGCTCTTGTAATTGTAAGTAATTGTTTCTCACCTTGTGATACGTTATTTGCTTCTTCATTTAATACAAAATCATAGCCACCAGGTAAAGCTTTTATAAAGTGATGTGCATGTGCAAGTTTTGCTGCTTCATATATTTCTTCATCAGTAGCATCTTGTCTTCCATACCTTAAGTTTTCTTTTATTGTTCCATTAAATAGCCATGTATCTTGTAAAACCATTGAAAACATAGTTCTAAGGTCATCTCTTGTCATATCTTTTGTAGATACTCCATTTATTCTAATCTGACCTCCATTTATTTCATAGAATCTCATAAGTAGATTTACAATTGTAGTTTTTCCTGCACCTGTAGGTCCAACAATAGCTACTGTTTCACCCTCATTTACAGTTAAACTCCAATCTTCAATTAATTTTTGACCTTTTTCATAACTAAATTCTACTTTATCAAATTCAACTACTTTAGCTTTTCTTTCTATTTTTACAGGAGTATTTGTATCTGGTTCTTCTTCTTTTTCATCTAATATTTCAAATACACGCTCAGCAGCTGCAACAGCTCCTTGAACTAAATTTAACATATTAGCAGTTTGACCTATTGGTTGTGTAAATTGATGTGTATATTGAACAAAAGCTTGAATATCACCTATTGTCATCTTTCCATCTATAGCAAGTTTAGCACCTAAAATACAAATTCCAACATATCCAAGATTACTAATACCATTTATAATTGGCATCATAAGACCAGATAAAAATTGTGATTTCCATCCACATCTATATAGTTCATTATTAATATTTCCAAATTCTTTTATTTCTTCATCTTGCATATTAAACGCTTGTATAACTAAATTACCAGAATATGTCTCTTCTACTTGACCATTAAGTTTACCAATTACATTTTGTTGTCTTATAAAATACTTTTGTGATATTTTAATTATACCACTTATAAATATAAGACTTACTGGAACTATTAATATAGCAACTCCAGCCATACTTAAACTTATTGAAATCATCATAACTAAAATACCAATAATAGTAAATACAGATTGTAATATTTGAACTATAGTTTGTTCAAGTGTACTACTTACCATATCAACATCACTTGTAACACGGCTTAGTATTTCACCATGAGTATGTTTATCAAAAAATTTTAATGGTAATCTATCTAATTTTTCATCAATTTCTTTTCTTAAACTATATGTAACTTTTTGAGCAATATATGCCATACTTCTAGTAGATATATATGTAAATAATGCACTTGTAAAGTACATAGCAAGTATTATTAATAATATTTTTCCTATATAGTTATAGTTTATAGTTGGTTCTACAGTTAATGAAATATCTCTTGCAATAACAGGTAATTTTTCAGCTACATCATCAGATATTAAATTCATATCAATAAGTGTTTGTACTGTAGCACCTTCTGGGATTTGATTTCTTACTTGTTCAGGTAAATTTGCAAGATAACCTTGAATTTGTGAATATCCAACCTTTTGTATAACATTATTTCCAAGTTCTGTTGTAGCTTTACCAAGTACTTTAGGAGAAAGTGTTGATAAAATAGTAGAACATATTAATACAAATACAACTAAAAGTATAACTTTATTATATTTTCCAATATATTTTATTAATCTTTTTAAAGTTTTCGAAAAATCCTTTGGCTTATCTGCTACGCCAGCAAATCCAGGGCCTTTACCCATTGGACCACCATGATGTTTTCTTATATCTTTTTTATTTTCCACCATTTATCGCCTCCTCCTCAGTAATTTGTGATAATACAACTTCTCTGTATTCTTCACATGAATTATACAATTCTTTATGTGTACCTTGTGCAATTATTTTACCTTCATCTATAAATAATATTTTATCAGCATTTAAAACAGTACTTACACGTTGTGCAACTATTACAACAGTAGCACCACTTACATTTTCCGCTAAAGCTTCTCTTAACTTTTTGTCAGTTTGGAAATCAAGTGCTGAAAAGCTATCATCAAATAAATAAATATCAGGATTTTTTACAATAGCTCTTGCAATAGATAATCTTTGTTTTTGTCCTCCAGAGAAGTTAGTTCCTCCTTGAGCAACAGGAGCATTAAATTTCTCATCTAAAGAATTGATAAAGTCGTAACTTTGAGATATCTTAGCAGCTCTTATCATTTCTTCTTCAGTTGCATCTTGTTTTCCATATTTTATATTGCTTTCAATTGTTCCAGAAAATAGTACTGATTTTTGTGGAACATAACCCATCATATCTCTTAATTGTTCAAGTGGTATATCTTTTATATCTACACCACCAACTTTAATAGTACCAGAAGTTATATCATAAAATCTCATTATAAGGCTAAGAAGACTAGTTTTACCTGAACCAGTTCCACCTAGAATTGCAACTGTCTGACCTTTTTCAATTTTAAAGTTCATATCACTTAATACTGGTTCATCACCATCTAAATACTTAAATGTTGCATTTATAAATTCAATTTCACCTGGTTTTGTAAATTTCTCTTTAGGAACAAATTCTGTTTTTTCTTTTATAACAGATTCTGTATCTAAAACTTCATTTATTCTCTTTACTGAAACCATAGCTCTTGGTATCATAACAAATAGCATTGTAACGGCAAGTATTGAAAATAATACTTGTATTGCATATTGCATAAATGCCATCATATCACCAATTTGCATAGCTCCATCACCAACTAAATGAGAACCAAACCAAACAACAGCAACACTAGACATATTTATTACAAACATAACTACTGGCATTAGTATTGCCATTCTATATGAAGCTTTTAAAGATACTTCATATATATCTTTGTTTGCTTTGTCATATCTTTTTCTTTCATAACCTTGTGTAGCAAATGCACGAATTACTCTTACACCTGTTAGTTTTTCACGTATAACCTGATTAATTCTATCTGTAAGTTTTTGTAATTTTGTAAATAATGGTAATATCTTTTTAGCGAGTAATATAATTGCTACAAGTAATAATGGTATAACAATTACAAATAAGAATGATAATTGTTTATTCTTTGATAATGCCATTATAATTCCACCTATACACATAAGTGGTGCTTGTACCATCATACGCATAGACATTAAAGTAAGTTGTTGTACTTGAGTAACATCGTTAGTAGTTCTTGTTATTAAAGATGATGTAGATATCTTCTTATACTCTGTTAATGAAAATTTTTGCACTTTACTATATATTGCATTTCTAAGTTTGTTAGCAAAACCTGCTGAAACTCTTGAAGCAACGAAAGTGGCGCTAATAGCACATGCCATAAATCCAAGTGTAACATATAGCATATATCTACCATATCTAAACACTTCATCTAAGTCTTGCCCTACTATACCATTATTTACTATACTAGACATTAAATTTGGTAAATATAAACTTAACATAGATTGTGTAAATGTTAATATAATACCAAGTATAATCATAGGGGCAAAAGGTTTTAGGCATTGTAAAGTTTTCTTCATATATTATTCTCCTTTCTTTCATTAAAAAACTGCTTTGTTTTTGTTAATAATCTTATGAATTCTTTTGTATCATTTTCACCCATATATTCTATATATCTATTTATATTATTATATAAATTGGTATGAGCTTCATTTGTAAAATTAATACCTTTTTTGGATAATTTTAGATATATATTTCTTCTATCCTCTTTTACTATTACTCTTTCAATAAGCCCATCTTTTTCAAGAGATGAAATTAAAGGTGTAATTGTAGATGGAGCAAGTTTAATTCTATCTCTTAAAGTAGATAATAATATTTTGTTTTCTCCTGTTTCTAGATATATATCATGTAAAATAAATAGTACAAGTTTTTCATTATGAGTATAACCATCAACTTCTATAATTTTATGAAATTGTTGATTTTTTATACGCATAAATGTATCCATAAGTTCATTAGCAAGTTTAATATTTGGCATATCCTACCTCCTGCAAATAATGTTTTGCAATAGGAAATATTTTAACACAGAAATAATTATTTGTAAATAGTTTAAATGTGAAAATTTGATGAAATGTATTTATAACAATAAAATATATTTTATATACCAAATGTATAAGATTTGAATTATTTTTACTAGTTCTTAAAATGTTTTAAGCAGAAGACTTGACATAAATATTTTTTTTTGCTATAATAGTAATATAATTTATACCTTTAGGAGGGTTTACATCATGAAGACAAACGAAAAAAGAAACACAATTGGTACTCTCGGATTCCATTACGCTGATGGAAATACAATCATCATTGATTACATTCGGAAAGTTAAAACTTTAATATTAGGATGTATTTACGCTTGCTTCTTAGATAATGAAGATTATGTTTATATCATTAAGAATGATACTACTCACTCCGTGTATAAAGCAGGTTTTGGTTTCATTATTATGGGCATAAACGCAACCGAACTTGTTGAAATGAATATGAAAGACTTCATTGCAGCATTAAAAATAAAGGAAGACTGGTTTTTTCTGAATGTAAGTGGAGAACTTACTGAAGTTACTAAGCTTATGAAAAATCTTGATGACTTTATACCTTTGAGAATATGTGAAAATGGAAATATTCTTATAAAAAAGCCTAGTCAAGAAATCTACAACATTGTATCTCCAAATTTCACTCCTCTCTTTAAGGAGGATTTACGCCTAATTGGTGATGAAATTGATCCTTATGCGATTTTAGGTGCTAGAGATGAAAATTATATTGAATATAATATATTAGACACTAATAGTGGTAAGTTTGTATTCAAAAAATGGAAGTGGTATATTTTTAGGACAGACCGCAATGACTACCTTGTCTGGAATTCCCCTACAGAACTGGAGATTTATGACGAGGGCTTAGTATTAAAAGAAACAAAAACCTTTAATACAGAAGGGGCTGCTATGTTTATCGAGTACGATTTTTAATTAAATAGAGTGTCACTTTAAATTAAAGTGACGCTCTTTTTATATATAATTGTAAAATAATTTAAATTAAGTTTAAAGTTGTATAATAAAAATATAAAGTTTAATTTGTTTTTATTATTTTCTAAAGTTTTTAGCAGAAATACTTGACATAAAAAAGTTTTTTTGCTATAATAATAATATAATCTATACCTTTAGGAGGGTTTACATCATGGCAAAAACAGAAAAAAACACAATTGGTACTCTCGGATTCCATTACGCTGATGGAAATACAATCATCATTGATTATATTCGGAAAGTAAAGGTAATTATAAGGCAGTGCCATATTGCCTACTTCTTTGACGGAGATGATTTCGTTCTTATCAGAAAGGATGATGGAACTTATGGGCTGTATAAAGCAGGTTTTGGTTTCATTCTTAAGAATCAAGAAGCGATAGAAGTTATCCCTGCACATTTAAAAAACTTTATTGCTACCATCATTACTAGCAGTGATGAATTTCTTCTTCTTGATGTAGAAGGTAATATCACTGCAAATAGAAATCTTTTAGATTACGAGTTTTGTAGAGAATATAAGAATGGAAACATTCTTATGAAGCGGCGTGATACGCAACTCTACAACATTTTCTCTTCAGAGTTAAATCCTCTCTTTGATGAGGATTTAACTCTCATCGGAAGCGAAACTTGGCCTTATATGGTCTTAGCCACAGATAATGGTGAAGGAGAATATAACGTCTTAAACGCTTTTACCGGTGAGTTTGTATTTGCAGACTGGAAATACTATATTGTTCACACAAAAGCTAACGGTTTCATGGTTCAAAATGATACAGAAGTGAGTATTTATAACAGTTCCTTCGTATTAATAGAAACAAAAACCTTTGATACAAGAGATGAAGCTTCGCTCTTCGAGTATTAATTAAATAGGGTGTCACTTTAAATTAAAGTGGCACTCTTTTTATATATAATTGTAAAATAATTTAAATTATGATATAATAAGTGCGAAAGGAATTTTGTTATGTACAATATAGGAGATTTAGTTGAAATTATTAATACTAATTTAATTGGAAAGATAATAAGAAAAAATAATAATATCTATACTATAAAGATAATTCCAAACTCTAGTATTTTAAAAACTAGTGAAGATAAAATTAGATTATCAAATAAGAAAATAGATAACAAAAATAGTGTTAATATAAAATATACATTAAACAGTGATAATTTTAATGAAGAAATAATGCTTAGACATCAAACTGTTGAAGTAGCATTATATAATCTTGATGTATTCATTAGTGATGCTATAGCTCATAGAGCAAAACGTGTAAGAATTATACATGGTAGACACGGTGGAATTCTTAGGAAAGCAGTTCATGAATACTTAAGTTCTAGTCCATATATAGATAAATACCAGTTAGCAGATTACTTTGAAGGAAGTTACGGAGTTACCATTGCATATTTAAAAGAAAAAAATTGACCACATATGTAAACACATATGTGGCCTTTTGGATGCTAAATGTTGTTACGCTAACCTATTATTCTTTTTACCTTCTATCTCCTCCATCTTTCCTTCTGAATTTAAGACCATATAGGTCTTATCTCCGCATACGACGATATCGCCGTACTGAACAGGGATCAAAAAATGCTTGTTCATTCTTTTAATCCTGTTTGCTCTATCGAACACCAGGACATCTTTTCGATTAGGATTGACACCAAAGAGCTTTCCCCTTCTTATAATCAGTCCTTCTTCTCTTTTTGTACCATACTCTCCCCTATTAAAAAACTTATAAGGGAGATTTGCTCTAAGGCACTTAATTGCAAGTGACTTATCGCAAGTATACAAAACAGTATTTTTATGCTGTCTTACATACTCGTACAACTCATAATCTGCCGAGTCTTCATCCTTAGGGACATTATCGGGGACAAAAGATTCAGCTACAAGGTTTACCTTAGCTCTTCCATCTAAGATCATATGGAAAAGACGACAAATCTTTCCATTTCCTCTCCTTTCGTGATACGCCAGCTGCTGGTATACCTCAGGAAGGATAACTACATTTGACATATCCCCTTCAAGATTTGCAATATGGAGAATATATGAGGTATCCCATACCTCCATTACTTCTTCTTTATTCTTGTTTACCTCCAGAATAACCGGTTTTTCAATCGGCTTCTTCTTTTTCTTACCACTTGCAGCAATAAGCAAACACTTAAGCCGCTTTCTGTTTGCCTCAGAAAAGCTGGCAAACTTTTTCTTGTATTCGGACTCTGTAAGCCCAAAATACTCAATCAGCTCCTGCCGTGTCATACCGGACTCTGCAAGACGGATTGCCTCTCTAATGCTAAAATACTTCTTTGCCATAATGCCGCTCCTTTATATAATATTTAGAAAGATGAATAAGATAATAAAGAAAAATAAACTTTTAGCTAGTTTGTTTCATTAGTCTTTATTTAAATCCTAATCATCAATCACTACTAATATATATTATATCACATTTTTATATTTATGTCAACTCATTTTTAAAAAATAAAGAATGAGTGCTTAACCCATTCTTATATAAATATTATCCCTTTATACTATTTCTTCTCTCATTTAAATATAACTCTAAAGCTCTTTCAGGTGTATGTATACCTGTAAAAGATTTAATAGGTGCAAATTCTCTTTCTCTTTTAACACTAAGAAGAAGTATATTATCAAAATATGGGAATACATCAAATATAAATTGCTCATATTTGTATGTATTAGGTGATTTTGGCATAATTTTAACACCCTCATCATTAAGATAATCATTCTTCTTTTCAGCTAAATGATAAGGTAAGTCAATATTTGCACAAAGCTTTAACGAATCAATTGAAAAAAGATGAGCAAGTATGTTTATCTCTTTATATAAATATTTTCCGTTTTCATCTTTCTTATCTTCCATTTCCTTTGTAATTCTCTTACTAGAAACAATAGATGGTTTTCCATCTCTTCTTGCAAAAACCCATTCATCCTTTTCGTTCTCATTTTTTGTAATTGTTTTAGATGCAACTTTACAATTTCCGATATCACAAAGCCCAATAAATAGAGGATCTACAGTTTTTAAGAGTATATTATCTATACCTCCAATAAAAACATATTTAATTCCTTTTTTCTCCATATCTTCAATTAAACCATATCTTTGTAAAGAAGAAAAAACATCACCATTACCATTTGATACTTCCTTTACTTTATATGCTTTATCTAAAATTAATTTTGAGTTAAAGTCTAAAACAGGCAATGTATCTTGTTTAAAAAATGTCACATTCTCTTTACCATATCCAAAATACTTCTTATCTTCAAAATATACTTTAGTAATACTATCATTATCTGGACTTGTCATTATATACCAATGTATTACCGTATTATATTTAATATTTGCCATTTGCAAAGTTTCACATTGTATCTGAAATAAAGATTTTTTGGGATTAGTTTCAACTTCAAAAAATCCCTTTGGTAAACTAAGTCCAAGTCTTGTTCCCTGACCTCCTGCAAGAGTTATTACAGCAAGTCCTCCATTTTCTATAATTTCTTCTCCTTTTTTAATATATTTACTTTTAATATATGATGATAACTTTGTCTCTTCAACATGTTCAAGAGGCGTAATTACCGCATCTGTATATGATACATCTTTTTGAAATTCATTATATAACGATATTAATTTTTCAAAATCAATATTTAACACTTGATCAAGTAGTAACTCTTTTTCTTCTTTTGGTAAAGTATTATAAAAAGCAAGCACTTGCTCTTGATTATATTTTCTTAAAAGTTTAACTACACTTCTATATTTATTCATATTTCACCCTCTAAATATATACACTAATATGGCCAAGCAGTAAGTAGCATTTTAATTGCATCTTCTTTTCCTGGCATATCTGATTTTTTTAAATTTTCTATCTCTTTTTTAATATCATATGGAACTCTTACTAAATTAATTGAAATTCCAGCTAAACTTTTTAAGTCATATTCTCCCTCTAATATAATATATGAAGCCATTGTAGAAAATTTAGATGTTTCATCTACCTTATCATTATTTGACATCTCAGTAGGTGCACCAACACTTCCAGGATTAAAAATTGTTTTATTTTTCCATCTAAAAATATTTGGTGTATGTAGATGACCATATCCAATAATATCAGGCACTTTATCATAACTAGTTTTACCTATAAACTCTGTATTAGAAAACATGTCATCTGGATTTATAATTTGTATATTTTTATATTTAGTATTTGTATTTTTAAACATTGGATTAAAAATATGTGACAGGCTAAAAGGTGATGCATGAAAAAGCCTTATTAAATGACCACTCAAATAAAATTCATGCATAACTGGCAAATTATATAAATATTTAGCTCTATCTTCACCAATTCTATCCCTAGTCCAAAATCTTCCTTTTTTTATTTCTGGTGATGAAATAATTTCATCACAATTGCCTTTTAGTACTACTTCACATTTTTCTTTAATCATATCTATTACAAGATCAGAATTAGGTAATTTAGCAGTAATATCGCCTAAACAAAATACTCTTTTAATATTTCTTTTTTCTATATCTAAAAAAACAGCTTTTAATGCTGTAATATTACCATGTACATCTGAAATAATTGCAATTTTTTCCATAATCTCACCACATCTATATATTTTATTATATATTATGTAATAATTTTTTTCAACTATTAAGAAAAAAGAGTTAAAGAAAAACTTTAACTCAAAAATTGAAATTCTATTTATTTATTGATAAAACTATTTTATTTTCATCTTTGTATATATTAGTTCCCTTCATAGATATTACTACCTTATTTAATATATAATATTGTGAAGGTGGTAAACTATTTACCTTATCACTACTTATATTAAAATACCAAAAACTTTCATCTTCAGTTAATACTAAATCAATACTTTTTCCTTTTTCTTCTAATTCCATAAGTTCTTTTATAATCTCGCAAATTATAAATATGGAATCATTTATTCCACCTTTTATATAACTTGCAGCTTTTAAAGAAATTTTAGTATTTAAATTTACTCCACTAGTTCTTGATTGATTTTTTAATACTAGCGATATTATATCCATAACATCTTTATCATCCATAATATAATCAGTATTTTCAGTAGACTGATTTATTATTGATGATAGTACCTTATCAACTCTTTGTAATGATTCTTTATTTCCAGTATAATATTTATTTAATTTTTCTAAATGGTCTTTGCTAAAAGTCTCATTTTTTTGTTGTATTAACATATTTGTATATTCAAGACTTGCTCCAACAGAAAGAAGATTTGACTTTATTTCCTGTGCAACTCCAAATATAAGTTCTCCAATTGCTCTTGTTTTATATTTAGTTAATTCTATTTCACTTTGTTGATTAAATATTTTAACAGCAGATATAAGTTCTAGATTTAATCTATCAATACCTTCTGTTTTATCATGATAATTTTGAATATTTAGTTTTTTCATTGTTTCAATTGGTGGCTTTTGTCCAGAAAATCCAGTCTGTAATATTATAATTATCTCTTTATTAGTCTCTCTTATTTTATTTATAACTTCCTCGCCATTTAATTCTGGCATAAAGTAATCTAATAAAGTTATTTGATATTTATTTGTTTGTAACATTTCTAAAGCTGTTTTACCATCATAAGCTTTATCTACATTATATCCAAGTTGTTTTAAAAATGAATAAGTCATCATCATATAATCTTCATCATCATCAGCAAGTAATATATTTATATCTTTTATAATATCTTCATATCTTCCCATTTATATCAATCCCCTTACTATAATATATATAATAGCATGAAAATAAAATAAAGTAAAGTCTATTTAAAACAATTTAATTTAATTCATTTGGAAAAATTGGTTCACATGTTAAATTAATTTTAAGATTCTTAAATATCCTTAATTCATCTTCCTTTAACATACAAGTAGAATGTGCTTCACATCCTTTTAATTTATCTATATTATTTAGTGCTTTTACAATTATGGAATTTGTAACAGAACATATACTAAGAGCAATTAAAACTTCTTGTAAACTTAGACAAGTTTGTTTTTTATATATTGTTTTTTCTTTTAATTTTAGTATAGGATCAAGTACACTTGGTGATAATAAAAACATTTCATCTGGTATCTTAGTTAACTCTTTTATTGCATTAATTATCAAAGAACTAGCAGGACTTAATATATCCGTTTTTTTGCCTGTAATAATTTTTCCATTTGGTAATTTTAAAGAAATTACATCCTTATCTTCAAGTTCTGCTTTTTGTAAAGCAGGAGCAACAACGTCTCTATCTTCAATTGAAAGATTTAATTCATTCATTAAAACTTTGATAGACTTTGGAGCATCCTCATCTACTTTTTCTTGTTTGTAATCACATAATGCAGCATAATATCTTCTTATAATTTCATCACAAGCAGCTTTTTTTACTACTTCATCATCTATAATACAATCTTTTACCATATTTACTCCCATATCTGTAGGTGATTTATATATATCTTCTCCTGTTATTTTAAATAAAATATTCTTTAAAATTGGAAAAGTCGAAATATCTCTGTTATAATTTACCGCACTAATTCCATATGCATCTAAATGAAATGAATCAATCATATTAACATCTTTTAAATCACAAGTAGCAGCTTCGTATGCAACATTTACTGGGTGACGAAGTGATAAATTCCAAACTGGAAATGTTTCAAATTTTGCATAACCTGCCTTTATTCCCCTTTTATATTCATGATAAAGTTGTGATAAACAAGTAGCAAGTTTACCGCTATTTGGACCAGGAGCAGTTACTACAACAAGTTTTCTAGTAGTTTTTATATACTCATTTTTTCCATAACCTTCATCACTAACTATAGTATCGATTTCTGTTGGATATCCTTTTGTAGGAGTATGTATATATGTATTTATTTTCATCTCCTCAAGCTCTTCTCTAAATTTTTCTACACTTGCTTGTCCAGTATATAATGTTATTACTACACTACTTACAAATATTTTAAGTTTTCTTAATTCTTTTATTAATCTTATTAAATCCCTATCATAAGTTATACCATAGTCTGCCCTTATTTTTTTCTTTTCAATATCTCTTGCATTTATACAAAATATAACCTCTGCATCATCTTTAAATTGTCTTAATATTTCAATCTTTGCATTTGGCTTAAAACCTGGTAATACTCTACTTGCATGATAATCATCAAACAATTTTCCTCCAAATTCAAGATAAAGTTTGCTATCAAACATTTCGATTCTTTCTCTTATTTTTTTACTTTGTACATCTAAATATTTTTCGTTATCAAAACCAATTTTCATAAAATATTCCATTCCTTTCTCGCTTCGCTCTAAAGGCACACATAGGAATGAA
>ERZ779643.241-NODE-241-length-50532-cov-6.926660_pt1 | contig 50532 bp, 49 predicted proteins | sample MGYA00511564_ERZ779643 | MGnify/ENA primary metagenome ERZ779643 (study PRJEB29588, sample SAMEA2147114) | human gut metagenome | biome: human gut; feature: human-associated habitat; material: faeces | place: Denmark | collected 2008/2010 ...
TTATTTTTTTATCTTTATTATCTAATGCTAATTGCAAAGCATTATAGGATTTACCTGTACCTGTTGCGTGTACTATTCCTACGATATTTTCTTTTTCAAAAGCTTTAACTATTTTCTCATAACTTTCTATGTTATGATTGTATAATCCTAATAAATTATAATTACTCATTTTATTCCTCACATAATTCTATATCTATAAATTTCTTATTTGATATAGTCTGTTCTGTTATTAAAACTGTATCATTCTTCATAATATTAGAATTAAATTCATTTTGCTCTTGAATTATTTCTTTTATTCCATTATCTGTCATTACTTTAAATCCTATATTCTTTGTATCCATAACATCAATTAATTTATTATCTTTATATTCTTGTGGTATAAATACTTCGATTACTTTTCCTAATTCTTGCTTCATTTTAACACCTCTTATTTAATACTATTTTATCATACATTTAGTATTTTGTATATTTTTTTATTCTTATTTATATTGCTAAAATTTAACTTTATTGTTATAATTATAGTAAGGAGGAATGTATAAAATGAATATATATAAGATGAAAGATAAAGATTTAACAAAGTATTCTACTAAATTTAATAAAACTGTATTTGGAAAGCTTGCTAAAATATTTGCTACTACTCCAATTGTATTAGGGTTTGTATTTATAATTTTATTAATTTATCAAATGATTAATAATCCTTCAAACATTAGTTTTGATAACTCTACAATTACTATTTTATCTATCTGTTTTTTAATTAGTTTCTTATCTCTTTGTATTACTCAATTAATGTATAGTAGAATGTTAAAGGATTATATAAGTAGTTTAACTAATGAAGATAAGAAAAAAGATTAATTTAAATAATAATAATATATTAGTTTTGAGATTACAAGCTCAAAACTATTTTTTTAATAACTTAGAATAAGGTATTAAAAAACCTTGGAATAACGTATGTTATGGAAAGGCATAAAAAGAAACAAATTTTATAATTATATAGAAAAAATATGATATTTGTGGTATAATTTTATGCAAGGGCGTGATAAAATGAAAGTTAGAACTAGATATGCTCCAAGTCCTACGGGATTTATGCATATAGGTAATTTAAGAACTGCTATTTTTGAATATTTATTAGCAAGAAAATATGATGGAGATTTTATACTAAGAATTGAGGATACCGACCAAACTCGTGAGGTTCCTGGTGCAATTGATTTTATATATGATACTTTAAAGTTATGTAATTTTAAGATTGATGAGGGTCCTAATAATCCTGGTAATTATGGTCCATATATCCAAAGTAAAAGAAAAGATATTTATAAGAAATATGCACTTGAATTAATTGAAAAAGGTAAGGCATATTATTGTTTTTGTACTGAAGAAGAATTACAAAAAGATAGAGAACTTTGTGAGAAGCAAGGTAGACCTTATTCTTATGATGGTAAGTGTAGTAGATTATTAAAAAGTGAAATTGAAGAAAAACTAAATAGTGGTATTCCTTATGTTATTAGACAAAAGATGCCTAGATATGGTATAACTGAAGTTAATGATTTGTTATATGGTAAGATTAAAATAGATAATTCTTTACTTGAAGATCAAATTTTATTAAAGAGTGATGGTTATCCTACTTATAATTTTGCTAATGTTATTGATGATCATTTAATGGAAATTACGCATGTTGTAAGGGGTAAAGAATATTTAGATCAAACTGCTAAATACAATTTATTATATGAAGCTTTTGGTTGGGAAAAGCCTACTTATATTCATGTTGCTATGGTACTTGGCGAAGATGGTAATAAGTTATCTAAAAGAAATGGAGATGCATCATTTATGGATTTATATAATGATGGTTATCTACCTAGTGCAATAGTTAATTATTTAGCATTTTTGGGATGGAGTCCTGAATCTAATCAAGAAATATTTACTATGGATGAATTAATTAAGGAATTTAATCCTGAGAGAATTAGTAAATCTTCTAGTCAATATGATGTTAAAAAATTAAGATGGATTAATAGTCATTATATTAAGAATTTAAGTATAGATGAATTATATGAATTAACTTATAAACATTTGAATGAAGCTTATGATTTAAGTGATAAATCTTTAGAATGGGTTAAAGACTTAGTAAGTTTATATCAAGGTGAATTAAAATATGGTAAGGAAATTGTTGAATTAGTTAGTTTGTTCTTTAATGAATATAGTATAAGCGAAGACGCTAAGGAATTTATGGATAGTAATGATGTTAGTAATACTATTAAAGTATTTTATGATGAGGTTAAGGATATAGATTGGACAATAGATAATATTAGTACTGCTATTAACAATACTAAGGAAAAGGCTAATGTTAAGGGTAAGATGTTATATATGCCTATTAGGATTAAGTCCACTGGTATTATGCATGGTCCTGAACTTGATAAGACTTTATATTTATTAGGTAAAGATAAAGTATTAAATAATTTAACAAAGTAATTTGATTTAATTAAATATAATAGGGAGATTATAAGGAGATTAGAGAAATTATGAATAGTTTATATTATGGTTATGGTGGTACAGTAGATATGTTCTTACTACTAATTGGATTTCTTATAACTTTAATTGCACAAATAAAGGTAAAAAGTGCCTATAGTAAGTATTCTAAAGAAGATACTCGTGGAGATTTATCTGGATGTGAGATTGCTAGAAAAATACTTGATTCTGCAGACTTAAAAGGCATTCATGTTGTGGAAGTACCTGGAGAACTTACTGACCATTATGATCCAAGAAATAAAGTAGTTAGACTATCTACTAAGGTATTTCATGATAGTTCAGTAGCTTCTTTGGCTGTTGCCGCTCATGAATGTGGACATGCTATTCAAGATAAGGAAAACTATACTTTTATGAAGATAAGAGCAAGTTTAGTACCTATGGTAAATTTTGTTAATAAGTTTGGATATATTGCTACAATTATTGGACTTATCGCAGGTATATTTGATATTTTAGTATGTGGTATTGTTATGATACTTGCTACTTTATTATTCCAATTAGTTACATTACCAGTAGAGTTTGATGCTTCAAAGAGAGCTAAGAAAAAAATAGATGAATTAAAACTTGCTAGTAAAAGTGAACAAGACGGAGTTAAAAGTATGTTATCTGCCGCAGCATTTACTTATGTTGCTAGTGTGTTAGAGTCTTTATTTCAATTACTAAGATTAGTACTTAGATTTAGAGATAGAGAAGATAGATAAATTAAAATAGACATAAATCGATATGTCTATTTTTTGTATCCACAGGTATTGTTGATATGTATGTTATTAATTTTATTTTTCCACAGAAACTGTTGATATTTTTATTTATAAATTTATTAAAAAAGAGAGTTTTCACTCTCTATAACTATTAAATATTATTTTAATAGTTTACTAAATTATCTATATTCTTGCACTCATTAAATTACTTGATGAATATCTTTTTAATCCATTATTAAATATAATATTTGCTAATACTACTAAAAATACAGTTATTAACAATATTAATAATAATAATTTATAATCAAAATTAATTATTAATTTTATTGGTATATAGTTTATTATACCTACTGGTATGATACTATATAATAATATTTTTGTTATTCCTTTGAATATACCATCTGGATATGTAGCAAATTGTACTAATAGTCTTTCTTCGGTATCTGCGATTAAGTCAGCATTATTTATCCAAAAACTTAAACTATTTATTATAATAATTATACTTACAAATAATAATCCTCCGGTTATAGTAAATAATGTAAATAATAGAAAATTCTTAATTGTTATACCATATACAAATAGTATAATATAACCATATAATATATCTCCAATGGCAGAAATTTTTATTTCACTTGTAATTGATGATAACAATATATTTTTAGGTTGTACTATGTATGAATCTAATTTTCCATTATTTATTATATCTGATAAGTTAAAAGCATTTTCAAAGAATAGATGTGCTACTCCATAAGTAGATGCTGCTAAGGCCCATAATAATAAAACTTCTTTTAGGGAATATCCTCCAATATTACTTTTTAATGAATATAATATTATCCATTGTACTATAAAACTAGCATTATTTAATATCATAAATAATATATTTGTTATAAATGTTGTTTTATTTAACATTTCTCTCATTACTGCATATTTGAATGATAAAATAAATACTTTTAATTCTTTTTTAACCTCCATTAACATTTAATTTTTTCACTCCCTTCTTGTAAATTAACAAGCAAAGTAAGTATGAAATAATTACATATATTAATTGCATAATAATAATATTTAATGATTTATTATATGAAAAATCTACAAATAGTTTTGCAGGACCATAAGATACAACATATATTGGACTTAATTCAATTATTTTTTGTATTTTAAGTGGAAAATATTCAATAGGAAACAATGTACCTAATATTAATATTAGTTTACTGTATATCCAATAAAAGGGCATTGAGTCTTCGATAAATAAAGAAAATAATCCTATAAAGATACATAATAGTATGTTTATTATTATTGCTAATAACATTGAAATTAATACTATTAAGATAGATATTATATTAAGATTAGGTAGAGTTTTTAAAAATAATAATCCTGTTAATAAACCTAATATTAAATATATTGGTAGTTTTGTAGATACATCTCCTAGACTACTAGATAGATTGTATAATATATAATTATATGGTTTATTTAAGTTATATGCTATATTACCACTTCTTATATCTTGTTTTATTTTTTTACATATATGTCTACCTTTTACACTCATATATATTGCTTCAGTTATTACCATGTACCAAATCATTTGATTCATAGTATAACCATTTATTATATTACTAGGATCATCATATATGTACATCCATAGATTAAAGAATGTAAATATTATTATAAAACATCCAATAAATCCTATTATGTTATTTAATGTATATTGTAAATTACTTATAATTTCTGTTTTTAATATAAATATATATTTCTTCATATTTTATCCTTTTTTATAAATATCACTTATTATTTCTTCAAGTGGGATATTAGAAATATTTATATCTACAATATTATCTGGATTAAGTAAATTTACTGCATCAATAACATTTTTCTTAATAGTGTCTACTTCTATTTTTAAATTATAGCCTTTATCTTTTAATATTTTTATTCCGTCTTCATCTTCTAGATTTACTTTTTCTCTCATTTTTACTTCCACTATTTTTTTGTTTAAGTAATGATATTTTAAATTATCCATTGTATCATCCATTACTACTTCACCATTATTTATAATTATTACTCTTTTACATAGTTTTTCTATATCTCCGACATCATGACTTGTTAAAAAGATTGTTGTTTTATATTCTTTATTCATTCTTTTAATTAATGTTCTTATATTTTCTTTAACTACTGGGTCTAATCCTATGGTAGGTTCATCTAAAAATAATACTTTTGGTTCATGAATTAATGATGCTACTATTTCACATCTAATTCTTTGCCCTAAACTTAAGTTACGAACTGGGGTATTTATGATGTCTTTCAACTCAAATAAAGATGTTAGTTCTTCAATTTTCTTTTCAACTCTACTTTCTGGTATGTCATATATTGCTCCAAAGAATTTAAAATTATCATATGGTGTTAAATGAGTCCATAATTGTTCTTTTTGTCCAAATACTGTTCCTATTTCATAAGCTAAGCGTTTTCTTTCTTTTGTTGGATCAAGTCCTAAGACTTTAATATTACCTGAATCAGGATACAATATTCCTGTTAACATTTTTATTGTTGTAGATTTTCCTGCACCATTTGGACCAATAAATGCAATTATTTCGCCTTTATCTATTTTGAAATTAATATTCTTGACTGCTTTAATTACTTTGTATTTAGGTTTAAACATAGACTTTAAACTTCCTTTTAGTCCTTTTTCTTTAACTTTGATTTTAAACTTTTTAGATAATTTAGATACTTCAATAATAGTCATTTTTTTCACTCCTTTCCTATTATTTTTTACTTGCATAGAAAAAAGCACGAGAGAACACTAATTCTATGTAAGAATAGTGACTCCGTGCTTATTAAACTCGTGTAGGTTTTTACCTGAGATAGCTTGTATATAAATACTATATCTCCTCACTAATTGAGTAAATTATATAATTGTTTTTTAGATTTGTCAAGGAGTTAATTGTTTCTTTTTATCAAAATAGAGCCTTTTAATTTTTTAGTTTCTTTAATCCTTTGTTCCATCACATTATAAGGAACTTCAAATGTATTTGCTAACAATTGAATATTTTCATCACAATTATGATATATTACTTTTAATAATGATTCAGGAATTAATAGTAATCTAGCCATATAAGACACTTCTAAATCCTCTTCTGGTTCAAAGTGTTTAAAACTAAAGAACTCTTGCTTTTTATAATATAATAAATAAGCTGATAATAAATATGCTATAGAATATCTTTTAGATTCTTTACTTAAATTATTATTAATAGTCATTTGATTACTATTAGTATCACTAGTAACCATTCCATTCAATAATTTTGGTAATCCATTATGTTCTACTATTTCAAAATTGAATTGATGTGCCAATTTAGCTATATCGAGTAAGCCATTTGACTTAATACAAATTCCAAACATTTCAAATGTTTTTTGGACTTTTTCCTCTAATGAAATTGGTAATTTTTCATCATTACCAGTATATAATTTTCCAACGCTTTGATATTTATCTCTATTTGTTCTTACAGAAAAACCATTTGTTTTAGCATAGGTTGTAGGATGTTTTTGCTTATTATTTTTTGTAATTTTTATTAGTGGCTCATAACCTTTATTGGTACTCAAAAGTTCTCTGTTACCCCATATAAAATCAAAATCACTAGACATAATTTATACCTCCCTAATAATTGTATATAGTATATTATATTTTAAAAGTTCTATTTTTTCAATATAATGTAATGAAAAAGTTTGCAATAATTTTCATATTTTTTACTAAATTAGACATTTTTTGCAATATATTTGATTATTTTTAAATATATTTATTTTATAAATAGATAATTTTTTGTTATATTTAACAATTTTTGTGTTATACTATATATATGAAAGAACTTATTTGCTATTGTACCAACACTAAATATAGCGGAGTTCTTTCTTTTTTTTACTTATCCGAAACTTTTTTACACTATCCCTTTTTTGGTAAATTTGACAATTGATAGTAAATATGCTACTATATTAACCACTTAAGGAGTGATTTTAATGAATATTAAGTTAACAAATGTTAATAAGAAGAAACTTGCTTCACTTATGTTAGCAAGTTCTATTGTTTTAACTACATTAGGTGGTTGTTCTATAGGAATAGAACAATCTAGTGATAAGAGTGATTATGATGTTCTTGATACTAATTTAGAAAGTGATAATGAATTAAATAATGGAGTTATTCAAGAGTTAGAGGTTCCTGGAGAAAATTTTAAACTTGTCATTGAATATTATTCTGGTGAAAAACAATGGAGAATTACTTCAGATAAAAAATTACATATGAATATTTATACTAAAGGGTTACCTAATAATAAAGAGGTATATATTGATACAATTCATATGGATACTTCGATTGTTTCTGATAGAGCATTATATGATGGAATTATACAAGATACATTAGATGATCATATACATAATTCTATTATGATAGGATTTCCTATTAGTGATACAAATAGTTATTATGGAATTAATGTTATTGAAGGACAAAATAGTGAATTTCTTGAAGGATTTTCTATGGGTTATAATGGATACCATTCTAGTTCAATAGAAACTAAAAGAAGACTTGAATCTGATTATCTTGAAGAAGGTGTGTGGGCTAATAAGATAGCAGGTGTTATTGGACTTATTATAAGAGATACTGATACTAATGAACTTAGAGGTGTTGATGTTGATACTACTTTAATGGTAGCAGTATGTAATGAAATAACTTACCTAGAAAATGGAGTACCTTATGTAGTAGAATTTGATAGAGAAGGTAAAAGGTATACAAAAAAGAAATAGTATCATACTAAATAAGTAAATAGTGAATTTGCTTATTTTCTTATTTTATGGTACAATGATTGTGGTGAAAGAAATTATGAAAATTAATGATGTTAGTTTATATATATCTGCAGTAAGAAGAAGTCAATATCCTACAGATGGTAAAAAAGAATTTCTACTTGTAGGAAGAAGTAATGTTGGTAAAAGTAGTTTTATTAATACTTTAATAAATAGAAAGAATTTTGCAAGAACTTCTTCTAGACCTGGTAAAACTCAAACTTTAAACTTTTATGATATAAATAATCAGTTTTATTTAGTAGATGTTCCAGGATATGGATTTGCTAAGGTACAAAAAAGTTTAAAGAAAAAATTTGGTATGATAATTGAAGAATACTTAGAATCTAGAGAAGAATTACAAATGGTATTTATGTTAGTGGATTTTAGACATAGACCTACTGATGATGATGTTTTGATGTATAATTATTTAAAACATTATAATATACCTGTTACTATTATTGCTACTAAGGTGGATAAGGTTAAGAAAAGTTTATTTGATAAGAATAAAAAGATTATTCTTAGTACACTTGGTATAAATGAAGAAGATATGATTATGTTTTCTACAATTACTAAAATTGGTAAGAGTGAAGCATTAGATAAAATAGAAAAATATTTAGTTAATTAGTGACTAAATATTTTTTTTAGAATAAATTATTCTAGGTGTATATATGATATGTAATTTAATAGATAAAGATTTTTATATTTTTAAGATATATAATGAATACATTAATTTTGATATATATGATACTAGTGAGGTTAAAGATTTTATTTATAAGATATATGATAAATTATTAAAAAAGAATAAATTAACTGGTATTATTTTATTTGATATATATATAGATACTAATTATGGTATGATAATTGAAATTAAAAAAATAGAAGATTTATTATTTAATGATATTATTGATGTTAAAATTAAATTTAATTTAAATATTTCTTTTTTATATGAAGTTGATTATTTTTATATATTAGAAAATAATTTAATTAATCAAAATATTTATTACTATAAAGATAAGTTTTATATAGAGATAATTAATACAATAGATAAGAATAAGTTTACTTGTTTATTAGATAATTCTAATATTGTTTACAATAATGAAATAAATAATATTATTAATAATGGAATAAAACTAGCAAATATTAAACATTTATGATATAATATCACTTGAAAAAAAGAGGTGATATATATGAAGATACCTACAGTAGCATTAGTAGGAAGACCTAATGTTGGTAAAAGCACTTTATTTAATAAGTTAGCAGGAAAAAGAATTTCTATTATTGATGATACTCCTGGTGTTACAAGAGATAGAATATATGCTGATGTTAATTATAATAATTATAAATTTCATTTAATTGATACTGGTGGAATTGATGTAAGTAAAGATTTATTTAATGATGAAATAAAAGTTCAAGCAGAACTTGCAATTGATGAAGCTGATATTATTGTTTTTATTGTGGACGGAAAAGAAGAATTAAATCAAAATGATTTTGTAATAAGAGACATGTTAAAAAAATCTGGTAAAGATGTAATTGTTGCAGTTAATAAAATAGATAATAATAAAAGAGACGAAAACATTTATAATTTTTATGAATTAGGATTTGGTGAAGTGCTTGGAATAAGTGCAGAACATAATAAAGGAATTATAGAATTATTAGATTGTATTACTGCTGATTTTAAAGAATTACCAGAAGAAGAAGAAAACAACGATATTGTTAAGTTTGCTATTATCGGTAGACCTAATGTTGGTAAAAGTAGTTTACTTAATGCTATTTTAAATGAAGAAAAAGCAATAGTTAGTAATGTTGCAGGTACTACAAGAGATGCAGTAGATACTCCATTTGTATATGAAAAAGAAGATTATGTTGCAATAGATACTGCAGGAATTAGAAAAAGTGGTAAAGTTTATGAACAATTAGAAAAATATAGTGTTTTAAGAAGTATGAAAGCAATTGAAAGATGTAATGTGTGTGTACTTGTTATAAATGCTGAAGAAGGTATAATTGAACATGATAAACATATTGCAAGTTATGCTCTTGAAGCAGGTAAACCTATGGTACTTGTAGTAAATAAATGGGATACTGTAAAGGATAAAAACGACATGACTAGTTTTACTAAATTAGTTAGAAATGAATTTCAATTTTTATCTTATGTTCCAATTGTATTTTTATCTGCTTTAACTAAAAAAAGAATACATACTTTAATGCCTGAGATTAAGAAAGTTTATGAAAATTCTAGAAAAGAAATTAAGACTAGTATTCTAAATGATGTTATAAGAGATGCTGTTATGCTTAATGCTCCACCGTCATACAAAGGTAAAAGACTTAAAATATACTTTGTAAATCAATCTGGTACTATGCCTCCGAAGTTTACATTTAATGTAAATAGTAAGAATTTAGTACACTTCTCTTATGAAAGATATTTAGAAAATAAATTAAGAGAAAATTTTGATTTAGAAGGTACTCCAATTGTTATTCAATTTAAAAATAAAGGTGAAAACTAATGATTTATAATTCTAAGGTAATAGATTTCTTTAAAAGACATAATATGTATGAAAAAGATATGTTTGATTATTTGCAAGATAATACAATGATGATAGATTATAGAGATGAAGATGAAAAAGACTTTATTGGTTGTTTTTATATTTTTCTAAATGGAAAATTACATAAAATTAATTTAGTGTTACCATATTTAATGGATGACATAACTACTTTAATTAATATTCATGAAATTACTCATGGTATATATATGTATAGACATTTAGATAAAAAAGTTACAATAAAAGAAGATATTGAAGTTCTTCCTATGTTATATGAAAGAATATATATTAATGAATCTAATAATAAAGAATTATTAGAATTTGCAAATGATTTAGATAAAAAGATTAGACATGAAGATAATTATTTATTAGGTCTTAAATTAAGGGATGAATTACTTAGAATTTATAATTATGACTTTGAAGATATTAATAAAAAAGCAAAGAAATTAGTAAAAAAAGAATTAAGAAATAGGCATAGTTAATATGTTTATTTTTTCTAAACTAACTGCATATTTTTGCTTTGAATTGCACATTTTTATATTGAAAATATGCAATTGACGTAGTATGATATGCAATTGAAAAAATAATATAAAAAAATTAAGAAGTAAACATTTAATATGTTTATTTTTTAATATTATTGGCATTATATTAAATGATAGATGACATTTATAGTATTAAAAATTTATTATTTTATTTACATTTAATTTCTTAATTAACTGCATAACTTTATTTTTAATTGCACATTTTTATATTGAAAATATGCAATTGATGTGATATAATATGCAATTGAAAGGAGATAATAATGAAAAAATTTGATTTAGAAAATGAAGCAAAAAAATTATTTACGCCAAATATTATTAATACAGTTTCACTAATACATGAATATAAGGGAAAACAAACTTTATATATTGAAACAAAAAAAGATACTCTAACAAATCTATTAAATATCGCAAAAATACAAAGTGCAGAATATTCAAATAAAATTGAAGGAATTAAAACTACTGATGTTAGAATTAAAGAATTAATTAATGATAAAGTTGCACCAAAAAATAGAAATGAAGAGGAAATTGCAGGTTATCGTGATATTTTAGAATTAATACATGAAAACTATGATAATATTCCTATAACATCTAGTTTTATTTTGCAATTGCACAAAATATTATATAGATATAGTTCCTCATTTATTGGTGGAAAATTTAAGACTACTGATAATATTATTGAAGAAATAGATGAATTTGGAAATAAGAAAATAAGATTTAAACCAATATCTGCATTTGAAACACCTATTGCGGTAGTAGAATTGTGCAATAATTATAATGAATTAATTCAAAAAGGTGAAATTGATCCTTTAATATTAATTCCAATATTTATATTAGACTTTTTAAGTATTCATCCATTTACTGATGGTAATGGTAGAATGAGTAGATTACTTACATTGCTTTTGTTATATAAAAGCGGATATATTGTTGGAAAATATATAAGTATAGAAAAAATTGTTGAAAATACTAAAGAAAGTTACTATGAAGCACTACAAAAATCTTCTGTTAACTGGCATACAAACAATAACGATTGTTCATTTTTTACAGAATATTATTTAGGAATAATTCTAAGAGCTTATAAAGATTTTTCTAATAGGATTGAATATATGACAAATAAAAAAATGACAGCAAAAGAACGAATACTTTTATTAATTGAAAAAAATATTTCAAAAATTTCAAAAAAACAAATTACAGAAATATGCCCTGATATTAGCATATCTACTATCGAAAAAGCTTTAAATGAATTAATAGGTGAAGAAAAAATTTTAAAAATTGGTGATGGTAGATATACTTCGTATATTATTAATAACGAAAAAATAATATATAAAGAAATTAAGAAATAAGCATAGTTAATATGTTTATTTTTTATTAACATAATTAGGCAACTTACATATATTAATGTAGGGAGGGATAGTTATGTCACTATCTGACAGTTTTTTTAAGAAAGTTGAAAAGAAAACTAATGTTAATAAGGATACTATTTTATCCTTAGCAAATAAATTACAAGGCTCTAATATGAAAGATGAAAAAGTTTTAAGGGAAGTAATCGGAGATATTTCTAAAATGACAGGTAGAGAGGTATCTAAGGAAAAGGAACAAAAAATAATTGATACTATATTAAATGATAAGGTTCCTAAAAATTTAGATAAATTTATTGATGGATAATGTTACTATTGGTATTGTAACTACTGAACAAATTATTAATGATAAAAAATATGAATGTGTTAGTAAAAATAATATTAAATATTTAAATAATAAATGTAATTATATTGGAATAATGTTATATGATAAATATAATTATATAGATACTAGTATTTTAGAAAAACTAGATGGTATAATATTTCAAGGCGGTATAGATATTTATCCATATTATAATCAAATATTAGAGTATGCAATTAATCATAATATTCCTGTATTGGGTATATGTATGGGTATGCAGTTAATAGGACTATATTCTGTTAATGGTAAGGATGAAGACTTAGTTAAAATAAATAATCATTATAATACTAATCATTTAATAAAAAATAAAGAAAATAGTTTATTATATAAATTATATGGTGAAGTTATGGAAGTTAATTCTAGACATAATTATGCATTAGATAATGTTAAATTACCTTTTGTAATTGGTTCAGTATCAGAAGATAATGTTATTGAAGAAATTGAATATATTGATGATAAGCATTTTGTTATTGGAGTTCAATTTCATCCAGAGGATATGGATAATACTACAAAGTTATATAATTATTTTATTAAAGAGTGTTTAAATAGAAAAAATAATAGAACTTGATTAAGTTTAAGTTCTTTTTTGTATTATTAGACATAAGATTTAATGAATAAAAGAAAAGAGGAGTTAGATATGGAAAAAATTGATGTTATAAAAAATATTGGTACAAGAACTGGCGGAGATATATATTTAGGAGTAGTTGGTGCAGTTAGAACTGGTAAGAGTACTTTTATTAAAAAATTTATGGAGTCACTTGTTATACCTAATATTCAAGATGAGGCCGAAAGAAGAAGGGCGCAAGATGAATTACCACAGTCAGCGGGTGGTAAAACTATTATGACTACTGAACCTAAGTTTGTTCCTGCGACTGCTGCAAAAATACAAGTTGAAGATTTTAGCGCTAATATTAGAATGATTGATTGTGTTGGTTATGTTATTAAAGCTGCGAAGGGATATGAAGATGAAAATGGTCCAAGATATGTAATGACACCATGGTATTCAGATCCTATTCCATTTGTTGAGGCTGCTGAAATTGGTACAGAAAAGGTAATTAAGGATCATTCTACAATTGGTATTGTTGTTACTACAGATGGGACAATTGGAGATATTCCAAGAAGTGAATATATTGAGGCTGAAGAAACTGTAGTTAAAGAATTAAAGGATATTGGTAAACCTTACATTGTTGTACTTAATACTGTTCATCCTAGTTTACCTGAAACCGAAAGTTTAGCAGAAAAATTAAGGGAATCTTATGGCGTACCTGTTATGCCTATAAATATCGAGGCTATGCAAGAAAGAGAAATGTATAATATACTAAAAGAGGCTTTATATGAATTTCCTGTTGAACAAGTTAAGGTTAATATGCCTGAATGGGTTGCTATATTAAATCATGATCATTATTTAAAAAAACATTATATTGAAAAAATAAAAGAATCTGTTACGGAAATAAATAAAATCAGAGATGTAGATAACATTACAAGTCATTTTAGTGATTCTGAGTTTATTTCTAAAGCTTATTTATCTGATGTTGATACTGGTAATGGTGAAATTACTATTAACTTAGAGTCTCCGACTGAATTATATAATAAAGTATTAAATGAAATAATTGGAGTAGATGTAAGTTCTAAGGCTAATTTGCTTGCTATATTCCAAGAATATAATGTTGCTAAGCATGAGTATGATCAAATTAAAGGAGCACTTAAAATGGTTAAGCAAACAGGTTATGGTATTGCTTCACCAACTTTAGAAGATATGAAGTTAGAAACACCAGAAATAATTAAACAAGGTAGTAGATATGGTGTTAAATTAAGAGCAAAGGCTCCTTCAATCCATATGATTAAGGTTGATGTTGAGAGTACTTTTGAACCAATCATTGGTAGTGAACTTCAAAGTAAGGAATTAATTAATTATTTAACTAAGGATGAAGGTAATGATATATGGAAAAGTGAAATATTTGGAAGAAGTTTAGATGTAATTGTACAAGAGGGTATTCAAGCAAAACTTTCTATGATGCCAGAATCTGTTAGATATAAATTAGGCCAAACTTTAACTAAGGTTATTAATAAAGGTGCAAATACTATGATAGCAATTGTTTTATAACAACCACATGGTTGTTTTTTCTATATTCTTAGAATAATTGAAAATGTTAATTATAAGTAAACTAATAGTAAAATAGTACTAAAAATAGATAAAAATTCTTTAAAATACTTGATTTTATTTATATCTTATGATATCTTTAATATGTAAGTATAGTATAAGTACTTGTACTTGCATAAACTACAAAAATGGAGGTAATAAGAAATGACAAAAGCTGAATTAGTACAATTTATTGCAGAAACTGCAGATTTAACAAAGGCAGATGCTACAAGAGCATTAGATGCTATGGTGGAAGGAGTAACTAAAGGTCTTAAAGAAGAAGGAAAAGTTACATTAGTTGGATTTGGAACTTTCACTGCTAAAAAGAGAGAAGCAAGAGAAGGAAGAAATCCTCAAACTGGTGAAACAGTTAAAATTGCTGCTAGAGTAGTACCTGGTTTTAAAGCTGGAAACAAATTAAAAGAATCTTTAAACTAATCAGTTAAAATAAAAAGAACTAATTATGGTTCTTTTTTTATATAATAAAAAGAGAAACTAAGTTTACTTTATTTCTCTATATACTGCGACTACTTTACCTAAAATCATTTCATTAGATATAATATTAACATTAATTGTTTGGTGTTTAGGATTTATTGCTTGTAATATTATTCCTTTTGGGTAACGATATAATCTTCTTACTGCCAGAATACCATTTTTTATTGCTATTACTATATCATCACCATTTTTATAATCATCTTGATGGTTAAAATATATTTTATCCCCTTTGTTATATACTGGTGACATTGAATCATCTAATAGTTTTATAGATAGTTCGCTAGTAGAATTAATTGGTTCATATGATGCATTTTTATATGTATTGATTATTTTCTCTTTATGTGATGTTAAGTTTTTATCTTTTCTTAATGTTCTTACACATTCTTTAATCATTTTTTTATCAAATAAGTCTTTTTCCTTTTTACTCATTGGAATATTATCAAATTCTTTCATATCAACATTAAATATATTACATATTTCAAAGAATACATCATAAGGTATATTTAAGGAACCTGTTTCATATTTATGTAATGTTTGTCTGTTTTTTGTGCCTCCTAGGGCTTTTGATAAATCTTCAAATGAATAATTATATTTTTGTCTAGCTTCTTTTATTATTTGACATATAAATGGTTTTAAATCATCACTTATTAATTCTTGTTTACTAGTTCTCATATTTTACCTCCTTAGTGATTATTTATATCATTTAATAAATATATTAATTTTGTTCCTGATATACATAATACTACTTTTATTATGTATCTAGTTAATATTAACTGGATTACTGTTAATATATGTACTTGGAATAAGTATGCAATTAATACAAATAATATACATTCAATGAATGAAGATATTATTATAGATAATGTATTACTTATCCATATTTTATTTTTTATCTGTCTTATTTGATGATAGATAGTTGAATTTATCCATAATGATATAAATAATGATATTATAAATGCTAGATAATTTCTTGTTCTAAAATCAAAGATATGATTAAACGATATATTTGATACACTATTTATTTTACTATTTGTTATTAATGTTACTATAATTGATGTAGTAAATAACATTAATGATGTTATTAGTATTATAGTTATTATTTTTTTTACTTCTTCAGGGCCTTTTTTATGTACTAGTATTGTCGTAGATATGAATAATAAGCTATTTAATACTAAATCTAAGTTAACATTGAAATTAAATAATTCAATTAATTTTGTAGACATTATAGATAATATTATTACAGATATTACTATAAATAAATATATACCTTCATTTTTATATTTTTTATACATATATATAAGTGATAATGTTGCAATAATTATTTCTAAAAATAATACTATTAAGTTCATACATTCACCTTCTTTTTAGTTAGTAAATAAGTTACTAATGGAGTAAAAGATGATGTAATTAATACTTTTATTAAATATGATGTTATTATTAATATTATTATTTCATTATATTTAACTGAAAATATGTAACCGAATATATTAAATATAAATGTTTCAATCATTATCGCATTTAAGTTTGTTAAGATTATTTTTAATCTTGAATCTTTTATGGTATCTTCGATATTATGATATATTATAAATATTATTAACTGTGTTATTAGTGTTATGAATGGATAAGAAAATAATATTTTATAATTTACTAAGAAGATATTTCTTAAATCTATCATACTTGTATCAGATACTGTTCCTATGTATAATGAACCAAATAATAGTAATAAACTCATTATGATATTTGTTCTAAATATTTGGAAGATTATTTTTTTATAATCTTTTATATTGGTTTTTTCTATTATTAAATAAGTCATTAATATAAAGAAGGATGATGTTATTATATTTGCATTCATATTTAATCCATAGATATTAATTATTTTAAATGATAAGATAAAATTAATTATGTTACATATTAGATATGCGTAAATAATTGATTTTTTTTCATTTATGTATGTTATTAAAATTATAAAAGAAAAACTTAATACTATTAATAATAGTAATAATAATATATCCACTTTATACACCTTCTTATTCATATATATTATATCATACTTTTTTAAGATACAAAATATTTTTTTAATTATTTATATTAATTTGTTATTTTATTAAATAAATGCTATATTTAATACTAAAAACAAGACTTTTATTTGTCTTGTTCTTTTCGTTCTTTAATCATGTCATAGAAAGCTTCGATTCTTGTTGTTACTCCAACATCAGAGTCTTCGGAATCAAAACTAAAATGAATTATAGGAATACTTAATTCTTCGCTTATTTTATTCATTATAGGTATTGCATTTATTTCGGGAGTGCAACCAAAACTTTTTATGTGTACTATACCATCATACCCTTTCTTTTTAAGAGTATGTGATAGATAGACACTTTCACTTCCATCTGCCCCAAGATGAAAGCGTAAGTATTTTTTACTTTTTTTAATATGATGATGTAAGGTAAATTTTTTTGTTAGTAATAAATACGTTAATGTTGTTTGTCTAAATACTTCGATATGATGTGATATTAATTTTTCTTCGATATTAGCACTACTAAAAGGTTCCATAAGGGAAAATAATTCTCCGACTAATCCTATTTTTAAATGATTTGGAGGTTTATTTATTTTTATTTTTTTAAATAAATATTTATATTTTATGTTTATTTTAATTAGTTTAAATAGTGATATTTTTTCTTGTAATTCATTTAATAATTTGTTATGTAGGTTATTAAAGGAATTTTTTACTACTTCGAATCCTTTGTTTTCTCTAATTATTTTTTCATATTTATCTATTATTAACAAGATTAGTATTGTGTTTATTAGATAGTAAGTAAATGAGAAGATATTTAACTTTTTATTAACTTGTTTAGCAAATTTATATGCTTTTTTTATAGATATATGATTATTATGAATTAGATTTATAAATTTAAAGTTATATCCTAAGTCTTTTAATATTTTTTCTTGTAATTCAGCATAATAACCATATCTGCAACCTCCACCTGCTTGGACTAAGATGTTTGCGCCTTGTTCTAAGGCTTCAATATAATTACCTAAGTTATATTTAAAAGGTGAACATACGAAATCTGGTGAATTAATACTTCCTAATTCTATTGTTCTTTTAGTTATTTTAGGAGGTATTATTACTTCTTGATGTGTTATATTTTTTATTAAATATGATACAGGTATATAGTAATTACCCATATGAGGAAAAGATATTTTATTCATTATTTTTCCTTTCTTTTAAGATATCAATAAAACTTTCTAGTCTTGTTTCTAATCCTACCATACTGTTATTAGAGTCTATTATTATATTTAGCACTGGTTTAGTTATTTTTCTAATCATTAATTCATTTACTAAGGAATCTACTCCACATGGAAATGTTGTTAGAAATATTACTCCATCATATATTTCTTTATAATATGAGATACTTCCAATTAATTCTTTTGAATATTCCCAATATAAAGTATTAGATAAATCTTTTGAATATTCTATTGCAGTTTTTTTTAATAATTTATCTGAATATATGATATTTATATTGTTTTTTTCTAAGTATGATATTATTGGAGTAGATATATATTTATCATATATGTTGTAGGGATGAGATACTAAAAGAATGTTTATTTTGTTATTATTTAATTTTCTTTTTTGAGTTATGTCATTTATTATTTCTTGATTTTTTTGTTTCTTTTTTCCTAGAAAGTAAGCATAAATTATTTTAAAGATATTTTTATTTATTTTTAAGCCCATTTTGATATATTCAATGAATTCATAATGTAATTTAGTATTTTCAATATTATATGTAAGTATATTTACTTTATCAAAGGTATTTTTTACTATGTCATATAATCCATTAAATTTAACACATACTTTTTTATTTTTGCCATAATCTGATATTCTTGGTACTAAGATATAATCTGCTTTATCTATTAATGAATAAACATGTCCAAGATATATTTTTGAAGATAAGCATGATTCATCAATGGAATATTTTGTGCCTATTTCTATTATTTCTTTATTAGTTTCAGGACTTAAGATTATATGGCAATTTAATGTTTCAAAGAATGTTTTCCATAAGATATAATATCTATAATATAAGAATGCTCGTGGTATACCTATTTTTATTTTTTTCATTTGTTCACCTATAAAAATATATGATGGATATAAAAAAAAAGAACACTTGGTTCTTATTTTGTGTAATAGTAATCTGAAGTGTAAGTATAATTACCTGTATTTGTTTCAATTGTTACTGTATATTTATTATCACTTCCACGATTATAGGCAATTTGTTGCATGATTCCTAATTTACTTGTAGACATTGTTTTATTAACAAAATCTATTTCATAAATGTTGCCTGATAAATCTATTACATAGTTATTAAATAACATATTTAATTTTACTGGTGTATTATTTGAATTAACAAAGATTTGACCATTTTCTACACCAACACTATAATCTTCATAAATATACAATTGTCCTCCGGTACAATCTAATACATTTATTACACCATTATATTCATTTCCATCATTTGTAGATATTATTTTATTATCTTCAGATAATACATATGGATATTTAGTTAAATTTACTTCGATTATTGATTTTACATTAACATTATTTAATATTTGCCCTACACTCATTGTATTATCTTCAGATAATACATTATCTAGTGGACGATATAATGCACCATCAGTAGTTAAAATTAAACTTTCTTTACCGACTTGATATATTAGTTTTATTTTACCATTTATATCTGTATCATTTAATTTTAATACAACGTCAGTTAATGTTTCATCATCTTCTTGTAATTTAACAGTATTATCTTTTAAAACTAATTGATATTCTGTACTTCCTTTTTTAACTTTATATTCAGTTGATTCTTCTATTTTAGTATATACTGGAGTATTTCTTACTGTATAATTTGACGAATTCATCTGTACTACTGCAATATCATCTTGTGATATATATTTTTTTGGTGGATGTAATTTAGAATACACTACTATATAACATATTAATGCTACAAATGCTACTAATAAAAACATCATAATATAAATTAAAGTGTTTTTCTTCTTTTGATATTTAATTTGTTCTTCAGTCATTTAGACCACCTTCCTATTCTTAAAATTATTATATCATTTATTTGTTTTTATTACAACAACTTTTTTTACTTTTTTATTTTTTAATAAAAAAGAACCTTATTCAAGTTCTTCATCATCAATTATAGTTAATTCTCCTAATTCATCATCATCAAATTCATCATCATCTGTATCAGTACTGTTATATTCATCTATTTCTTCTTCTGGTTCTTCATCGCTTTTTTCTTCAAGAGATTCATATTCATCTACTTCATCATCTTTTTCTTCATATATTTCATCCATATCTATTTTTACTTTGTGATTAGCTTTTAAATCCCAATTTCCATCATTTAATAAGATAAAATCTTTTGAGGTTGTTAATGATTCAAAGAAATCTGCAATTTTATCTTGATATACTGATTCAGGCAATTCTAATAAATTACATACTTCTCTGAATAAATCTGCAGTATTTTTTGTTGTTTTATTTTCTTCTAAATACATTTTTGCTATCTTTGTGTAAGATAATAATTCTAATTCTTCTTTTGACATATTACTTAATTTCATTTTATTTTCCTCCTAAAAAGTTTCTCTTGGAATTATTCCTATTAAATCCAAGGAATTATTTAATACTATTTTTATTGCTAAGATGAAATTTAATCTTTCTATTGTATATGTTTCATCTTCGTTTATTATTTCTTCTTCATTATAATATTTATTAAATAATGTTACTAATTCATAGATATAATTACTTATGATACTTGGATTTTGTTTTATACAAGATTCTGTTACTACATCTACAAATTCATATAATTTATTCATGATAATATATGCAGTGGGATTATTTATTGTACTAAAATTATTCACTTTAGTTATCTTTTTGTGATAGTTATTAAATATTTGATATATTTTACTATTGCATTTTTCTATTACATATAATTTATCATTTGGTGTATTTATTTCACTGATATATTTATTATAATCTGTTATATCTATTTGTGAGAATAAATATCTAATTTCATTTATACCATATTTTTCCATTAATTCATTATAATTTATTTCTTCATTATTATTTAATACTTTTATATCTAATTTAGATATATTTTGAGATAATAATCTTAATGATGAAGTTAATTCTAATGTATCATAATTATTATCTACAACATCTATTAAGCCATCATAATTTTTATTAAATAATTCAAGATGATAAGATATTTTAGGTAATAAATTAGTATATGTGCCATCATTATAGATTAGTTTTCTATCTTTTTTATCATTAAATAATGTTGTTTTTAACCATAAGGAATCTGTATCAAAATAGGTATAACCTTTTCTATTTAGTAAATCTAGTGTATTATCTACTTGTGAATTATTATATAGTGATTCTTCGCTTATATAATTATTAAAATTTACTCTTAGTTTATCTAAATATTTTTTTATATAGTCCAAATTGTAAGTTGTCCCTTTTTCTATAAAGAATTTTATGTCTTTATTTATTAATGTATCTTTGTAACTATTATATAATATACTTTCTATATTATTGTCTTTTGGTATTTTTGAGTTACATAGTTCTAGGTAATTATTTTTTATTTTTATGCCATAGTCTTCCAAAGAAGTATCTTGGACATAGATTTCTGTTTCTACATTATAATCGTTGTATTTTAATATTCTTGATAAATTATCACCATATATTATTTTTTTTAAGTTATTGGTAGTTAATTTATCACATGGATTTATTTGAGATAACATTATATTTATTTTTCTTTGTTTACCTATTTTACTTTTACCATAGTTAATATTTTGTTCAATTATTTTAGGTATGCCATTTAGCAAGTATTTTTCATTTATAGTTATGTTTAGTATACCTGGATAAATTAAATCAATTTTATCTATTAACGGATGTATTAGAGAACTCTTTAATATTTCCCCGACTTCCTCAGGCTTTTTATGTAATTGTCTTGATATTGATATTGCTATATTTGTGGTATAGTAATTATCTTTTTTGGTTAATATTATATCAGATTCATCAGTTGATATATTTAATTCTAGTAAACTTGTTTTTATGATATGTTGTAATTCTTTTTTTATGTACATATTATTCCTCCAAAAACAATTTATATTCATAAATAGTATTACTATCTAATATTAAATATTTTATGTATATAATTTTATCTGTTATTGATAGTTCTAATGTTTTTATATTTATTTCTAAACATAGATCTTCTTTTTTAATTATATACTCTGATAATATACTTCGTTTTAAGGAAAATGTCAATATATTTTTAAATTCATTTGTTTCTCTAATTAATATTAGTTCATTATTTTTTATGTGAATTACGTGTTTTATATTATTATTTATGTATGTTATTTTATCTTTTGTTATTATTGCATTACTAGAAATATTTTCTAATGTATCTTCGTTTATATTTTTTATGTATCCAGTTAATTTTTTTCTTATTATAATCACCACCAAACGACTCATTTGAAATTATATCATAATTATTAAAAAAATAAAACTTATATTTGATATTTTTTTGTAAATAATAGTAATATGGAAAAAATATATGTAAATATGTCTAATTTTTTAAGATAAAATAAGGAATTTATTTGATATAGAAATGTAAATATATAAAATATTTTGATTTTTGGAGGGGAAAATGAAGAAATTTATTAAGAGATGTGTTAAATTTTTTTTGGTATTAATAGGATTATTTGTATTATTTCATTTAGGTCTTTATGTTTATTGTAAAATAACTCCGAAGATGGAAATAAATAAATCACAATCTTATTATTTATATGATAGAAATAATAATTTGATATTTGATGATAATGATGAATGGATTAGTTTAAATAGAATTAGTAAAAATTTAATTAATGCTACTATATATACTGAAGATAAATATTTTTATAAACATATTGGATTTGATTATCTAAGAATTGGTAAAGCTATTGTTAATAATATAGCTACTAGAAGTAAGAGTGAGGGTGCTTCGACGATTACTCAACAATATGCTAGAAATTTATTTTTAAGTTTTGATAAGACTTGGAAAAGAAAGTTGGATGAGGCTGTGCTTGCTTTTGAACTTGAAACTCATTATAGTAAGGATGAGATATTGGAAGGTTATTTAAATACAATTAATTATGGTGGTGTATTTGGAATTGAGAATGCTTCAAAGTATTATTTTGATAAATCTAGTTCGGAACTTAGTTTGGCTGAGGCTTCAATTCTGGCGGGTATTCCTCAGTCTCCAAGTTATAATTCTCCATTTAAGAGTATGGATAATGCTAAAAAAAGACAGTATGTTGTTTTACTTTGTATGAAAAATAATGGTATTATTACTGAGGATGAGATGAATGAGGCATATAATCAAGAATTGGTTTTTAATACTAATGATAATAAGGATGAAATTAAGTCTTTGTTATATTATAGGGATGCTGTTATTGAGGAATTAAAGGGGTTATTACAGATACCTGATAGTTTGATTGAAACTGGTGGACTTAGGATTTATACTTCTTTGGATAAGGATGCACAAGAGGTTTTGGATAAGTCTTTTAATGATAATTTGGTTAATGGTGAGATTGAAGCTTCGGGTATTATGATTGATCCTAATAACGGTGATGTTTTGGCTTTAATTGGAGGTAGAGATTATAGTGTTAGTCAGTTTAATAGAGCAATTAATTCTAAAAGACAGGTAGGTTCTACAATGAAGCCATTTTTATATTATGCTGCTTTGGAAAGTGGATTTACTTCTTCGTCTACTTTTACTAGTGAACTTACAACATTTTCTTTTGCTAGTAATAAGACTTATAGTCCTAAAAATTATAATGATACTTATGCTAATGGACCAATTACTATGGGTGCTGCGATAGCTTATTCCGATAATATTTATGCAGTTAAGACACATTTGTTTTTGGGTGAAGAAACTTTAATTAATATGGCAAATAGGTTAGGTATTAGTAGTAAGTTGGAACCTATTCCTTCACTTGCTTTAGGTACTGAAGAGATTAGTTTAATTGATATGGTTAGTGCTTATGCTACTTTTGCTAATTTAGGGTATAAGGTTTACGGTCATTTTATTAATAAAGTCGAAGATAGTAAAGGTAATGTTCTTTATGAATATAAACATGATGAGGAGATGGTTTTAAATTCTAGTTTGACTTTTATTTTGAATGAGATGTTAACTTATACTTATGATAAGGCTTTTATTGATTATAATTATCCGACAGTTATTAGTTTGCTTCCTGAGATGACTAATAAGTATGCGATTAAGACCGGTACTACGGATACTGATTTATGGATAATTGGTTATAATAAGAATGCCGTTTTGGGTATATGGACTGGTTATGATGACAATAGAAAGATTGAATCTGGTAATGGTAAGATTCATAAGAATATATGGATTAACACTATGGAAGGTTATTTAAAAGATAAGAATAATAGTTGGTATTCTATTCCAGATAATGTTGTTGGTGTTTTGGTTAATCCTATTACAGGAGAACTTGTTAATACTGAGAGTAATAAGAGTAAAATATTTTATTATTTAAAGGGGACTGAACCTACTTATACTAATAATAGAGATTTAGAAACTGTGTTTAGAGAAAATAATAATAATAATGATGATAATAGTGAATAGTTTTGTCAGTTCAAGCCTAAGGTCTTTCACTGCTAGTTAAATTCTTAGGTTAAGTCTTTAAAAATATGGGTGTAATGTTAAAAAAATAGTCTTTGTGGGACTATTTTTGTTTTATTTTATATAGTTATCTTCTTGCAGCGCATCTTTGAGTTTGTTGTTCTTTCGAAGTATTATGTCTTCTTCCTTCTAAATCTAATGTTTTATATATTTCTATTGTTATTTCTTTTGTTATTTCACTAGAATTATTTAATACCATTTCAAAAAATTTTGTTGCTTCTTTTTCCACATATTTTCCTCCATATGTTATTATTATACTTTTATTATAACATACTTTTCTATTCTTTTATTACTTTTCCATCTAAATTACATATGTAACAATTAGGAAATAAGTTTTTTAATAAATTTAACTTTTTTTCATTTTGTTCATATTTTCTTCCTACTAAAAGTCCTTCTATAAAACAAGATGGTATACCAAATATTATTGCACTTTCTCTATTTGTAGTAAAATCATCTCTTTTGGCATATATAAAATCTTTTATAAAATATTCTTGAATAAAACTTTGTAATATTTCTTTATTAAATGATAAATTAAATATGTCATTTTCTAATATAGATTTTCCATAGTCATTTTCTATGTTCATTATAAATCCTAATTGAATATTATCTCTTGCTAGACTTGGCATAAATCTTATTTCTTTTGTTTGTTCACATTGCCATTTCCAAAAATCTTCATTTCTTATTTTCTCTATTTCTTCATCTATTTTTTTATATGGAATTAATTTTGTTGTTATTAAGCCATTACGCGAGAAATATTTTAATGTTGCTCCACTATAATTTATAATATAATCTTTCAGTAATATTTCTTTTTGTATATTCCATACAGGTATGGTTAATGGTGTTTTTTTATTTAAGTTTATATCGTTAAGAAAATCAGGAGATATAAATCCATTTTCAGATATAAATTTTAATTTATCTTCATTTAATTCTGTTAGAGCTCCTTCTCCTCTTAATAATTGATGTTTCTTTAATTTAACTAAATCTCCTATTTTATAATTATGAGTTGGTTGTTTGTAATTATTTTTAGCTTTATAATAATTATCTATTTGTTTAGAAAAAAGTTTTATTGAATTATTATTTTCTTTAAATATAATTTTAAGTTTTTCTAAATATGTTTCTTTATTCATTTTTACCTCTTTTTAATTATTATCTTTTTGCAGCATGTTTTTGGGTTTGTTGTTGATTATACTGATATGATGATAATAGTATTTGCAATTCTTCCATAGATTTACTATTTAGTTTATTTTTTACATTTTGCATTATATCAATTCTTTCGCTTATACTTATATCTCCAAATGAAAATTCTCCAGCCATGTTCATATTATTTATTATTTTACTAATAATTTCATCTTTCGTTTGTTGCTCTTGTTTAAATGGTTGACTTGACTTTATTTGATTTTGCTTGTTTAATTCGTAATTAATATCACTTTCTATTTGAGCACGAATATTTGGTATTTTATTAGTTAATGTTGATAGATTTCTTATAGTATTTGCTAGTTCTACTTCATAATTTGGGTTATTGTTTTGTTTTAATTGAACTAATTTTTTTATTTCTAAATCATATATTTTATCAAAATCATGTTCTTGATGTTCTGTATTCAAATTAGAATATCCTGATGTTCCTTTATCTTTTGCCCATTCTGGAAGACTTTCTGGTTTATTATTTTTAATAGTAGCAAACTTTGGTTGGTTTGGTTGTTGACGCGCCCATTCAATTTTTTTTGCTAGTTCTTCTTGAGCTTGTTTCATTTGTTCTTGTAATTCTTTTGTCTCTTTACTTTGTTCTAAGCTAGTTTCTCTACTACTTTGTACTCCAAAAGTAGGTTCTTTTGATGGTGCCTTGGAAATGGTTTGAAATACTGGCTTTTGTTCTTGAACTAGTTGAGGTGATGATTCAAAAATATTTCCTAAATTACTTTTTAAGGCTTCAAGTTCTTTATCAACATTAGAATTAGAATAACTTATTGATGAACTTCCAAAATCTAATTGTTGATTTCTTACTTCTTTTTCAATATCTCTTAAAAAACTTTCTCTTGTAATATTTAATCCTAATGATGTTAAATTTCTCATTATTGAATTTAATTTTCCTTCAAATAATATATCATTTTTCATTTTTTCTAGGGCAAGTTTTTTTACTTCTTTTAAATATCTATCTTTTAAATCATCGTATTTTATTTCTTGTTTCTCTGTTTTTCTTATATGTTCTTGATCTATACCATATATTTTATTACGATCTATTTCATCTAATTCAATAGAATCTAATAATTGATTAATTCTATCTGCTTCCTCGGTTAATGATGTTTCTATATTTGATTTACTTTTTTCACTTGATTCACTAATTCTGCCAAATTCTCTCATTTTTATGCTCCTTTTTTATATTGTTATCTACTTTTACCTTTTGTATTAGAAATATCTATTATACTGTTTAAATTTTTACACATATTTTCTTTATTTAGTTGATTGTTTTGTTTTAGAGTTAGGAATATATTTACAATTTGTTCTTTGTATGTATTAATAAGTTCCAATATTTCATTATATCCATTATTTTGACTAATCTGGTATATTAAGTCATTTGTAGAAATTCCTAGATATGATAATAGTGAATGGAATGCTATATAGTTTTTATCTGATTCCGATAAGTTTTCTTTATATTGCATAGTATCAATATAATATATTGGTAAATTCATTTTTAAGGATAGATCTTTTGCTTCTTGATAGTCTATATTTATGTCTTTTTCTCCTAATCCTATTACTACAATACCACAAGGTTTAGCATTAACAAGAATCTCATTATAGCAAGTTGATGAATATAAATCTTCACTTTTTTCTTGTGCTCTTTCTTTTCCTATACTTTCTATAACACTTGGTGTAGCAAGGGTAGTTCCTTTTTCTTTATTTTTTGAATCTACTCCAAATACATTTGAACCAAGATCATATGCACTAACCATAATAATTTCTGAATCATTAGGATATATAAATCCTATTTTTCTAGTTTTAGAACCATATGTTGCTATAAAATCAGAACTAATCATACTGCATGATGATTGCATCGGTCTATTTATCAGTAGTTCTGCTTGACTAGTTAAATTTCCTCCTGATATATTGGAGAATAATACTTTAAATTCTTTGTTATCTTCTAGTTTATTTGATAGTGATTGTTTCCAAATTTTTGTTATTAGTTCTTTGTATTTTATTTCTAATGTTTTAAGATTTACTTTACCATTATTTAATTTTATACAATCTGTTAGTATTTCTTTAATTTGATTATTATTTAGTAGTTGTCTATAATTAATATTTGATATTAATGATTTTAAGGATTCTACTGCTAAAAATAATCCTTCTTTTCCATAAATATCTTTGTACTTATTTTCTATAAAATCCATATTATTAATTTTACTTAATTTGTTATTATATTCTGTTAATATTTCATTATATTCATTTATTATATTATTACTATTTAATGAAATATTACTAAGTGTTGTTTGTAATTCTTTAAAGTTTGGATTATTTTTTATTATTTCACTTTCAAATCCATATTTAAATCTAATTATTCCTATTGTTGAGATTAGTTTTTTATAGATTAATTGTAATTCTGTTTCATTAGCTTTTTTTACTTCTTTTTCAATAGAATAAATGTATTGCATATCATTATCCAAATTTTCATTATCGTTATATTTGAAAGTTTCAATTTCAAAACTTTCTATTAAATCTAAAATATCTTTTTTTAACATATGCATAATCCTTTCATATTCCATTTACTATTCTTTAATTTTATTATAACATGAATTTTATTTGTTTTATGTATTTTATCTTATATTTTACATTTTTAATTGTTATATAATGTAAAAAATAGTCTTTGTGGACTATTTTTGAATTTTAAATGTTACTAAATGTTCAGTTGGTGTGTCTGATTCTTCAAGTACTACTTTGTAACCACTATGCTCTAATAATGGTAATATATCTTTTAGTATTGTTGTTGCTAATACCGTATTGTTTGTTTGTGGTTGTGATACTACTGTTTCATTAGGCGTTGGGTTTGGTCCAAATTGTGAAATACCATTAGGTTCAGGGAATGCTTGTGGCATTTTTGGTGCTACTGGTATTGTTGGTTTAGCATTCATTTGAGGCATTTCAACTGGTGTTGGTGCTGGAGCTGGACCAAATTGTGGTATCTCTGTTGCTACTGGTGGAGTTGGTTCAGTGTTCATTTGAGGCATTTCAACTGGACTAGGCATATTTTGAGATGTAGACATATCTATTGGTGGAGGTGTCATTGGCATTGCACCACTTATATTATTTATTGGAACTTCTGTATTTAATGGTTGATCTTCTAATGATGGGAAAAAATCATTTGGTTTTTGATTTACTACTGTATTACCTAATATTGGTTCAGGTATAGTAGCATTTCCCATTTGTGGTTTTTCTTGTTCTTTTAAAAGTCCATTATATTGACTTATATTTGTATCTTGATTATTCATATTTTTTTCCTCCACTTTTTCTTCTTTTTGTTTTTCTATAAAGTCTTTTTTATTTAAGTCTTCTAGACTAAATTTATCTATTACTCTTTTTTCTTTTTTTATTGTATTTTTATCTTGTAATTCTATTTCATCTTGATTGTTATTAATTATTTTTTCTAAATCTTTTATTGTTAATCTTTCTTTTATTATTCTATTATATAGATTTAATTGTTCTTGTTTATTATTTAATTTAGTTAGTATTCTTGCATGGGATTCAGATATTTTATTATTTAATAACGCTTCTTGAATTTCTGGTGGTAATTTTAACAAATTTAATTTTGCTTCAATTATAGTTTTTTCTTTACCTATAATATTTGATAATTCGTCAATATTACATCTGTTAAGTAACATTATTTGTTCATAAGCATTGGCTTCTTCGATAGGATTTAATAATTGTTTTTGAATGTTTTCGTTTAGTATTAATTCTGCTAATTCTTTATCATTTATTTCTAATACTATTGCAGGTACTGTTTCTAATCCTATTCTTTTTGCAGCTTTATATCTTCTTTCTCCATCTACTATTTCATATTTATCTTCTAGATGTCTTAATACTAATGGTTGTATTATTCCATATCTTTTTATTGAATTTGATAGTTCATTTAATGATTTATCATCAAATATAATTCTAGGTTGATATATGTTTGGAATAATTTTATTTATAGGAATACTGACTATTTTTCTTTCTTCATTCATATTCAACCTCTTTCTATCTTTTTATTCTATATATATAATACTATATTTTTTTAATTTTTACAATAACTAAATTTAAAAAGACACATTTTAGATGTCTTTTTTCTTTATTTCTGTATATTTTCTTGGGTATATAGAGCTTGTTTTATTATTTTTTTTATAAATAATTAATGTACGATTACTATTTTCTATTGGTAGTTTAAATTTTATTTCATTTATTTTTTTTATATCTAGTTTTTTATAATAATTTTCTATGTTTGTTATTTCATTATCTATATTAGATTTCATTGCTATATAATAACCATTTACTTTTACTAAAGGTATTGAATACTCTAATAAATGTTTTAGTGGTGCTACTGCACGAGAGGTTACTATATCAAATATTTCTCTATTATTTTTAGAATAATCTTCGGCACGCGAATTAATTATTGTTAAGTTTGGTAAATCTAATTTTTCTTTTAATATATTTAAAAAATTACATTTTTTATTATTTGATTCAATTAATGTTACTTTTAAGTTAGGATACATTATTTGTAATACTACTCCTGGGAAGCCTGCGCCTGTCCCTATATCACATAATGTTTGATTATTTAATTCTATTATTTTAGTTATGGTCAAACTATCATAAAAATGTTTTAAATATACTAATGGTTCTTCGGTTATTGAAGTTAGATTATATTTTTTATTTTCTTCGACTAAAATATTATAATATAAATTTAATTTTTCTAAGTCTTTTTGAGTTATATTTATATTTAATTCTTTTAAACTATTTATAAATTCTTCTTTATTCATTATAATACTTCCTTAAATATACCATTAATATTGAGATATCTGATGGATTAACACCACTTATTCTTAATGCTTGTCCAATTGAAGTTGGATTTATTTTTTTTAGTTTTTGTCTTGCTTCGGTTGCTAAGTTTGGTATTAAGTCATAGTTTATATCTTTTGGTATTTGTTTTTCTTCATTTTTTAACATTTTTGCAGCTTCGCGTTCTACTTTGGCAATATATCCTTCGTATTTAATTGATATTTCTACTTGTTCTATTACTTCTTTGGAATAGTTTAGTTTTATTAAGTCTAGTTTTTCTAAGTCTTTAATTGTGATTTCATTTCTTTTTAATAAATTATATACACTTATTCCATCTTTTAATAATGGTGTATTTAATGTTTGTAATTTATCATTTGTTTCTTTTGTTGGAGTTAATTTTATTTCTTTTAATTCATTAGATAGTGTTTCAATGTCTTTTAATTTTTGTAAAAATTTGTTATGTCTTTCTTCATCAATTAATCCTACTTTATATCCGTATTCTCTTAATCTTATATCTGAATTATCATCTCTTAGTAATAATCTATATTCTGCGCGGGATGTTAACATTCTATATGGTTCGGTTGTTCCCTTAGTTACTAAGTCATCAATTAATACTCCAATGTATGCTTCATTTCTTTTTAAAATTAGTGGTTCTTTATGTTCTAGTTTTAATGAGGCATTTATTCCAGCGATTAATCCTTGTGCTGCTGCTTCTTCATAACCACTTGTGCCATTTATTTGTCCTGCAGTAAAAAGATTTGATAATATTTTTGTTTCTAATGATGCAGTTATTTGTGTTGGATATATGGCATCATACTCAATAGCATAGGCATATCTTAATATTTCGGCTTGTTCTAATCCTGGTAATGAATGTACCATTTGTTCTTGAATATCTTTTGGCATACTTGTAGAAAATCCTTGTAAATAGATGTCATCATAATACATACTTTCTGGTTCAAGAAATAATTGATGCCTTTCTTTATCTTTAAATTTCACAATTTTGTCTTCGATTGATGGGCAATATCTTGGTCCAATTCCTTTGATATCATTTAATCCACCATACATACTTGATTTAGATAAGTTATCTAATATTATTTTATGTGTTTCTTTTGTTGTATATATTAGGTGACATGGTTCTTGATTATTTACATCATATAATGGTTCTATATCATGTGAAAATGTATATGGTGTTGTGTCTCCTAATTCTACTTTTGTTTTAGTGAAATCAATGGTATCTCTTTTAATTCTTGGTGGTGTTCCTGTCTTCAATCTTAATATTTCAAAGCCATATTCTTTTAATTTATCTGATAAGTGCATTGACGGTTTTTCTCCGTGTGGACCACTTCTTGTTCTTGTGTTACCTATTAAGATATCTGATTTTAGATATGTTCCTGTGGTTAATATAACTATTTCACTTTCTATTTTTGTTTTATCTTCAAGAATTACTCCTTTTACTGTGTTGTTTTCTACAATTAAGTCTTCCACTAGAGATATTTTTATATCTAGATTTTTTGTATTTTCTAGTGTTTTTCTCATTTCTTTTGGATATGTTACTTTATCTGCTTGTGCTCTTAGACTTCTTACTGCTGGTCCTTTTGAGGAATTTAACATTTTCATTTGAAGTAATGTTTTATCAGCATTTATGCCCATTTCTCCACCTAGGGCATCTATTTCTCTTACTATTATACCTTTGGCTGAACCTCCGATTGAGGGATTACATGGCATTGTAGCTATATTATCATAATTTCCTGTAATTAATAATGTTTTATGTCCTATTCTGGCACTTGCTAAGGCTGCTTCACATCCCGCATGACCTGCTCCTACTACTATTATTTCATATTTCATAATTTCACTTCTTTTCTATTTTCCTAAACAAAATCTACTAAATAGTTCATCTAATAATTCATCTGTATAAGTTTCTCCAATTATTTCTCCAAGTGTACTCCAAGCATCTTTTAGTTCTAATTCAACTATATCTATTGGATCATTATTATTAATGTTATCTATAGCATTAGAAATATTATTTAATGATTTTTTTAATAATGATATACTTCTTGCATTTGAAAGATATGTTAAGTCTGATGTTTCTAACTTTTCTAAATTGAATAATTCTTTTATTTTATCTAAGATAATACTTGCATCATTATTTAATAAACTTACTTTTAATATTTCTTCTTTTATTGGAGTCAAATCTATTACTTGTTTTAAATCTGTTTTATTTAATACTATTATGTGTGTTTTATTTTTTATTTTATTATATAATTCTAAATCTTCTTTGGTTAATGGTTCATTATTATTTAATAAGAATATTATTAAGTCAGATTTATCTATTATTTCGTAAGATTTTTCTACACCAATTTGTTCTACAATATTGTCTGTTTCTCTTATTCCTGCGGTATCTATTATGTTAAGTAATACTCCATTTAATTTTATTTGTCCTTCGACAATGTCTCTTGTTGTGCCTTCAATATCTGTAACTATTGCTTTTTGTTCTTCAAGTAAACAATTTAATAAACTACTTTTACCTACATTTGGTCTTCCTATTATTCCTACATTTATTCCTTCGTTTATTATTCTTCCGTTTTCTGATTCTTTAATTGTTTTTATTAATGTATCTTTTATTTTATTAATACTTGGTAATATTTTTTCATTAGAAAGTACTTCGATATCTTCGTATTCTGGATAATCTATATTTACTTCGATATTTGATATTATTTGTATTAAATCATCTCTGATACTATTGATTAATGATGATACTTTTCCACTTAGTTCATTTATGGACATTTTTCTTGATGTTTCTGTTTTTGAGGATATTAGATTCATTATTCCATCTGCTTCGACTAAGTCTATTCTTCCGTTTAAAAAAGCTCTTTTGGTGAATTCTCCTGGATCTGCTAAACGAGCACCATTTGATAGTACTAATTCTAAAACTTTATTTGTAGTTGATATTCCACCATGGCAATTTATTTCTACAATATTTTCTTTGGTATATGTTTTTGGTGTTCTCATTATACTAACTAATACTTCATCAATTATTTCATTATTATCTACTATGTAACCATAATGGATTGTATGTGTTGGCACTGTTGTTAGATCTTTTCCTTTGAATATTTTATTTACTATATTTATACTATCTTCACCACTTAATCTTATGATTGAAATTGCTCCTACTCCTAATGATGTTGATATTGCTACTATTGTATCATCCATATATAGTACCTCCTTTTTTTCTTTTATATTTTATCACAATTAAAAAGAAAAAGAAAGATTATCTTTCTAATTATTTTAATTTACAGTATAACATGTTTTTAGATTAATATTTAATGAGTTTAATAATCTATTTATTTCTATATTATTTGTAGATATTAAGTATTTAGTATTATCTTTTGAAATTATTTGATAATATTCTGATTTTATTATATCTATGTTATCTACTAAAATTTTATCTATATCAAAATTATATGTTCCTGTTTTAGATAAATATTCATTATTTTTTTCATCATATCCATATATATATTTATATGTATTATCATTATATAATTCTAGTAATGATGTCTCACAATTTATTCCAAAATATTTTATTTTATAAGAAATATTATTTGTAGTTATATTGTTTAAATTTTCTTTAGAATTTTTTATTATAGAATTTAGTATATTTAATGTTTCTTTATTTGTATTATTAGAATTTATACTTATATTGTTTGTTGTATTAAAGATATTTTTTTCTAGATATTCTTTAATGTATTTTTTGTTTTCTTCATTAAATATTACTTGATAATTCTTTTTACATGATATATCACTACATGATGTTAATACTTTTATATTATAATTATTATCTATATATATGTTATATGATACTTGATTATCTATATATTCTATTTTATGATTATAGTCTAACAATTCACTATTATTATTTATAATGCTATTAAATATTGGAAATGATTCTGTATCTAAATCCTCATATTTTATTGTTATTTCTCTATTATTATATGTTAAATTATCTAAGTAATCATATAATCTATTCATATCTTCACGCATAAAGTCTATTTTATATTCATTAATTTTAACTTTATCACATGGTTCGATATTACATTCTTTTTGATATACTTTTATTATTTTTTCATATACTTTTATTTCATATGTATATTGTTTATCTTCATAAGTTATTTTATATTTATAACTATCATTTACTATTAATATAAATATTACTCCAAATACTATTAAGAATAATGCTGCGAATAAAACTATTTTTGATGTTTTCATACTGCCTCCAATTTATCTTTATATTAATTATACCATATAATTAGTAAAAAAGAAGAATTTTTTTATTTTATTTCTTCCTTTTATTTAATTATTTATTGCTTGTGCCATTTTTTTGGCTTGCATTTCTATTCTTTGTTCATCATATTTTTCTATTTGATTATTTAATATAGTTTTAAATTCGTATGGGCCACTTATGTAATCAAAATTAAATACTGTTGATGCTGTTGTAATTGAAATTGTTCCATAGTTAAAAATTTTTCCAAATAGTCCTTGTTTTATTTGAATTCCATTTATTTTATTTAATGGGCTATCAAGTTCATTTGTATTTATAAGTCCTGTTTTTCCACTTATTCTTTTGTTAGTAATTATTAATTTTGTTGTGAAAAATTTTATTATATCTTTAACAAACCAAATAAATCCAACTAATATACAACATGCAAAAAGGTCAACAATCAAAAGTCTAATAAGTAATGTTACAACAGAAATTTTACCTTCTTTTACTGTTTCTTCCATTTTTTCACTCCTTTCAAATTTATTATACCATTAATTCTTCTGACAGGCGACATATTTTTTTTGTTTTTTGTGAAATAATTAACTTTGTTAGGAGATGATTTACTTCTATGGGGAGATATTCTAAGTTAAATTTATCTATTATGGTTAGAAAAAACATTAGAAAATATCGTTTAATTAGAGGTTATACTTTACAAGAACTTGCTGATATATCTGGATTTTCACATGGCTATGTAAGAGATTTGGAGTGCCTAACTATTGATAAAACCCCAACTTTGGAAGCCATTGGTAAATTTGCAGATGCACTTGAAATTGATATAAGACAACTATTTGATGATGTCGATATTAATTATGAACACAAAAAATAAAAAAGAAGAAATATTTCGTTATTTTATTTCTTCTTTTAATTTTATTACTACACATCTATTTGGTTCTTCACCAATACTTTCTGTATAGACATATTTGTCATCTGCTAATATGCTATGTACTATTCTTCTTTCATACGAATTCATACTATCCATTGTTACTTCTACTTTTGTTTTAGCAACTTCTCTTGCTGTTTTTTTAGCAAGATATTCAATATTTTTTTCTTTCTTTTCTTTATAGTTTTCTACGTCTAATAATATTGATAATTTTTCATTTATTTGATTAGATACTATTTGTCTTATTATTGTTTGTAATGCTCCGATAGTTCTACCATTTTTTCCTATTAAGATTGCATTATTATTTGAGAATAATTTTATTGATATTGATTTATCTCTTCTTCTTACTTCAAAGTTTGTTTCTATTCCCATTAATTTTAATATTTCACTAATTGTTTCTTTTATATAGTTTTGTACATCATTTATTGTAGTTACTTCAATTTTTGCTGTCTTTTTTAGTAATGATGATTTTTCTTCTTTATTAATTATTATTAAATCTTCTTCATTTACTTTTAATTCTGATAAAGCTTTTTCTTTTACTTCATCATATGTTTTTCCTTCATATGTGTACTTCTTCATTATTTTTTCTTCCTTTCCACTAGTAAATTTTGTACTATTGTAAATGTACTAGATGCAATCCAATATAATCCTAGTGCTGTTGGTAATGAGAATGATGCGAATGCTATTAATACTAACATAAAATATAATGTGAATTTCATTTGACCACCTTGTTGTGATAATGATTGGTCTTTTAATGTCTTTCTAAATGATAAATATGTTGTTCCTAGAATTAATATTATTAATATTATGTACCAATAGTTTCCTGAGGCAATTCCTTTTGGTACTGTTGTTCCCATTTCAAATACAAGAAATTTATTTTCAAATATAGCTGGCGTTCTATTTATTGCTTCAAGGAAGGCAAATAATAAAGGTAATTGAATTATTGCAAGCAAACATCCTGAAATAGGATTAATTTTATATTTTTGATATATCATCATCATTTCTTGTGCTTTTCTTTGTTGATCTTCAGTTGTTTCTTTACCTGCATATTTTTTCTCTAATCTTTCTAATTCTGGTTGAGCTTTTTTCATCATTTCTGATTGCATCGCTGTTTTTCTTGTTACAGGAATAAGTGCACATCTTATTAATAGACAAGTAATTATTATTGCAAGTCCATTGCTTTTTACAAGTGAACCTATTTTTAAAATTACCCATGCTAATGGTTTTACGAAGAAACTTGTCCATAATCCTTCATAATCTGTTATTGGAGTAAAATCCTTACATTCAGGTAATTTAGATATATCCACATTATTATCTTCATAAATTTTTAACATATCTTCTTCAGTTGGTCTACATATAATATTTTCTGTTACTGATTGACCTGTTTTTTCATTTTTTACTATTTTGTTTTCACTATCTTTTAGATTTTTTGTACATCCTGTTAATAATAAGATACTTAGCATTAAAAGGATAAATTTAGTTTTTTTGTTTTTCATTTTTTTCTCCTATCTTTTTAAATAGATTTATAAGTTCTTGTTCTTTTTCTTGATAAGACAAACTTAATATCTCTTTTCTTATTATTATAACATAATTATATCCATTTTGTATATTATTTTTGTTATTATCTATGATATTTTTTATTTGTCTTTTATTTTTGTTTCTAATTACTGCATTTCCTATTTTTTTAGGAATAGATATTCCAAATAATGTATTATCACTTTTGATATAAAATAATGAATAATATTTATTTTTTAATTTATTATTTTTATTTATTACTTTTGTATAATCATTACTTTTTTTTATTATTTCTTTCTTCTTCATAATTCACTTCCATCCTTATTATATATATAATAGTATTTTAAGTCAATGTTAAAAACAAAAAAAGCCACTTAAAGTGGATATTTTTATGCACATAATTTTTTTCTTTTTTTTGCTCTTCTTTTATTTAATATATTTCCTTTAATACGAGCAAAGAACCCATGTTTTTTTGCTTTTTTTCTATTATTAGGTTGAAAAGTTCTTTTCATAATATATAACACCTCCAAAGTTAAATGCTACTTTATTATATCTATTAAATTTAATAATGTCAATAATTTTTTTGCTTTTTACTATCTTTTTTTTATTTTTTTTGATATAATGGTTTTATATAGAATAGAGGGATTGTAATGTTTAAAGAAATAACTTCGATTAGTAAAAATTATGCATTAGTTAAAATAGAAGGTAATATTAATGAAGATATTTTAAACTTAAATGCTGTTTTTGAGGAAGAAAATAAGAAAATACTAGGAGAAATTGAAGAAATTATTGATAATAATGTTAAGATTACTTTTTTAGGAGAGTTTGTTAATGGTAGATTTTATAGTGGTATTATTAGGAAACCAAGTTTAACTTCTAAAATTAGATTAATTAATCAGGAAGAATTAAATGAACTTGTTGGTGCGAATGATAAGTATTCTATGCCACTTGGATTATCTCCTTTATATAATAATTATCCTATTAGAGTTAATATAGATAGTTTATTTAGTAATCATAGTGCTATTTTTGGTAATACTGGTTCTGGTAAAACTTATGGTGTTGCTAGACTTGTTCAAAATTTATTCACTATGAAAGATAAGATTCCATTTAATAGTAATTTCTTTATCTTTAATAATACTAGTGAGTATGATAATGCTTTTAAGAGTATAAATAGTTACAATCCTAATTTTAATTATAAAATGTATACTACTAGTGATGATGATACTAATAATAGTGTTAAATTACCTTTATGGTTACTTAATGCTGATGACTATGCTAATTTACTTGATGCTACTGAGTATTCACAAATTAGTGTTATTGAAAAAATGCTTAGTTTAGTATCAGTATTTGCTAGAAATGATGAAGAATCACATAGATATAAAAATCATTTAATAGCTAAAGCAATATTGTCTATAATGTATTCTAATCAAATGCCTGCTAGGATGAGAGATCAGATATTTACTATTGTTACTGATTGCCATACTGAGGAATTAAATCTTGATTTTGAAGTTCCTGGTGTTGGTTATACAAGACAATTTAGAAAATGTTTTGAATTAGATAGTCAAGGACAGTTTGTTGAAAGAATATTAATTGTTGAATATATTGAACAATTTATTGATAATGATACAAAATGGAATGAAGATTATGTTCCTATTTACTTTACTTTGGATGATTTAGAAATAGCTTTAAATTTTGCATTAATTAGTGAAGGTTTGTTATTGAATGAGAAATCTTATTCTGAAGGTATTGCTTTAAAGGTTAAATTACATACTTTAAATAATAGTTCTTATTCTAGATTCTTTAATTATCCACAATTTTGTAATACTGCACAATTTATTTCTGATATTATATTAGTTAATGGAAATAAGAGGGCACAAATTATAAATTTTGTTTTGGAAGATGTTGATGATAGATTTGCTAAGGCTATGGTTAAGGTATATTCTAGAATATTATTTAGATTTACTAAATCTATGGTTAATCGTGGTTCAATGCCTATACATATTATGCTTGAAGAGGCACATAGATACGTTCAAAAGGATTTTGATAATCAAATGCTAGGTTATAATATATTTGAAAGAATTGCTAAGGAAGGTAGAAAGTTTGGATTAGTTCTTGATTTAATTACTCAAAGACCTACAGAATTATCTGAAACAGTTATTTCACAATGTAGTAACTTCTTAATATTTAAAATTAACCATCCATCTGACTTGGAATATATTAGAAAGATGGTACCTAATATTAGTGCAGATGTAATAGAGAAACAAAAATCATTACAATCTGGTACGTGCGTTGCTTTTGGTCCAATGATGAAAATTCCGATGATTGTTAAAATGGAATTACCAAATCCTGAACCTCATAGTTCAAATGCACAGATTTATAAAAACTGGATGATTGAGTGGAACAGTAATAATTAATTACTGTTTTTTTATGGCTAAAGTACTAAAATTATTTTTATCAACAGAGTAATTTTTATTTTTATATGTTATCAACATGTGGATTTTGTTTATCAACAGGATATGTTTGCAAAAATTGATTTATCAACAGGTATCTGTGGAAAACTTTTTTTATTAATCCTTATTTTATAAGGTTTTAAGTTAGTTATCCACAGTTTCCACTTTTTAGTAGTTGTGGAAAAAATTATCCACAATATTAGACATTTTTTTTACATTTTCATAAAACCTGTGGAAAAGTCCATTTTTTTGTTATTTTATAAGTGTTTATGTTGTGGAAAATCTGTGGAAAAGTATGTTAATAACTTAGTATTTATCCACAATGGTTGTGTAAAACTTATTATTTTAGAATTTTGAGCAAAAAATTGTAAAAATTTGTTACTTATTAGTAAATTTATATGGACAAAAAAATTATTTGTGTTAAAATAAAACTATGCAGTTAGGAGGAGTATCAATGGATATAGATATGTTATGGAAAAACTTTTTATTAAAAATGAAAGAACAATTATCATCTTTATCATATGAAACTTGGTTTGAACCTACTAAATTGCATAGTTTACATGATGGTGTTGCTACAATTATAGTACCTACTAATCTTCATAAAAAACATCTTGGTGAAAATTACAAAGACGACATGGAGATTATTTTTGATGAACTTACAGATACTCATTTTACTTTTGAATTTAAATTAGAAAGTGAAATGTCAGATATAAAAAAAATAATTGATATAGATAGTTTAACTACTAATAGTGGTGTTCCTAAGCAAAGTGCAAATGATGCTAATTTAAATCCTAATTATACTTTTGATACATTTATTGTTGGAGACTCGAATAGGTTTGCATTTACTGCAGCTAGAGCTGTTGCGGAAAAGCCTGGAAAAGCATATAATCCATTATTCTTGTATAGTAAAAGCGGACTTGGCAAAACACATTTGATGCAATCTATTGGTAATTATATTTTAGAAAATAGTAATAAAAAGGTATTATATGTATCTAGTGATAAGTTTGTTAATGATTATATTAATGCTGTTAGGACTATTGGTAAAAATAGTATTGAAAAAATTGATAGTTTTAAGAATAAATATAGAAATATTGATGTTTTAATTATCGATGATATTCAATTTTTAGGTAGTGCTACTAAAGGACAAGAAGAATTTTTCCATACATTTAATGAATTATATAATTCAAATAAACAAATAATTATTGCATCAGATAGGTCAGTTGATGATTTAAAAATGTTAGAAAATAGATTATTAACTAGATTTAATTGGGGATTAACTGCAAATATTACACCACCGGATTTTGACCTTAGAATGAGTATTATTAGAAAAAAAATTGCTCATCAAGAAAGTGCAGAGGATGTTCCACAGGATGTCATAGAGTATATTGCTAATAATTTTGATTCTGATATTAGACAATTAGAGGGTGCAATAACTAGAGTATTTGCTTATTCCTTAATGATGAATAGAGGAGTTGTAACACTTCCTATTGCAGTAGAGTCTTTAAAGGACCAATTAAGTGATAAAAGTGTTTATAAAAATGATGTACATAGAATTCAAAGAGTAGTTTGTGATTATTTTAAAATTGATATAGATGATTTAAAAGGTAAAAAAAGAAATAAAAATATAAATTATCCTAGACAGATTGCTATATATTTATGTAGAGTAATGACTGATGAATCTTTTCCTAAGTTAGGAACTTACTTTGGTGGTAGAGATCATTCAACGATAATTAATGCTTATCAAAAAATTGAGAATGATTTAAAAACAAATGACCAATTAGAGATAGTTATAAATGAGTTAAAAAATAATTTATAAACAGTAACTGTGGATATATGTTAATAAGTTGTCAAGTTATACACAGTAACTGTGGAAAACTTTTCCTTATAAAACAAGATATTGAATGAGTTATCCACAGTTTCCACAGTGTAATAATAATAATAATATAAGAAAGAAGGAATGTAAAATGAAATTTATTATTAAAAGAGATATTTTATTAGAAAGTTTAAATCATACTTCTAAAGCAATATCTTCTAAAAATTTAATTCCTATTCTATCAGGTATTAAATTTGAATTAAAAGAAGAAGGGTTATATTTATATGCTAGTGATACTGATATTTCTATTAAATCTTTTATTCCTAGTGATAAGATTGAAGAAATAAAGGAATTAGGTAGTGTTGTAATAAGTGGTAAGTATATTGTAGAAATTATTAGAAAATTACCTGATACTGATATTTCTATTGAAGTATTAGATGGTTATAAGATGTTAATTAGTACTAATAATACTGAATTTAATTTAAATGGAATTAATCCTAATGAATTTCCTAATCTTGATATTGAAGAATCTAATGAACCAATTGTTTTAAATACAAGTATGTTTAAGAATATTATTAATCAAACTTTCTTTGCTACTTCTCAAAATGAATCAAGACCTTTACTTACTGGTATTAATTTTAAGATTACTGGTAATAAGTTAGAAGTTATTGCTACTGATTCTTATAGATTAAGTAAAAAAGAGATTGAAATTGATACAAATATAGATAATGAAGTTAATATAGTTATTCCTGGTAAAAATTTATTAGAATTATCTAAAATATTAGCAGATGATGATGATAATATATATATGCATATATTTACTAATAAGGTATTATTTAAATATAAAAATATTATGTTTTTATCAAGATTATTAAGTGGTACTTATCCTGCTACTTCTTCAATTATACCTAATGAATTTGATATTGTTGTGGAATGTAAATATTACGATTTATATAATATGATAGATAGAGCTTCATTGCTTACTTCTGATAGAGAAAAAAATACTATAAAGTTAGAATTATCACATAATGAACTTAAAATTAGTTCTAATTCTCCTGAAATTGGATATGTTGAAGAAAAAATTAATGTTAATTGTGATAGCGAACTTTCAATTTCATTTAGTTCAAAATATATGTCTGAAGCAATTAGAAGTTTTGGACAAGAAACTATTACTTTATGTTTAAATAATGATAGTAGTCCTATTGTTGTTAAATCTAAGGAAGATGAATCATTAGTTCAATTAGTTTTACCAATAAAAACTTATTAGAAATCCGAATTTATTAACAGATTTGTTGATAAATTCTTTTTTTTAGTGTTTTTCTACAAATTTTGACAGTTTTCGACATCTCCTTGTGCTTTAATAATCGCTCGAAAGGGGGGATAGGTATGTTAAATGAATATTTAATTACTAGTTCAACAATTATGGTTAAATCAATTGATAGTAATAGTTCTATGGTTTATGATTTAGCTGGAGAGTATGTAGCTACAATGGACACCAATACTATTATTGAATCTAGTTGTAATTTCTATGGTAGTTCATATGAAGGAAGACTAAAATGGAGCAAAGAAATATTAAAAACTAGAATTAAATTACCTGTTATTATTGAAGAAAGTAAAAATATTATCTTTTTTCCTACAAGATCTATATCAAATAATGATTGTATATGGTTATCATATAATAATATTACTAGGATTGAAAGAAATGGTAATTCTACTAATGTATTTTTTAACGATAACAGAGTTTATTCAATAGATGTTTCCTATGATATTTTAGATAGACAAATATATAATTGTTTAAGATTAGAAAAAGAACTTTTAAGTCGTAGAAATACTGCATAAAATAATAAAAAAATAAGGATTTATTCTTTATTTTTTTTTATAAATATGGTATAATCTATGTATAGGGGTATTATAGAATGAAAATGATGAAAAAAATGGGCATTAAATTAAGTTTAAATGGAAATAAAAAAATTAAAACTGGTTAATTTTCGTAATTATGATAATTTAGAAATTGACTTTAATAAAAAAAACACTATTTTTATAGGAAATAATGCTCAAGGTAAAACTAATATTTTAGAATCTATTTATGTTTTAGGTTTAACAAAATCTTTTTTAAATGTAAATGAAAAGAATTTAATTAAATTTGATAAAGAATTTGCTAAAATTCAAGGTACTATTTTAAATAATAACATAGAAAGTAAATTAGAGATATTAATTAATGAAAAGGGAAAAAAAGTGAAAATAAATAATCATGAAGTAAAAAAACTTAGTAATTATATTTCTAGACTTAATGTTATTATTTTTAGCCCTGATAATATTAGATTATTAAAAGAATCACCTGCTTTTAGGAGAAGGTATTTAAATATTGAAATTAGTCAATTATATGGTGATTATATAAGATTACTTAATGATTTTAATACTATTTTAAAACAAAGAAATGAATATTTAAAAGTAATTTCATTAAAAAATGAATGTGATAATAATTATTTAGATATATTAGATAGTAAATATGCACAGTTATCTGTTGATATATATAATTATAGAAAAAGATTTTTTGATAAAATAAATGAAAATTTATCTATATATTATAAAAATATTACTGGTTATGATGGACTTAATGTTAAGTATATATCTAATATTGATTATAATTTAGATAATAAAATAATGTATGATAATTTTTATAAGAAACTAAAAGATAATTATAATAGAGATTTATATTATAAAATAAGTATGTTAGGTCCTCACAGAGATGATTTTAAAATAGAGTTAGATGGTAAAGATATTTTATTATATGGTTCACAAGGACAAGTTAGATGTTCAATAATTACATTCAAGTTTGCAGAAATACCTATATTTAATTCAATATTGAATATTAGTCCTATATTGTTATTAGATGATATATTTAGTGAATTAGATGTTGAAAAGAAGAAAAAATTAATTAGTTTTTTACCAGATAATATTCAAACAATAATAACTACTACTGATTTAAATATGATAGATACATCATTATTTAAAGATTTAGATGTTTATATAGTTAATAGTGGAAATGTTAAATTACGTGAAGGGAATGATTAAAAATGGAAAATAATGAACATTATGATGCTTCGGATATTCAAGTATTAGAAGGATTAGAAGCTGTAAGAAAAAGACCTGGTATGTATATTGGTACTACTGATGTTAAGGGATTACATCATTTAGTATGGGAAATTGTTGATAATGCAATTGATGAAGCATTAGCAGGTTATTGTAAGAATATTGAAGTTGTCATTAATAAGGATAATTCAGTTACTGTTAAGGATGATGGTAGAGGTATACCTGTTGATATCCATCCCAAAACTCATATTTCTACAGTAGAAACTGTTTATACAGTACTTCATGCTGGTGGTAAATTTGGGGGTGGAGGATATAAAGTAAGTGGTGGATTACATGGTGTTGGTGCCTCTGTAGTTAATGCTTTAAGTAAATGGGTTGAAGTTAAGGTATATAAAAATGGTAAGATATATTTTATTAGATTCGAAAATGGTGGACATACTGTTGAACCACTTAAAGTAATTGGTGACTGTGAAGAAAATAGAACAGGAACTGTTGTTACTTTTAAACCGGATCCTGAAATATTTGATACAGATATATATGATTATGATACTTTAATGGTTAGAATTAGAGAATTAGCATTTTTAAATAAAGGATTATCACTTACTTTAAGAGATGATAGAGATGATGAAGATACTATTGGTGAAACTTTCTTATATGAAGGGGGAATTACAGAGTATGTTAGATTTATTAATAAAGGAAAAACTGTTATTCATGATGATATAATTCATTTAGAAGGCGAAGAAGATGGAGTTTTCTTTGAAGTTGCTATGCAATATAATTCTAGTTATAATGATAATATTTATTCATTTGTTAATAATATTAATACTCATGATGGTGGTACACATGAAGAAGGAGTTCGTAGAGCATTAACTCGTGTAATTAATAATTATGCTAGAAAAAATAATATTTTAAAGGAAAAAGATGAGTCTTTAACTGGAGATGATGTTAAAGAAGGATTAACTATGATTATTTCTTGTAAGCATCCTAATCCTCAATTTGAAGGTCAAACAAAAGGAAGACTTGGTAATTCTGAAGTTAGAAAGTTAGCAGATAGTGTATTTTCTTCTGGATTTGAAAGATTTTTAATGGAAAATCCTGATGATGCAAAGATTATTGTTAATAAAGCAATGCTTGCATGTAGGGCAAGAAATGCAGCAAGAAAAGCAAGGGAAATTACTAGAAAAAGTGATTTAACTACTACTAATTTCTTTGGAAAATTATCTGATTGTAAAAGTAAAGATCCGAAAGTATCTGAAATATTTATAGTCGAAGGAGATAGTGCTGGTGGTTCTGCTAAAAAAGGTAGAGATTCACTAACACAAGCAATACTTCCTTTAAGAGGTAAAATATTAAATGTCGAAAAAGCAAGGTTAGATAGAGCTTTATCGAACGAAGAAATCAGAACTATTATTACTGCTTTTGGTACTGGTATTGGTGAAGAATTTGATTTGTCTAAATTAAGATATGACAAAATTATTATAATGACCGATGCCGATGTTGATGGTTCACATATTAGAGTACTTCTTTTAACGCTATTTTATAGGTTTTTTAGACCGATTGTGGAAGCAGGACATGTATATGCTGCTCAACCACCTTTGTTTAGAATAATGCATGGAAAAACGCGTAAATACGTACTTGAAGAAAAAGATAAGGATGCATATTTAGCAACATTACCTGATAATGTAAGAAGTCGTGCAGAAATAGCTCGTATGAAAGGTCTTGGTGAAATGGATGCCGAAGAACTTAATGAGACTACAATGGATATAAATCATAGAATTTTAAGAAGAATTACTGTTGATGATTGTGTAGCTGCAGACCAAATATTTGAAAAATTAATGGGTGATGATGTAGAACCTAGAAGAGCATTTATTGAGGAAAATGCTAGATTTGTTGAAAATCTTGATATTTAAGGAGGTACAATATGGATAATAATGAAGAGAAAAATAATATAGAAAATACTGAAAATACAAATGAAGAAATAATAAATGACCAAGAAAATGATGAATTTAGTGGTACTTTTCATGAAAGAGATAGTTTATCTGAAAACAATATTGTTGAAGAAGTAAAAAAATCTTTTTTGGATTATTCAATGAGTGTTATTACTTCGCGTGCAATTCCTGATTTAAGAGATGGTTTAAAGCCTGTTCATCGTAGAATTTTATGGAGTATGTATAATTCAGGTTATACTCCTGATAAACCTCATAGAAAATCTGCTAAAACTGTTGGTGAAGTTATGGGTAACTATCACCCTCATGGTGATTCTTCTATTTATGAAGCAATGGTTAGAATGGCACAAGATTTTAACCAAAGATATTTACTTATTGATGGTCACGGTAACTTTGGTAATATTGAAGGTGACGGCGCAGCAGCAATGCGTTATACTGAATCTAGACTTTCAAAATTATCATTGGAATTACTTAGAGATATTAAAAAAGATACTGTTGATATGGGAAAAAACTTTGATGAAACATTAGATGAACCTGTTGTTTTACCTAGTAGATTTCCTAATATATTAGTAAATGGTACTATGGGTATTGCAGTTGGTATGGCAACTAATATACCTCCTCATAATTTAGGAGAAGTTATTGATGGATGTGTTGCTTATATTGATAATCCTGATATTGATACATTAGGGTTAATGCAATATATTAAAGGACCTGACTTTCCTACTGGTGGTATAATTCTTGGTAATTCAGGAATTAAAAAGGCATATGATAGTGGTCGAGGTTCAATTACTATAAGAAGTAGAGCTACTATTGAAGAACATAATAATCATAATTCTATTGTTATTACGGAAGTTCCATATGGTGTTAATACTATGGAATTAAAGAATAAAGTAGCAGAACTTGTCAGAGATAAGATAATTGATGGCATATCTGATTATCATACTGATTTAAAGAATGGTGTTAAAATTACTATTACTTTAAAAAGAGATGCTAATCCTCAAGTTGTACTTAATAATTTATATAAGCATACTAATTTTCAAATTAGTTATGGTATAATATTCTTAATGATTGATAATGGTACTCCTAGAACATTAGGATTAAAGGATATTATATCTAAATATATAGATTATCAAAGGTCAGTAATTGTACGTAGAACAAAATTTGATTTAGATAAAGATGAAAAAAGAGTTCATATTTTAGAAGGTTTAAAGATTGCGCAAGATAATATAGATGAAGTTATTCAAATAATTAAAACTGCTGATAGTGATGTTGATGCAAAACAAAAATTAATGGAAAGATTTAAATTATCTGAGGCTCAATCTGATGCCATTTTAGAGTTGAAATTACGTCGTTTAACAGGATTAGAAAGAGATAAGATAGAAGCAGAACTTGCTGCATTATTGAAAGAAATTGAGGAGTTAAAGACTATTTTAGCAGATGGTCAAAAAGTACTTAATATAATTAAGGAAGAATTACTAGACATTAAGAATAGATTTAGTGATGACCGAAGAACTACAATCGATATGACTGCGGTTGACTATATTGAAGATGAATCTTTAATACCTGTTGATAATATTGTTATTACTTTAACTAATAAAGGTTATATTAAGAGATTACCTGTTGATACATACAAAACACAAAATCGTGGTGGTATGGGTATAAAAGGTATGGCTACAAATGAAGAAGACTTTGTCGAACATTTGATCAATTCTACTACTCATGATTATATCTTAATGTTTACTAATAAAGCTAAGGTTTATAGGGTTAAAGGATATGAAATTCCTGAATTTAGTAGACAATCTAAGGGACTTCCTATTGTTAATTTATTAAGCTTAGAAAAAGATGAAAAAATTACTTCATTGTTGAAAATTTCAAATGAAGATGAATCTAAATACCTTGCTTTTGCTACTAAGAGTGGCTTAATTAAGCGTACTAATATATCTGAATTTGATAATATTAGAACTAATGGTAAGAAGTTTATTACTTTAAAAGATGATGATGAATTAGTATCTGTTAAGAAAACTTCTGGTGATGATGATATATTAATAGCATCTTCTGGTGGAAGAATGGTTAGATTTAATGAGTCATGTATTAGAGTAATGGGTAGAGGTGCATCTGGCGTAAGAGGCATTAATTTAGGTGAAGATGGTCATCTTGTTGGTATGGAAATTGCAGTACCTGGCGTTGATGTACTTGTTGTTACTGAAAAAGGTTATGGTAAGAAAACACCTGTTGATGAATATAGAATTACTAATCGTGGTGGAAAAGGTGTTAAGACATTAAATACTACTGATAAGAATGGTTCTATTGTGTCATTTAAGACTGTTGATAATGATAAAGATTTAATGATTATTACTGATACTGGTATAGTTATTAGGCTAGCTGTTGATAAAATTTCTACAATGAGTAGAGTTACTCAAGGTGTTAGACTTATCAATTTAAAAGAAAATCAATATGTTAGTTCAATATCTGTTATTGATAAAAATAATGATGAAGAACAGGAAAATAATCAAGTACCTGTTTATGAATTAAATAATAATAATGAAGGTTAACCAAATTTGGTTAACTTTTTCTTTATAAAAAAGTTTTTTGTTTGAAAACTTTGTGTCAATTTTACTTTTTAATTTTGTTTATGTTTGTATTTTCTTTTTTTATTCTTATTTTTAATAATAAATTCCTTTTTTATAGTAGTTTTTTATTATAAAAAAGCAATTTACCTGTTGATAAGTTTATTTAAAATTTATACAATTTACAATGAATTTAATTATTTATGTGTCAATAGTCATTTTATGATAATTATTTTATATTATTTTATTTAATTACAATAATATTTTTATTTATATATTTTCATGTTCCACGTGGAACATGAAAATATAATAATTGTGTAAAATTATGATTTTTTATTTAATTTATAACATTTAATACAATTAAAATTTTATATTTTTCGTCAATACAAGATTTTAAAAATTTCATATAATTTAATATTATTATTTATCAAATATTTTATAATATATTTCATGTTCCACGTGGAACATGAAATAATTAATATTTATAGTTGTTTTTATATATTTTAATTTAAAATATTTTTTTATTATATTATATTGCTAAAAAAGAATTTTTATTAATAATATATCTAATTATAAATATAGTTTATTATTAAATTATTAGTTAATTTATATTATTTTTATTATATTTATTGTATAAAAAAGTATTATGTTATTTTTATATTATATCATGTTCCACGTGAAACATGATATAATCACTTTTTTTATTTATATATATATTTTAATACTTTTTGTTTAATA